>LFCJ01000114.1_pt1 | contig 43408 bp, 44 predicted proteins | sample 643141 | NCBI WGS metagenome assembly LFCJ01 (sample SAMN03766243, study PRJNA286221) | soda lake metagenome | biome: soda lake; feature: Kulunda steppe; material: water; isolation source: sample B1-Br-g2 brine of Lake Bitter-1 | place: Russia: Kulunda steppe | collected 2010-07
AGTTTGCCGTTCAAACACACTCGTCAGTTCCGCTGTTCTTTGCATCCATCTAGAGGCTGAGATCGTTACTAACGCAGATAGTGTGAGCGTTTGCTACAACGCTTTGTGTGACTCACTCAGTAGTCCGTGGGTCCTCCACAAGTTCGAATAAACGCGTGCCCTCATGCACGCACGTGACGTATCCTGCCGCTTCAAGGACTTCCAATCGGTTGTAAATACTATTGCGAGAGAAGCCTGTCCAGTCAACCAACGCTCCTTTGGTTGCTCGACCATCTCTGAGCTCGTCCAGAATCGCCTTGTCTGTCTTTGTTAGTTTCCCTGCCATCGGTATTATCCCGTTCGTATTGCTTGTGCAGAGTGCCTATGCTTAACAGCTTGGTATTAATTTGCCATGGTTGATTGCATAGGAGAAAATAATGGGCGAAAAACCATTGTTTTATATTCAAACACATTCAATTAATGACTGGAGTCTGCGAGTCCGCTACGAAAAGCGGCCCGGTGTTGCACCACCGGACCACGCGCTCCGTGCAGCACACGAAGCATGATTAGCTTTAGTGTACCGGGACTTGATGATTCCGGACTGACGGCAAGAGGTGGTGAAAATCATCTTGATATCGATATGCAAACTAACAGTACCAGCTGGGCCTTCCTAAGCAGTGAAGCGATTAGTACACAACTTGTGGTGAAATTTGAGGTGGAGAGCAATGAGTAAAGTGTGGGAGCAGGACCCAGTGTCTCATACCTATCACAATCTGCGCTCTCGGTATCGGCGTGAAATAACCATACACCTTATGACAACAGACAAGACAACAGCAAAAGAGCTGTCTCGTGTTCTCACTGCAAATAGACTAGGTATCCCAACTAAAGCTGCGACAGGTGAAGAGTACCGCAAAACGTACAATTCCCTGACGCAGACGCATCTTCCACGAATGGATAAGGCGAACATTGTGGATTATGACAAGGATAGAAAAACGGTCACAAGAGGACCAAATTATCCTGTTGCTTTTGCTATACTGCTGTACAGTCATGCGTTGCATGAACTTCTGAGGTAGCGCAGGCCGGTCATAATCCTTTTTTGTAACTGCATGTGGCCTGTGTAACCATTAGATAGCAGCGAAGCCCAACGTTGAGATTGTCGCAGCTTGCTTTACAAACTAATTGAGAGAAATGCGAGAGGAGTACTCACCCTGACGCTGTTGACACTCATTCAGTTATGTAACACGATATTAAATTCAGTAAATAATGATACCCCTCAATGTGTGATTGATTATGGCCCTTTACATCCACATTCCAATTATGAGTTCGCAAACTCATGGAAACAATGGAGAAACGCAACCAATCGTTACGAGAACAATGACTGAAGAGAATAACAGTGAGCAGTATGCATGCCCGGTTTGTGGAGCAGTCTACAACAGTGAGTCATTAGCGCGTGTGCACCTCACTCGTGTAGATGATGATAACCATGATACCTACAATGGCTTCATGCCTGAAGCCGACATTCATGGACTTTCTGCGACGGGTGAAGTAGTTGATGAAATCTCACGCCATCCAGATGACATCCCCCTTGAGGAGCTTACTCTCGACGATATGCCGTCAGTTTCAGAGAAACACAAGCACATCCTCCTTGTTGCCAGTCAAAACCCATACGAAGGCAATTACGTAGCCTTGACTGAACTCGCTAATGAACGCCTGGAACAGCATGGGATAGAGCCGGTGTCATATAGCACAATTCGTCGTGTAATTCGGGGCTTTTACTGGCCGCACGAATCGAAGCCTGATTCTGACGGTATGGATCAGTTTCATGAATTGACTCACAAGCAACAGGGCATTGTTATCGAACGTCTGATCGACCCGGAGGCGTCATATCAGGAAATCTCTGAAAGCGTGGGCTGTGCTCCGTCATATCCAACACAAGTGTGCAGGGACAAAGCCTCATTGCTGGATGAATTGAGTGATATCAGCGGAGATGAAGAGGCGATTGCAGAGCTGATTACTAGTGAAATATCAAACGAAGATCTTGATGTACTCATTGAAGAAAACCTCTTACCAGATGACCTCATGCCTAACATCGATACTGATGAGTCTGAATCCCCGTCCTGGGGATCACCAGTGACAGAACCGAATACGCTGTCTGCTGCTCCTGAGGACCTCGAAAACTCCGCCACAGAGAGTGTAGAGACCGACTCGACGAGTGAGTCAGACACAGAAGAACAACCACCGGAACGTACTGAAGAAGCCTCGCCAGTGGTTGTCTCCAATACCGAGAGTCACTCACCATCGTCTGAGGTTGCTATCGAGCCGGAGTTAAGAGACATGCAAAAGCACGTCAAATTTGTGAGAGATCTCTTTGCAAACGTTGAAACAGAAATACCCAGTGAAGTCTTGACTGCGTTTGCGACTACAATTGACCAGAATTGTTCAGAACTCGTCGAGGTGGAGCACTAATTCATGCATATTGCTTACGATACCACCACTGGTCGAGTCGTGGCTGGGCCGGACGTACGCCGGGGCAGGTCTGTCGAGTTGGAAGACCGATATCGCTGTCCAGTGTGTAATTCTTCATTGAGATACAGTGATGAACCTAGTGGTGAGCTTGATTATTTCGAGCATCGGCATACGAGCTGTATCAGGGATGGGAATATGTCGGCAGAGCATAGACTGGCCGAGGAAATAATCACGAAAGAATTGTTGAATTGTCTCCCGTTCCCCATTGAAGCGATAGCAGTGGACATTGAGGGTCGAATTGGAAACACGACAGACTTCATCATCAGTGATGTGTGTGTGAGAAAGCCGATGCAACTGGCTGTTGAAGTCATCCACACGCACAAAAAAATTCAATCACCCCGACGATTAGAAGTACTCGCTGAAGAAGGGTACCAACTGATATACGTAGCAGTGGACTCCGCCGAGTTACCGTCAGCTACTACCGACGGTATACCGAAGGAGGTCAATAACATCGATATCGGAAGATTTGATCCGGAAACTTTGAGGGTCACATGGGGACAGATAGTTTCTCCTGCAGAGTTGAATCGAACAGGTGGTCCCAAAGAGCTGTCTGTGTCTGCTTGACTGACTGAGAAAATCAATGAGGTTGATCGAATTAAGTCATCTGTGTTAGACTGATTGGGTTATCTGCGAACACTACATTTCTGGTGCCTGTGTGATAGTGACATATAATAAAAATCCAAAGAACACTGCCAATAACCCTGGCCTTTCAACACTTATTGATAAGACACCCAAAACATCCATTAAAATAAACGAAATAACTCCCAAACTTATGAGACCAACTACACTTATTTGTGGTTTTGGTAATGCGTTCAAACTATTCCTGACAGAGTGTGGCATGATTTCACTTATGAAATTACCCGTTTTATCTACTATACTCATAATAAATTCGATGAGAGCTCCGACAGGGCCGTACGAAGAAAGAGCTTCTTCTTCCCATTCTTCAAGTGTCTGGAATTCCCTGAAAGAGCGGTCTTCCTCAAAGACAAATTCCGATTTCTCATGATGTTCAAAACTCATTTGCGTCGGTAAATGACCCAACTCTTCAAGCGTTCTTGTTCCTTCATAAATCGGTTCTTTCGAGGGATCTACTATTGCTAACGAGCCATCGTCGTGGTCCTTGATTTTATGTTTTCTGTAGTCATATTCGATCTCACCAGTCGGATTTCTTGAACGAGGATGTGGCACCCGAACTTTTTCTGGAGAAAATCTCTGCGCCGTTTTTATTGCATCTTGACGATTGACATCGCCTACATCTTCATTAGTATATATTTTTGCGATTGTATTTCGCTCTTGATGATATTTCATCGGATCAAATGGCTCCTTTTTGAATTTTAATGGATTAGCTAATATGGGATATCTTGATGCCCCGGGAAAATATTTCAATAGCTCTGCATTGTCATTGTGTAAAGGCTCCTCCGGAAACAGAGGTGGTCTGAATTGATGCGAGTGGCTTCTGTGTATTGATCCGATTTGGCTCGACCTAAGGGTTTCATGAACCTCCTCTGTTGTGAAACGGCCTGATCGGCGTAAGTATCGTCTCGCAGTATCGATAGATGTCCATCCCATGAAATCTTGTAACGTCTTCGGATGTCGGAGAAATGTACTTACATGTGTCGCAGCAGTTGCTCGCAGTCCTCTGAGTGAGACGTAATCTGGATTTACCCCCTCTGCATTCTTGGCAGCATCTCTCACCCGTCGCCGCATTGTACCCTGAGACATATCCACGAATTCATTCTCTATAAAAAAAGTGTCTACAGCTGCGCAAAGTCGTAACGAATGGCCGAACGGGACACGTCTAGCACTTCTGGAGTATTTCGGTTGCCAACGCTCTTCATATAATATTTCCTCTGCAGTTTTATTGTTGTTTGCTTTTTGTCCATTTCTCTCTTCATCTTCTAACCTTTCATGCCGTTCGCATACTGCAAGGAGAGTTGCGTCTGCTTCTTCATTGTCTTCCTCTTCCTTCCGACTATCCCGATTTGACAAGACAGCGTCCCTTAACTGAGCTAACACGTCTTCGGGCGCACTATTTTCAACGACATTTCGGATGATCCCTGCCTTCTCCATATCGTCGTCGGAGTCAAATTCTTCCGATTCTTCTATGACTTGAAACGCATCATCTCGTAAGTTTTGATAGCGATTTTTGTCTTTGGCCTTTGCATTAGCCCAGCAGTTTGTACAACCACAGGGGTCGTATCTCGGAATAGCAATCTCCCCTCTGTACCAATCAATCCATTCCCGGCGCATATGCTGTATTTCCCCAGCTCTTAGCCCAACCCGTCCAGCCATGAGAATTATGAAACAAGTTTCTATACGTTTAGACTTGTCGTTAATTTGTAAGGCTCCAAGATATAACCGTCTAAACGCAGGGTGAGTCAGGGCCTTATCGGCGGATCTGTCCGGTTCACGCATAAACAATCATGTAAGCAGACATAATTAAAGCTAACCATATTTATCTCAACATATGAACCTCTATTCAAGGATCGGCGAAGAAACAGATGGTTAGATAGATAGGGAAAGAATTAAATACCATAAATTTAGAAATTGCGATAATGGGGCTTCTTAGCGCCAATATAGTAAAAAAGAAAATATAAACTAAGTTGAATAATAGATTAGTAGCTAATGGCCCTGATAACTATTTTGCGAGCGTTTATCTGATAAAGCCTAATCAAAAATACTAATAAAATATGTGAATAAAACGCCGAAAACAATCAAACATATAATTATATATTGTTTTGTGAAGACCATTATCGGGTTCGAGTGTGGTGGTTTTAGTTACTTTTTACTAGTTGGATCACACTAACAACTATTAGATTCAAATCTCCACTATCGCTATTCTACACATCGAAATTTGAAACGAGATAATTTAAGAGGTGCTGACCAGATAAAAGTTAACAATAGATTGAGTAGTAATAATGCATGTTATAGATCAATCAGTAATTGTTCCGCTAACATTTATATGTGAGTTAACTTGATATGGTATCTGTTGGAGCGTCCCAGTCCACTGTCTTGATTCAATTACACGGGTCCTGTATTTGTTGTCGCCTGTGAGAGAACCTCTCAATGGCATGAACCACTTTTACCATTATCCGCGCATAGTGTGAAAGGAGAAATGCCTTAGACTGGAGGAGTGGCAGATCGATACTGACGAGCTAACTCTGGCTCAAGAATACATCGATCTGAGCAATTCGGTTCATCGCCTCGGACTCTTATTCTTGGCGGTCCATTATGTACTCCTGCACGCCATCGTCGTCTTTTTTACTTCCATAAATACTACTGATTTGCTCACGTGGTATCTTGTCATTTCCGCAGCCATCTACCTGTTATCAATCGTTACTCAGAAGTAATTCGCATAAGGGCGTCTCATAGAAAATTCTCCATATCGGTGTGGAAGTTATGTCCGAGTACGACTCTATATCGTAGTTCTCACTCTAGGTCTGTCTGCAGAATTCTTATAGAGTCACGTTCTACCAAAAAGTATAATGGACAAACAACATTATAATATTATATGGTTAATGGAGGGGAAGGCAGAAAGACTACATTGGCCGTAGGCATAGATACTCATCAACGTATAGAAAGAATCAAACGAGTTGGCGAGTCATTTGACGATACTTTAAACAGGATTTTAGATCAATATGAACGGTTATCTGACGGTCAGCAACCGCTGTCACCTGAGCCTGAAGATGAAGGCAGACGTGTTGTTAGAGAATTAACCTTTAATGATCAGACACAAGAACGCATAGACGCGTTAAATGCTGTATTTGAATACCTGATTGATCACGAAGAAGTGAAAAAAAGAGAGTTCATTGATGAAATATACAAGGAACATCATGTATCATATTCAAGCCCTCAAAGCTGGTGGGAGACATTTATTAAACCTGGATTAGAAGAATGTCAATTTGCAAAGAAACCTAAAAGAAACAATCCATGGAGGCTTCTCGCTGATAATTACGATGAAGCGGTTTCGATAAATCACTAAGCTGCACCCAAGTTGGGTGTATGAATAGTTAGTTAACAGAGCGATAACTCCCTTCTACTCGCTTCAAATAGGAACAAGTGATTGTCGCAAAGCTTAGCAGGCGAATACAGTTTCCCCACGCTGACTCTCCAGAGACGGCCAAAACAGTTTATCAAATATGGTCAAGTTATTTTAAAATACCGTTGTCAGATTTATGTTCCTGTGGTAAAAGTTGAATGAGCTATTGGGCCGAACATATTAGAAAAGGGTTCAATATTCGGAGAGAAAGGGCTGTAATGTCAGTATTTGATTGCCATTCAAGCCTTGTTTCATTCTCTTACGGTCCCATCCAAGCGGTGAGAGAACGCTCTCAACAGCTCGAATCAACTCCGTCTCATAGTATTCGGGATCATACGATGCAATCTCTTCGTGAGCCAATGCAACTCGGTTTCGTGAGTTTTTCTCGTCATCCACGACAATGTATTCAACGTCCTGTCCCGGATTGATTGGTATTTCCAGATGTTGGGCTCGTTTCAATGCTGCCACGTTTTGCGTGTTCTGTGAGTACTCTGCAAGCGGTTGAGAAACACGATTCTGTTCCACCAACTTCTCCGGAGGAACCTCCCCGTCGTGAAGTCGATTAATTGCTCTCTGGAGTCGTCTCATCACTGCCTCTGGTGACCGAGTCTCATCTATTAGTTCAATACATTCTCGTTGAATCTTTTCGATAAACGTGGGCGTCGACCGCTGTCGAGCTTCGATACCCCGAAGCTTGTATTCGTCACTGCCAGCAACCTTCCCGAAATACTTTGTCAACGCCCCTGTGTTACTGTCGCGCTGGGGCACGAACGCCACCCAGTCGTAGTGGGCCTCATGTTCCAGTCGAATATCGACCTCCTCGGTAATCTCTTCTGCAATCGAGTGGAGGTCTTCTCGCTGTTCGTCACCAACATCTGGTTTCGGCATCACCCATATTGAATCGACAATACCGTGAACGACTCGCCAACCGCCGGCCTCCAGCCTATGCTTTGCTGTGAGCAGGATATCCCGGGCAAAGGCGTTGATTGCTTCATGACACTCAATCCGGCCGAATTTCGCATTGCTGAATCCTTGATAGCCAAAACACGCCACGAGTATCCATTTCAAGGCCCCTGACCGACCTTTGAGTTTGTCTATACGTTCTTGATTTGGCGATTCGTGAGTGAGCTCACCCCTGATTTCTACCTTGAGTTCATCCCGGGCATCAATCAGTGGTTGCAACACATCTACAAGGTATCCTTGTTCATCACAAATAGAATATCCCAGTTCAGGTACGTCACTACGCTCTCTATGGCACTCACACCGGATGACATCCGGAGAGACGTTCCGTGTACAGATGATATTGGGATACAATGACGAGAAGTCGAGCTCATGCACATTCTCATGCAGACCGACCTCAGGTGAGAAAATGAAGCCGCCACGGTCAGCATTATGCAGCGTCTTCATCGGCTTGAAAAACTCATGCCGCCACGAATTCCAGGGAACAAGCACACCACGGTCATGTGCTTCGCAGATTTGGATGGCTGTCAGCACGTTTCCAATCGATGCCCAGGCAAGTTCTTGCACAGGTTTCCGTGACCGTGAAACCAAATCAAGAACGCCCTCAAGATTCGTCTCATGGTAAAAGAACGTATTTGACTCATCGATAATAACCCGCCCGGGAACATTGTACCGGGCTGGTGAGTGGCCTACCTGCCCATAACTAGCATACGTCGACTCTCCAGCAAGCTGTTGAAATGGAACAGCAGGCCACCGACTCAGCGTGAACTCCTCATAATCAGCACTCATCGCCATCTCGTACAGCGTCGGGATAATCTGACTTGTCGAGCAGACGAACACGTCAGGATCCTGGCTGTCAACAACTTCTTGGACTTTCTCCAGAATCGTTTCTGGTGGACCAGAGACAGTCTCACCGTCGATTGAGAGCTTACTGTATTCCTCCTGACCCGTCTCGGACACTGGGATGCTCAGGTGAAGCCTCGACAAATCTGCTTTCGGAGTTGGGTCACACCGTTCTTCGAGGCAATACCGGAATTCGCGTGAGAAATCCACATTAAAACACGCGAGGTCACCGACAGGATACTCTGATAACTGACGTGCCTGCCGAGCGAGTTCAGGAATTGCGTCGACGTGATTCACATCAACCGCCAGTACTGGCTCTTCCTCACGTCGGAACCCTGGACGACGGGGAACGATAGCCGTCGAAATAACATGTGGATGGGAGTCATAGACTGACCGAAGACGTGAATAGTCAAAGGAGTCGTCCTCAGACCGTGGTCCCACATAGAAGCGCGGTGTATAGGATTCCCGTTCAGTAACAGCAGCTCCATCGCTAGTTGCTTCCCATTCCAAGACTCGACCATCATCAAGAAAATCAATAGTGAATGGCATTGGAATCCCTCACGAGAACGGTCGCACTGGGTCGAGCGACTTCATCGAAAAGTCTGACTTCGAACAGTACCCCTCAGCTAACCGTGTCAATGCCCGTGTCCGGCGAATATCCGCAACATTGTGTAAGACAACTGCTTCAAAATTGCCTGCCTCCCACTCGTCGACGGCTTCCTCGCTATCGTCGAACGGGTCTAGCTCGCTGAGATGTCCACCGATGAGTTCATCATACACAGCTGGCAACGAGTCCCCATCCGTATTGAACCGAGAGGAATAGACATCCATCGCATCAATATACGGAAGGTCAGCAAACGGCCACGTGAGATTGTACTTGATAAGCCGTGTTCGGACAAATGGGAGGTCGAACCCACCTCTCCACGTCTCACCATTATATGCTACTAACTTGGCATCCTGTGGGGCGATTTTCTCCTCGACAAAGTCCGTCAGTGCCTCTAACAACGCTCGTTCATCTGCATGAGAGGAAATCATGACAGGCGAGCGTACCTGCTCATTAACTCGCTCTTCCAGTGTTGGCTGTGAGTCTGCCCCATCAAAATTCACAAAGACAGACGACACCATCTCAGTATCAAAGCCCACAACAGTGAGCTGATCATCCGGTTCGAACCCAGTCGTCTCAATATCAAACGCAATCGTCTTGAGAAAACTCATTCCGCATCACCTCCAATGGTTTCCTCCTCTTTCGTGAGGTCACCACTACACTCAATCGCCTCTTCCAATAACTCAACGCGCTTTTCAAGCGTCTCAATTCGGGCTTCCTGTTTGAGGTCAATGCTGAACAGTGCGGGAATAATCGGATTGTGATGATTGAGTAAACCACTTGCATCTGCGTGTTCACGAGCATATTCAAACAATCGATCAAACCGTGGCTTGTCACGATGTCGGAGAGCGCGTCTAAAGTCAGCCCAGCGAGTTTCGATTGCACGGAGTGCATCTCGGTATGTGGGATTGGTTCGCCCCATCGTTATCGACCTCCTCCAACAGAGACCCACGCATCCATCAACGGACTAGCTGTGGCCGTCGTCTGACTCCCAGATATCGTAACACCAGTACCAATGTCACTCTCACCTGTCGAAGGTGATGCAGGCGTTAGCTCTGTTCCAACCTCCACTGCACGCGTAGCGAGGAACTGCTGCCAGTACGCAAACGTCGTCTGGTAATACGAGCCATCGCCAACAGGATAGACCATCGTTTCAAACTCATCACCGACAAAACGTGGCCCAAACGCCGTCTGTTCGCAGATGAGGTGATTATCTGCAGCTGCTTCGACTGGCCGTGTAAACTCATCACTCTCAGTCCGGGTAACGAGTACGGGCACATCATATCCCTCAGCATACGCCGCTATCCGAGCAATAACACGGGCCTGGAGCGTTTTCGCCTCTGAAGCACTCAAGGAATCAGCCGTTCGATACAACGCATCAATAGCCGGGACAACAATGAGCGACGGCAACGAAGACTCCGTCTCCTCAGAGCCCAACGTCCAGACCGTTTTACCACTTGTGTCGTCTCTAATCGCCTGGTTCACTGCGCGACGAAGGCCTGCAATTGCCCCATAATGTTGATAGGGAGTAAAGCCTCGGGCGACGTGAATGCGATCAAGCAAGCGCTGACTCGGCGAGAGTCGAGCCAGGGTCGTAGTTGTGGCATGACCCTGTGCGTCAACCCAGAATGCTGGGCCCTCGGCGAGCAGAAGATGGTCCAAGACAAGCGACTGGAGTAGTGGAACACCACGACCTCCATCGAAATCAAGCAGCGTGATGCCGTCGTCGAGTGTCGGCAATAACGTGTCTTGTGCCCCCTGCTCGGAGTGACTGGCCAGTGGCTGGTTTCGTTCGGCACCTTTGATTGGTTGCTCAGTCGATACCGTCGACGAGCGGTTTTCTCTGGGCATACAGGCAAAGACGGGGAATACACCCATAAGCCGCGGCGTGTTACTTCCGGAATTTCCGGAATAGCGGATAATCGGCTATACATACCTCAAAACAAGCGTTTTGCGGAGATTCAGAAATTTCCGCAAACACTTCCGGAATACGAATATAGAGTGAATCTAGTTTCTAAGTATCTCTCCGAACATGCTCGATATAGTAGTTAAAGAATGCAGAGGTGTGTGCGTCTCTCAAAATTCTATGAGGGCTCTCTTGAAACATGCAGAGGATGTATCTTGGACAGACTGGCCGGTGTATTCAGACGGTGTAAAACCAAGGCTACGGGAAGAAATTCATTCTATCGTGTTTTTATCATTTTGCAGACTAAGTCCCTGCCCTCAAGGAGCGACCAACGGGAGCGAGTAGGGCGGAGTAAGTTCACCCGTGTTGTTCGGGCTCTGTGACGGTTCCCTGGGGTATAATAACCGGAGACTGTATTATTATCTCCTGTTGAGACGCATGGCAAACGGTACTTCTGAGATGGCATCCAGCAAGCAGAGTGCCCTCGAAGAGTATTACGACCCCATCATCACACACGTGTTTCTCGTCGTTGGGATTCTCTTCTTTAATTGGAGCGTCGTTGAAGTCGTGTTTCTCTATTTCATCGAGGTTGCAGTCATTCACGTGCTATTCGTCACTGTCGCGTTGTTTGCGGCACAGCCAATAGAGGGTCACGACGGGGACAAGTGGGCGAACGAACCCGCTCCAATCACGCTTATATCAGTGGTCCCGCCAATATACAGCCGCAACATTAGTCTGGTTGGTAAGTACCTGGTTTTCGGGTTCATGTACATTCTCCCATTCATTTATGCAATCGTCCAAGTCGCAGAGAGAAGTCTTTCGTCGTTGGTATCGCCAGCACTCGGCCTCGCAATTCTTGCTATTGTCATTAGCCAGTTAGCGCGTGTCTGGCGGCAGTTCATTGCGGAGCAAGCCTATCAAGAACGGTCGCCTGCAGAAGCGATTCGCGTCGGACTCCGGCCGCTTCATGAACTCATCGTAATTGTCCTCTTCGTATTCGTTCCAATCACGTTCATCGTAGTGGCCGCTGCGTTTGCAGTAGGCGACATCGAATCACAGACACTCGTCCTATTAGCATACGTGATTCCGATTGGTGCTGCAAGAGTCTGGCTTCAAAACGACAATCTATCGGTACGGTTGCAATACGAAAAGTGAGACAACTTCTGAGGTTTCCACCAATCGTTTCCTATAGAGTGCCACAAAAGGGAGTATCAGTTCCGTCAGTGTCACGGCAAGCCATTTTGCGCGTTCAACAGGTTCTCATCATGACTTTTGACCGCTGTCCACCATGTCTTCAGTACAGCAATCGTAATTCGTTTTGGTGGTTGTTCGGCCCCGATACAGGATTGCTTGTGTGCGTTAAGATTAGTGGGTGGGTGAAAATGTCGTACTGGCTTTTTGGTGTTCTCGTTCGCTGCCTCGCGTCCGAATCTAAATTCGAGTCCTTCTTCCCGATAGTGGTATTTGTAGTCTCCATTTTCCCACCACTGGATATCAAAATATCCAGCGGGCTTGTGTATTCCAGGCATAACAGTGACTCGTACCGCTCTAACGTCTTTCCCGTCACGCGGTTTGAACGGCTGTCCTTTCTGGTATCTGAATCGCACTTTGACAACTCCTCTCCCTAGTTGTTGGTGCATCTGATTTACGCTCTCATCAATCGCTGCTGAATCGATTGGAGAGCCGTTGCCCATCCCCATTATTGGAGTGTGGCCTGGTTGTTACTAGGTGTTGTTTGATTACCCGTCCGCCCATCTTCTGGTTCAACTATGACTGACGCCTGTTCTTTTGCTTCTTTGAAGCGGTATGCCGCTCTGAGGTGGCTTAATTCGCGTTCTGCTGTCCGCCAGTGAGAGATGTCGTCGAGTTCATCCTCATCGAGTTCCTTGTCTGAAATCAGAAGCTCCTCAGGGTCATTCACATCATATGTAGATTTGTACGCTGTGAGTTCCTGTTTGATTCGCTGGATTTGATTGAGAAGCGTTTCGCTACTGGAGAGGTGCCTGATCTGTTTGAGAAGATGCCACTCTGGGTCTCGGCTGTAAAGCTTTCCAGAGTCGGTCTGACGACTTCTCACGATGCCTTCTTCAGCAAGCTTGTTGAGTGTCGTTCTGGCTTTTGTTTCTGAGACGAGAGCCGTGTCTGCAATCTCAGACGCCGATTTCGGAGTCGTCGTTCTGTTGATCACCGTGCGGATTCGTTCGTCCGCAGTGCTCTGATTTTTCCACTCTGCGGCGGCGAAGTCATCGATGTCCTCAAAATCGTCGTCATCAATATTGAATGGATCAATATCATCCACAGTCATCGGTTCGTCCGGGATTTCCTCTTCAGAGGGGAACTCGGCGGGGCCGTCGGGAGATGGGTCGCTAGTCATACAACACACTACGTCACAAACACAGATATATTTTTCTAACTCATATATGTGTTGCCTGATTTCAATATTGATGGTCTTGAGCATGAGAGTGGTAACTCAACCATCCCTGTCATGCATGTCATTCTTAATATGTAGTGGGGCCATCACGTTCTAGGTGATACACTCGGACCCAGAATATTGCTTAGAAGTGGAACAGACGCAGTACAACGGTCTTCAGGCGCGTGGAGGAAGTCAATGACAAGTGTCTCCGTTTAGATTGCTACAGGGATTGGTGGTCGGGTTTTTTACCCTTCGCGGGTAACATATGCACGTATGAGTCTCAGGAGTGGAGTTCGCTCACTCATAAACAAAATCGACCGGATGATTCCAACTGGAGGGGCTGTGGATCACCCCTCAGATGGCGGAATTACCGGTGAGGACTATCCTGAAAACGAGTCTCAATAGCTCGACACACCCGAACGGTTTTTGCGTGGGCCCCTTTGCATAAAGTGCATGGATCTTTCTGTTGTTGACTTATCTCCGGTTCCCGCTGGCGGAACAGCAACTGATGCGTACGCAAACACCGTGGAAACAGCGAAACAGGCCGAAGAGCTCGGTTTTTCCCGGTTTTGGGTGGCTGAACACCATGGGATGGCAGATATCATCGCCGGGACGACACCCGAAGTCCTTCTCGGGCACCTAGCGGGTGAAACAGAGTCGATTCGCCTGGGTTCGGGGGCCGTTCTGCTCAACCATTACAGTCCGTTCAAAGTTGCCGAGCAGTTTGGTGTCCTGGATGGACTGGCACCTGGTCGTATCGACGCGGGGCTTGGACGAGCGAACGGTTCACCTGCAGCTGACCGAGCACTCGGCACTGAGCGGTTCGTCGAAAATCCTGATGAGACACATGCAGAAAAAATCGAAGCGGTTGTTAACCACCTTTACGGGAACTATCCTGAGAATCATCCATACAGCGACCTCTCAATCCCACGGTCGGGTAATGAGACACCCGAACCCTGGGTTCTCGGTTCAAGTCCCTCTAGTGCGGCTGTTGCTGCAGAATTGGGACTTCCATATTGTTTTGCTGGATTCATTCGCCCGGAGTTGGCGAGTCGGTCATTTGAGGTCTATCACGAACAGTTCCAAACCGATTCAGAAGGTGGACGGCACGCAGAGCCACACGGGATGCTTGCGGTCAATGCAGTGTGTGGAGACACGGACCATGAGGCAGCGCAACTTCGTGCAGTAGCTGAAGCCTCGTACAAACGGATGGAACGCGGCGTCGTTGGAACGACACCGTCTGTGGAAGTCGCTATCGATGAACTCGGCGGAGTTCCTGAACCAACACCTGCAACCCTTGGTGAGGACGAATTCCCGCGGGCACTCTCCGGAAGCCCGGAGACACTCATCGGTATTCTAGAGCAACTAGCCGACCGAGTCGAAGTTGAAGAAGTAATGATTCAACATCTCGTTGCCGAACATGAAGACGGGCTCAACTCTCACAAACTCCTTGCAGAGGCGAACAATCTCTGTTAGTGGTGTGTCACTCTTAGGCCTTGGAGTACAATTCACACTCTGTCCGATCAGACTTCAGGGATGTATTTTGAGGGGGCCAATACCCCAGAGGGTGAACTAGTCAATTCGAAAGACCCTATCAATCTGGTCAAGTGTGGAGTTTTCCTCCAGTTAACCCAGTGCCTTTAGATCGCCCTATGACAGACCAGACGTGTAACGTCATCTGGGAGACGCAACTGCTGCTGAGTCCGTGAGCCTGTAGCTCCGACTCCTTGTCGTTCCGGTTGCTTCCAAGATGTTGTACTGCGCCATCTTCGACAGGTAGTTTCGGACCGTTCGCTTCGTCCGTGGAGAGTCGACCTCCTGCTCATACCGCTCGAAAATTTCGCTAGGCTCCAATGGACCGTCTCGTTTGACAATCTCGTAGACCGTCCGCTGGTGAGGCGTCAACGAGTCAATGCTCTTGCGCTTAATCTGTACCCTGGCATCTTCGGCAGCATCGAGCAGGCTTGCATCCGTAATCTCCTCACGATTTGCTCGGTCCGCTATGCTTGCCGCAGTGCGTAAGATACCGATTGCCAATCGAGCATCCCCTGCTGCTGCATCCGCAATCTTGTACAGTTGGTCATCACTGATGACATTATCTTCTAAGCCCCACTTCGCACGCGCCTCCAGGATATCGTACAGTTGGTCATCATGGTAGTTATCCATGCGAATGTGCTCACTCGCACGAAGCCGACTTACTAATCGGTCATCAACACGAGCGAGTAACTCCTCTTCCTTGTTTGCAATACAAATGACCGCAAATTGTGGGAGACTGTGAAGATCATAAATAACACCGGGGTCTTCGAGTTGATCTGCCTCGTCCAGAATCACGACTGTTTTTGGGCCATCATGCTGTTCAAGTCGGTTGATTAGTTCATCATGCGGGGTTGACTGTCGATGCACATTAAGCGTCTTCCCAAGGTCGTCCAAAATCTGGTACAACGTCCGGAATCGGGTGTAATTGCGCCAGCAATTGACGTACACTGTCTCAACGTCCAACGCCTCTTCTCGCAGCTGCTCAGTAACAAATTTAGAAATACACGTTTTTCCAACACCACTCGGACCAGTCACAATCGCAGTCTCAGCTGGTTCGTCGTCCGTAATCGGTTGGAGGACACTCGAAAGGTGATTTACCTCAGCATCACGATGCTCGACTTCTCGGGGAACAAAGCCAGCACGAAGAACACGAGCATCACGAATCATCTTATCTGCTATGGAGGTTCTCAGGCAAGTAATAAAAACCTGACCGGGTCATTTCCGGAAACCCCATCTCCAGCATTGAAAGTAAAGATGAATCCCGCCGCCGTCATTGGATTCACTTTGCGGAAACCGTACGTTTCCGGAAACTTCCGGAATTGGATGAATACAAAAACCAAGCCATCGATTGCAACTTTCAAAACTGTAGCTATGGGTCAGTTTTGTAAGTGGCTTTCATCGTCATTTGTACGGCCCCACTACTATGTAGCGATGTGTATTGACCGCTTTCCGAACATTTTATTACAATTTATAACAGAGTACTACATGTGCCAATCAACATCGACCGATTCGAGGATGAGTCCGAAGCGGTCCTCGATATCACAGAAGGAACACAGCCACACACGGTTCTCACGTTTTTGGCGGACAATGACGAGCAAGCGTTCACGCAAACCGAGATTCACGAAGCGACACAGATTCCCCGAGGGAGCGTTGGTGTTGTCCTGTCACGGCTGGAAGAACGCGGACTAGTTCGCCATCGAGGGCGGTACTGGGCAATTGCTGAGGACGAGCGTCTTGCCTCCTACGCGGCGCAGGAAGCTGCAAGTTCCTCGTCAACGACAGACGACTACTACGGTCAAACAGACGAATGACCAAACAGGAATACACCAGGGGAACAATCGTGAAAGGTCCGGACCTCCTGGGACCCCATGATTATCGGCCGTATATTTGTCTAAGTACAGAGAGTCCACCATTTCGTGATGAGGAGGCCGTTTATGCAGGCATCACGACGACACGCCGCTCAGCAGCAATCCCACTTGCTGAGACAGACTTCATGAGTGGCGGACTGCCCCGTGAAAGTTATGTCAATCCGTGGGTCCTCGTCACTATCAAACACGCAGATATTCAGGGAAAAGAAGGACAATTAGCTGAAGATACCGTTGATAAGATTGCACGGGAAGCAGCGGCCCACATGGGAGTACTGGACTGATACCCCGACTCGGTCACTACCCTCCCTGTACTGAGTAAATCGCCTATGTAACGCAGATTCGGGAACTATCCTCTACCCATTTTCAATCTGTCTCCTCAACGACTTTTTGTCAGTCTGTCTCTGTCAGACGATACAATTACGGGGGCCGGTTGGTTCAGCAGTATACATGGACATCTCAGATTGGCCACGCCCCTCCGAAGAGGAACTCCCCGATATGTATGAGGATATCGATGAGATGACTCACAAAGCTGAGGAGCTGCTTAGAGAGCACTTCACGATCGTCGACTACAATGGGGAAGAGCGGGTCCAATTCAGCGCCGCCAGTCCAGAGACATTTCTCGAATTCCTTGATGCTGATCATCAAGTCTCGGTTGCAATGGCTCAGAAAATCACAGGGCTGCCTGACCGGGAGTTTGAGAGGCAATACGGCATTGGCGGCATCGGACAGCGCCTGAGAAATCGAAAAACCACACTCCACGGCGTCGATGATGCTGAAGCATTTGCTGAAGTACTGAACGATTTGATGCCGAGTTCTCTCTCCCTTGAAGCTCTCCTGTATGCATTCTACAAATCGTGGGAAAGTGATCAACGACGGTTCTATCGAATGCGATATGAAGACGATATCAGGCAGTTACTCCAAGAAAACGGGTATCCAACATTCAAAGGAAACTCTCTGCCTGGAGAACCCGATTTCGTAATCCCAGAAACTGAACCCTACGAAGTTATCGGAGAAGTCCGTGTCATCCAGAAAACTGACAAAGAGAAGCGATTCAAGGAATTTCGCTCAGAGGCAAGCGAAGCAAAGGACAACTTTGGTGAGGTCAAATTCGTCGCAGTTGCAAACCTCGGGAAACAGTATCTGGAGACACGAAACAGGGAAGATGTTCGTGCAGAAATCACTAAAAACGATACGTCAGATATCGACACCGTAGTCTTTCACGATGAACGCGACGATTTTCTAAAACAATTAGAGACGTGGGGAGTGTCAAAATTGGAGAGCAGTGACTAATATCTAACTCGAGCAATATATACCATTAAATTTATCGAGGTAGACAATCAACGTACGTATAGAATGAAGGGACACGTTCCGACACCACCCGAGCTGGCGGATCACATGGTTGAGAAACTGTTTCGTGACAAAGCGCCAGAGCAGGGAGACCGAATTCTTTATCCTGGTCTCGGGACGGGGCCATTCGTTGCTGCTGTCGAGCGCTATTGTATCAATAACAACGTGCCCATTCCAGAGGGAATCGGTGTCGAACAAGACCCAGAACTTGTAGCAAAGTCCCGAAAACTCCACCAAGAGAAGAAGGTGAAAATAGTGGAGAGAAACTTCCTCACTGATGTCGACGATTTGGATGAATTTGAATTCGTAATCGGGAACCCGCCATATGTCCCAATCGAAGGCCTATCTGAAGACGAGAAACAGACCTACAAGCAGGCTTTCGACACCGCTATCGGACGCTTTGATCTCTACATCCTGTTCTTCGAGAAGGCGATTGACCTACTTGCAGAGAAGGGAAGCTTAGTATTCGTGACGCCTGAAAAATTCGAGTACGTGGGCACCGGGAGCGCCCTCCGGGAACTCCTCGCATCGAATCACGTTACAGAGATTGAACATGTGGCCCAAAACTCATTCGGTGAATTACTGACCTATCCTGCAATCACCACTGTTCGGAAGACTGAACCAGGAACAACGAGAGTGAAACTCCGCAACTCAGAACAACACGAAGTCGAACTCTCAAAAGATGGGAGTAGCTGGGCACCGCTCATCCGGGGCGGTATTCCAGAGATGGATACTGGTGTCACACTCGATGATATTACTCAGCGCGTTTCATGCGGCGTCGCAACAGGTGCAGATTCGCTCTTTGTTCAACATGCCGAGGACGTACCGCCACAACTGATTGAACACGGGTGGACGTATCCCACGACGAGCGGACGCCAACTTCTGCGTAATGACGGGCCTGAGAGTGAGCAATTGATGATATGCCCCTACGACGAGCACGGGAACCTCCCTCCAGAACACGAACTTGGAGTCTACGGTGATTGGGCAGAAATTAACCGAGAGCGGCTGGAAGACCGTTCCTGCGTTGAAAACGGGAAACCGTGGTACAGCATGCATGAGAACCCCCCAATGGATGATATACTCCAGCCGAAGATTGTCACTAAAGACGTTACTGAGGTACCACAGTTCTGGGCCGAGCGAACTGGAGAAGTTGTCCCACGTCACTCAGTCTATTACATCATTCCAAAAGATCATGTCGAACTCGACGAGCTCCTCGACTACCTGAACAGTGAACAAGCGCAAATGTGGATTGAGTCCCACGCACAGAAAGCGCACAATGACTACTACAGAATGCAGAGTAAAGTCTTGAAGAAGCTGCCTGTACCGCAAGAATTGGGTGAGCACCGCCAATCAACTTTGCCAACTTCCTGACCAGCGATTCATGAGGGGAAAATTTGTGAATCCCAGGGAAGCAGAACGAGTCTCTGTGACAGCACACTATTACTGAGCCGTTTTAGAGACTAAACTCCGCGATTAGCGGAGCATGATCACTACACCGAAACCCCTCGTGGTCGTACCAACACCCTTGCGGACTCAGTTCGCGTGATGCGATAAGATGATCAAACCGTTTTCCTTCCACCTCTTCAGGCGGCACAGATAACGGGTCACTTGTCTGTGTAGCATGGCTTACATCCAAAAGATCAAGTTCGCCATAGCCGTGCTGTTCTCGAAATACATCAACCATTCCGATGTCTGCCAATCCTTTCAGAATATTCCACTCTGCGTCTACCCACATCTCAGCCAATTCACCGTCTTGATTCGAACGCCAAGGGACAAGAGTCCCATCCGGTAATTCTTCATCTGGTGCGTTGAAATCACCCGTCAAAATACAAGGAGACTCACAGCCTTTGCGAATCCGCGCATAGGCGTTTTTCAGAATCTTGATTTTCTCTTCACCATGCATACTCCCAGGGACCGCGCGAATGTTCCACACATCAAGCGTTGAGTCGTCAATATCAATCGTTGCGTGAAGAATCTTCTCCGGGAAGTTTGTATCCCAATCTTTCAGGTCAGAATCTTCCCAAGGACCTTGACGAATACTTGGCTGTTTCCGAGTAAGATTGCTCCCACGAAACGTTTCGTGAACAGCAACCAAGTTCCCATTGACGTGATTGTAGTCTTGATGCGGGGTTATGTCGCTCGCTCCTAATTCCTCCGCCCAATCCAATGTGTGGACCAATGTGGTATAGCCAATCTCATCCAATCCTTCGAACCAGGTATCTTGCCTAAAGCGATTAACCTCGTTTAGGGCAATAATATCAGGACAATCGACCGCTTGTTCAAGATAGCGTATTTGATCCTCGATTCGCTCAACTGGCGTATAATAAGGAAATGCACCCTGGACGTTCCAAGAGAGGAATTGCATGTTGCTGGATTATCATAGCCCCGTATCATATTACTACTGGACCAACGACACAGTGCAGTGTACTACTTTCACTCCGGTTGCCTGAAGTACAAGTGAAATTGTGGACTATGTTGAAACAGAACAAGTATCAGACGAACCGTTGGAATCGTATCCGACCTCCACGCACCAAGAATAAGAAAAACAATGGAGCCCACTAAGTCCAAAAAAGTACTCGGTAACTGTTCATTTTGCCAAGCTGAGGTTCAACACCGGCATGTTATTATAGACTACGAGAATGACGACGGTGAATCGGGATACTGGGCAGAATGCCCAGATTGTAACGAGATTGTAGATCCCACAACTGATGCAGAGTAACACGGAGGTATCTGCTAAATCTCCTGTGGACCAGATCCCGACCCTCTCCTATGATTAGTCAGATTGGGTTGCCATCCAGAGAAGACTATTTCCAACTTCCCGGGATTGTACGCGCCCTTCATCTTCTATGTCTCTCAGTCGTCGATACGCTGTCGGCCGTTTGTATTCAAAATGGTCCGCAACCTCGACAGTAGAAGCTCCATCTGTATTCTGAAGAAATGCCACTATGTCATCATCGGAGACGACTTCTGTAAATTGCCCACTTTCATCGCGGTCTTTCCCCATGTGATTCTCCATTTACTCCATCGTGCATGGGTGTAAAGAGTGTTTATGTTATTTCCCATGTACTATGCGATACATGGAGAAGGTTTATAACCACGTACTATATAGTACATGGCAAGCAGCTTAGTCATTCAGGGCTGTCGAGTAAGTGGATAAAGCCCGGGTGTAGGAGCACCCAGACTGGGTTGCGAAAACAACCATGAAGACACAGAAACCTTTCGAATTTCAAGATAACGATACGAGTATAGGTTACCGAATGGAGAGCTACAGTTTTGCACCTCTCCAACTGCTCCAGACACATAACGAGGTGCACTCCGTATGACGGACGTTCTGAAACCTGATGAGCAATCAGAGCAGATGACAATCGATACTACTCGTGAAGAGGATGTTGTTAAAGAACACAAGTCGCTCCCTGAATCTGTTCGCCACCAGGTCTTAAAGCGGGATAATTATCGCTGTCAGATACGGGGCTGTCTGGGGCACAAACATAACGGCTCCGCTCGGTTGCTTGTCCAAGTGGTCGATAAACAAACGGTCTCAGAGGAAGGGATTGATTTGTCTCTGCTAGAGACACGCTGTTTACAGTGTAGTTGTTGGATAGCACAGATGCCATCAGCGGAGGATTTACGTCCCGAATTAAAAAAGCGGCTGGAGGGCGTCGATATCGAACCGACCTGGGCGGAAATATTGCAGTATCTGGCTGAAAATGGCCCAGCATCAACCGGTGAAATCGAAGAGAACGTCAGCCTCAACAGCAATGAAGGTGTCCGTCGAGCGCTATATGGGTTGATGAGTCTGGATGTTCGTGAAGAATCCGTTGACAAACAAATTGTTGTCAAAGATCGTATGGAGAAAGTGTATGGCTTGCCATGGCAAATTGAGCCAGAGCATGATGCCCGCGGACAGATTCCAATCTCACCCGCACAGCGCCGCAGTCGTATTTTGGAGGCAACCATCTGCCGTGTCGATGACGTGCTTAACGAGGAGGGTTCCGAATCACGGGAGTTAATTGCCGAAATTGTGGACCGGAAACCAGAACAAGTCTATCAAATGCAACGCCGTGGAGAAGCGTTCCAGTTTCCGTTTTCTGCCTGGGCAGATCGGAGTCGTGTTGAACCAGATGGGGCTGCTATCATCGAAGCTGTCGACGTATTGGCTGGTGGCACAAATAACCTTTCCCGGCCGTTGTTAAGTCGGGAGTTAGCTAACGTATACGACAACAACGACGAACCAGAGATTGCCCAGATGCTTCGGGCGTGGGCGAACGGTGAGAGTCTTCCATCACTCTCCGAAAGCCATTCTGCCATGAGCAGTGAACAGACTGATAGAGTACAAGAAGAACCCGCGGTAGAAGACAACAAATCGGATACACAACAGAACGCCGGTGTCTCGACTGCTATTGACCGATGGGACGACAAGTTCGTTGAACAGCGTGTGAATAATGAACAGAATCAAGAGGCCAAGTCAGTGGTTACATTGGAAAGGAGTCACGTTTCTACTGACAATTCTGAAACCTCGAATCCAGAGGACACAAATCAGTCATGAATAATCCGCTTCGAGAATATACGTCTGGTACCCATGGAATCGTGAGTGAAGACCTCTCGACGACGCTGGAATCCGGAGAGCTGAATCCTTTATGCAGACTTCATTCCAAGCGATTTCCAACGGCTGTTGATACCGTTGAACCTATGAAGAGCAGGTACCCGTTGCATTTGACCAATCAAACGAGGGGCTTTGCTTCGGGGTGGTTACGGTGAGTTCGGCAGAGTTAGACGTTGTTTCAGATGTCCTTTCACCATTGCAATTTGACCGGAAATCGCCTAACACTGGGTCAAAGCAGACACCTTGGCCAGCAGTCATGGAAGAAATTGAAGCGTCGGAGTGTGAAGCGTTCTGCATGTGGCCGGTGTCTATCTTGTGTCCCGGTTGTGGAACTGTGTTAGAACGACACTTAGACGGACTTCCACGACGGGTTGGCAGGTTTGAACAGCACTGTTCCATGTGTGAAACGTCACTCAAGCGATGGAGTGTGCTCGCTATCCCTGTGTCTCTGGAACAAACCCCCACAGAGGCAGAATTGCGAGAAGAGACGACTCAATACTGGAACCGACACCTCTTGAACGGCATCATGACAGGAGAGTCCTATCCACGGACCGAAGAATATACCCAAGAGTACACGGAGCAAGCACATCGGTTTTGTTGGGACTGGACAGTAACATGCCCGTTGTGTCGGAAGTCACTTGACGAACTGGACGTCGATCGGTTGGACTATCATCACTGGAACAGAGATCCGGATAGAGGGGTTTGTCTTTGCCGAAGTTGTCACGAAGCCATTTCAGGTGGTGGGTATGACAAAGACCAAGATTGGCGTGCTCAGCAGCTGGGACTGAAAGACAAGCATGACCTGCAGTTATCTCGACTAGCGATTCGAGAGCAAGTGGTCGCTGAGCATGACTCCTTTCCCGAGCTTCTTGAGTCGCTACAGGCAAAATACAATCTGATCCAATCAGAGGAGATACTAGCTTCAGTGCTGACTCAGACGCTGAATTCAGCTGAAGTATTGGACCAGATTACCGATGCATATCTGCTACAAGGGCTCTAATTCCCATTCCGAATAGGCTGGTTGATGACAACTATTGGTTTCTTTCGGTTAACAGTAAGTAGTAGCACGGGTTCTTTATTTGAGTCTCCACCCCCCTATGGGTGTCTGGGGTGCTGGGGTGTCTGGGGTGTCCGGGGTGTCCGGGGTGTCCGGGGTGTCCGGGGTGTGGAGGGGGTAATTTTTATATCATTTTGAACCAATCAATAGGTATGTATGTTGAGATTTCAAAAGATGGTGAATTGGTTAGTGCACACTTCGGCGTTTCGGATTATACAGTGGACGGATTGTCAGTGAAGTTGGCATATTTTAATTTTGGTGAATTGCATGATTTCGACGGTATTGTTACTGCAGCAGTCTCACCGGTCGCACTTGATAAACCATCAGCAAAAGAGACGATTAGCGCGAACCTTCATGAGGAGATACCAGTGGTTGTTGCTGCGTCTGAGCACAATCATCATATCGTTGAGGCCGCACGTGAGATGAAAAAGGAATACAATGGGGACCTAACATTACTCTGATTCCAATAAGCGTTGAGCGGCGTAATATTTGTCGACAACCATTCTTCTTCCGTCGGTTCATTTGTCTTGCGTGCACAGCTGCGAATCCAAGTAAACGACGTGGCCCCTGATATTGGGAATCAAAGGCTGTTCAGCCTTGGTTTTACTCGATGGAGTCAACAACATCTCTGGCTACATGCATTGCTGTCGTCACGTGTTCGTTAGCCATCTCGTCACCTGTTTCATCGACATTGTCAAGCAACTCAAGAACATGTCTCAATCGCCGATGTACCACTTCAGAATCGGCTTCAGCCTCAACGAGGTCACGGGCGATGGCCTCGGCTTCCCCAATCCATCTGCTAGCCGCGCGTTCGACTGGGTGCTCTTGTGTCGCCGTCAGATGCTCGTGTATCTGCTCAATCTTCTCGTTAACAATTTCTTCGTCCATGTGGATTCTCTCGTCCTCACTATGGGTTACTTACTGAATTTCATACCGACTGATTGATTCGGTCTCACAGTACGGACAGACCTTCATCTCAGCTTCAACACTCGTGCCGCAGCGTCGGCATTCATGCACGACCGCCTCCCGACGAGAAGTGAACCGTCGACCTAATCGGTCCCACACCATGTGAGTTATGCACAGTACCAACCATCGAAAGTGTATCGGTCGTTCATCCCGCTCTCGTCTAGTCATATGTCTGGGATGCATACTTCAGTTGGAGTACACTAGTCCTGGGTCCTGCCTTCGCCGCAGGTCAGAGAGGATTTTCTCTGTGAACTGGTTTTGTCAGAATCTCAGTCAACTTCTGCCTGAGTGGGAATAAGGCTCCGTTCAGGAATGAGTTCTCCCTCACTGCTGTAAATCAAGAGGCTGTCTTGAGTATATGCGCGGAGTTGTGTGTCTGCCTCCACGAAAGAGACTGTGTATTTGCTGTCGTTGTCTGTCTGTTCGGCATACTGACCAACTGCATGGACGAATTGATTGATGCGTTGGGGGCTCATCGGCTGTTCGAGCAGGTACTCTCCCGTGACACCGTCGGCAATACTGAGGACCCCAGCCGCCGATGCGGCGTGTTCACTCGACTGCTGTCGATAAAAGACTTCGAGATTGACAGGCACAAAGTTGTTCTCTTCAGTGTTCCAAAACCGCTCTTTCAAGACGTGTAGCCGGTCTGTGAGAACATGAATTTCTGGTTGTTGTGGTGGAGCTCCAGTTGTTACCCAATCGAACCCGGACAGCCGAACGGGCGACTCCCATGGCCGTGTCTCGGAAGATTCCATCTACGGCAACAAAGGGAGAGATAACCAAAAACGCTCCGACAATATGCGAGTATTCCGTCGACACAGAGCCTACACGGTCACGCTCACAACTCATGAACCCGGTACAGATGTACACAGAGTACAGCTGGATTCTTCGAGAAGGGGACACACCAGGTTTCCGATGTAATTTGCGGTAAAGTCTAGACCCTTACTTGAGATTACTTTCACTCCGGTTCCCTGAGTTATTAGTCCTATCACAGGCTGTGTTTACTTGAGGGGTCAGAACTGACTGTTCCCCTGAATAACGGGTCGGTTCTGATGCAGTGTCACACGCTCCCCTCACCCCCTTGGCAGCACTCGAAGAACGACTATGGAACCCACAAATACCGAGACAACGCTTGGTAGCTGTTCTTTCTGTGAAGCAGCCCTAAAGGAACGTCATGTGATTATCGAGTATACTATCGATGATGAACCCCGCTGCTGGGCAGAGTGTCCTCAGTGTGGCGAAATCGTCGACCCACTATCCAATGTCGAGTAACGGAATACTTCAGCGACTTGTCGGCCTCCAATCGCCCACAGAGCTTCGTGAATGTCGTCACTGCGGCTATAGCATCGATGAAGAGGTTGAAGAGTGCCCAGAATGTGGATCTCAAGAGATTGCCACCTATGCGCTTGAGTGAAGTGAAAACCTCCACATCAACTACCTGAATTTCGATTGTTAGATCCTCCCTGTTGGCTATTCTCGGAAGCTAAGACTGGTGTTGACTTTCACTGATGCAACATGGTACTTGTACAAGCAGAAGAAAGAACCAGTATGGAAGATGATGATGACGAGATTGTTCAAAGCTATAAATTTGCTTCGGGAGTTGATATTCCCACGCTGCTCGAAGCCGTTAGCATTGAATCTCTCGGTGTTGATGACCACCGGACAGTGATCATATATCGAAGTGCCATCTTCATTTGCACAGTCACTGAAGGGACTGTAGACGCTGCTCATTCTGTCGATATCAAATTGTGGGAACCCCCGAGGAAGAATATCGACCGTGAGCCTCCTGAGTTACTCCGAGACCTCGTCACTGAGTTGCTCCAGTCGGCTGATTCGTCTCTGCACAACTGAGAATGACATTTCGACTCTTCTGCGATTGGTTCAACAAAAGACCCTAATAGCGAACTAGTCTGGGCAAAGCAATCAGAAACTAAACAACAGAATTATAACACAAAAAACTTAAAATTAAGGGATAATGTACGATCTGACTGGATTCCAACGTGACCTTCTGTACGTGACTGCTGGATTGGACCGGCCACACGGCCTCGCTATCAAGAATGAGCTTGAACAGTACTACGAAACAGATATCCAACACGGTCGTCTGTACCCGAACCTCGACACACTCGTCGATAAAGGGCTTATCAAAAAAGGGGAAATCGATAAACGGACCAACTCCTATTCTATTGCCAAACGTGGCCGTCGAGAGATTGAATCACGCAGAGACTGGGAAGCGCAGTATCTTCACGACACAAACGTCTCAGTTTGAGCCAAGGTATATTCAACAACTGATTAGTACAACGCTCTTCGGAAGTAGATTGTTGATTAGTTGCCGTCTTGCGATTTTTGAGAAGTAACGTATCGTTCATGGAGACGATATCTGATACCGTCAAACTCTGATACCGACTTTGAGAAAGCACCGCTGGCTTTGCGCTGAGATATCAACAATCTCCTTCACATAAGCGTTACTTGTTTGTTTTCCCTGATACCTCAGAGAACGCTGTTCTATCACTTTCGTTCCCACCGGTCAGCGTATTCAATGATGGGTCTCGTACCGGAGACAAAAGTTCGAATATTGGAGTCGCTCGACGAGGAGCCAGCACATGGGTATTTACTCGCCGAGCGTCTCGACCTTTCTCACGGCTACATCTACACCACCTAAAAGAACTCCGAGAGGAGGGTATGATTGAGGTCCTTGACAAGCCAGAGGGGAAGAAAGGTCTACGGGTTGACTCAGAGCGGAGTGTACCTTCTGAAGGCCCTGACCGGAGTGAGTCTGTCTGAACCCTCAACCGAGCACCCTGTCGAGTTTGAGGTTCTGGTCTGATGCTATTATTGATGCCTCCCAAGCAGTGAAGTGTGAGCTTGGGTTCCGGTCAGGATTCTGTGGACATATCACCAGAGTCGATTCTAAGGGTCGGTTATGCTGCTGTGATAGGCTTTCGTTGATCTTGAAGTATTCGTAAGTGGTATTGCCCGTCTACTACTCGATTCTCAGACAACGGGTACTGAAGCGGTCTGAGCACACTTAGCAACACCTCTCATCTCACCATGCGTCATCAGAGTTCGCCTGTCTTTCTCGCCTGAGCCAGTATCAGTTCCTCATTCTCCTTTACCCACTCCGGGTCTCTTTTGCGAGCCATACGCTGAAGAATTAGTTTCTCTTCGCGGGTCCGGTCTTTACCGTTCTCGTTGGTTTCACTCATGGGTCAATCACGACTGAACATTGAACTCGCTGCTATACCACCGTGGTGGTCTTGTCCGTCGAGTTTCTCGGAGACTCGGTCGAAGATATTACGGAGGGCGTTCGATGGATATGTGGCGGCGAGGAATCGACTCGGGTCATTTTCAAGTCGGTCATCTCCGTCTGTGACCTTGTGGGCTTGGAGAACAGCCTGAAACCGCCCTTCGAGGACCTTATCACGGGGCGTCAGAAATTCCGAAATGGTCGTCATATATGAGTCAATTGACCCATGTTACTTCATACTTGTTACCCACCCTCCAGAGTTCGATGAGGTGGTCCCGCTCTTCGAGCACGGGTCTCCTATTGCCCCTCGTCGACGTTCCTGAGTATCGGCTTGTGTCGCCTGAGCCATCAGACACCGGTCTTACTGTGCCACTACGGTGTGGTTTTCGGGTTACTCTTAATTGGCCAGTACAGCTATCCATACGGGCGATAGTCGAGAAACCTCATAAAGAGTCGGAAAGTTGTGACGCCCCGTGTCTTATCTTGGCGGTCAGGATTAACTCGTAGAGAGCTACGTTTCGGCCGCCCAACATATTTATACACACATCCTCTGCATGATTGCGTATGGAGCGGGTCCGGATTACGAACGGTTCGACGCGCACAGTCCACAACTCAAAACGAAATTGGAGGGCGACCTCTTTATCGTCGAGTCCTGCGAGGAACTAAACAATTCATAGACTCACAGGTGGGGTAATTTGAAGAGAAACTGAACCGAAGACAGAGTATGACTGATTCGTCACTCGCGTTCGACCGCGATGAACTGGAGCAATTCCTGCAGGAATACATGGAGCTCGACCGCCGTGTGCAGCGTCCGAAAGACATCTATTCGATACTTCGCGGACCACGGGAGCGGAAGTACCAGTACTCACTCAAATACTTCTTAGACCCGCGGAAATCACACGGGTTCGGAGACACACTCCTTACTCAATTCTTGGAGTGTCTTAGCGTTCATGAATTCAACCTCTCGCGCCAGCATATCGAAATCGAGGATGAGGTGCAGATAGCCGACGCCGGGTCAAACGGCCGAATCGACTTGGTTCTCTGTGGTGGGAGTGCGTTGGACGACCACCCGCGGTGGGCAATCTTCCTGGAACTGAAAGTCGGGGCAGAGGAAGGCGATCAGCAAACGACGACGTACGCAGAAGCGGACAGGTGGCGGTTCAACTGGTTCGACACGGAGACGATAGCAGTCGATGAACTGGAGGAGACAACGTACGTCTATGTGAAACGTGACACTGCCGCCCCGCCGACCGACGAAACCGGGACGTTCGAGTCTGTGTCCTGGGCTGCCCTGGTAGAGAGCTTCGAAGCAGGAACGCAGGATTCGATTTTCGAGTATCCCAACCGTAGTGTTATACAGTTCACCGACTTCATTCAGTCACTAAAGGAAACCGAAAATATGGACTCATCAATCGAGGAAGACGAACTCAACAAGCGGCTAGACCTGTACTTCGAGTACAGCGATCTGATCGAACAGGTCGAACAAGCAAACAGCCAATTCGAAAGCGACTTCGAGGACGTCAGCACCTACCTGAAAGACAACTGGGAATCAAAGCTCACGAAAAAATACGACTTCGACAACACAGGGTGGACAACAGCGAAATCAAGCAATCCAAAGTGGCAGAAAATCCTCCCCGCGTATTGGGATCAAGACCCACTCGATCGGGATAGTACAATCCAATTGTATTACCGCCACTCTCCAACGACCGCCCACCTTCGAGATCAGGTTCTCAGTTTCAGGCTTCGTCTCCCACCCCAACGGAACGTGCATACAGAACCACACCACGACGGTCAATCGTTCAACGACGTGTTCACAAGGAAGTGTCGCTCCGAGTATGCGGAGAGAATCGAGCGATCACTGGCCGAGATCGACGTTGACGAACTCCGACTGGAGAGTGCCTCCGCGCTCGTCGTCAAAAACTACCCGCTCGATCCCAACAATCTCACTGGCTCGTATTTCGACCAACTGGACACCGCAGTCTCTGACTTCTGTACCGATCGAAGCGAGTTCTCACAGATCATCAATAAGGTGTTTGAGGAGACGTATACAGCTGTGTTCGATAAGGATCCTGCTGGTGAGTATCCTGGCCCACTCCGCGAACGAGGTTGATCTCTTCCCCGCCCTAAATAGTGATTGAATATTGTAGTTACCGCTCTAACTCATCGTATGTGAATAGGTGCATGCTTGGGTGTATTAAAATCGTATTAATGTGGTTGCTGTGAAATACCCTCGACAAGTTCGGTCGAAAAAACCCTAGCACGCTCTTTCAACACGTTGCCGTTGAGTGTGAGTTCGAAGGTTACTTGCGAAATTTGAGTCTCAAAGCATTCGTTATTGCTCGGCACGCACCAATCGTCGCTAAATCCAAGTCGTAGTAGGCCGCCCTTGTCAACTCCTTTGCTAGCGGTGAGTGTAGCTGGGCAGTTCAGCTAAATTTAATTAGGGTGTCCGGAGTAACAGGGGATGTGTCAGAGCGTCTTCGAGACCAACTCAGCGAATTTAAACGGCAGCTGAATCTGTTACCTGAAGCTGAACCGCCACCCCCGACAACACTACAGGTGCTTGGGCGTGGACAATACGAGCAGGACTGGCAGCGGTTACTATTCCATTTCCTCTCACCAGAGCGCAAGCATAGACTTGATCACGCGTTTTTGGAGCATCTTTTACGTGCTCTCTCAAATGTTGACGACTTGGAGTATACGTTTTCTCCGTTTGATCTTGAAGATATCCGCGTGGAAACAGAAGTATTAACATCAAATGAGCGTCGGCCTGACGCGGTTGTGTGGGTGAAGGATGAGTGGTTCATTTGCTGGGAACTCAAGATCACAGCTGCCGAAAATGAAGGGCAGACCACCGATTACGTTCAGGCAGAGGAATTCGAGGGTATTGACCTCACGAAGAGCAACGTCCCGCCTGAGAACCACCATTACATATATCTTGCTCCCAGCGACGCGACGTCCCCTACGGCTGAGGAGTTCGTATACGTTTCTTGGGAATGGATCGCATCTGAACTCCAATCGTTTCTCGCCGCCGGCCACGGAAAATACCCTGCAGAGACTACCGCACAGTTCAACAGTTTCATTCGGACAATCCAAAACGAATTACAGATGACAGAGTATCAAGAAAACCAACAAGAAAAAGCAGCACTGTACTTTGATTACTACAACGAGATTCAGGAAGCCGAATCTGCGTTCAATCAGCAGTGGGCTGGATATGCAGACACGTGGGGCATCCGTCTTGCTGAATCGCTTGATACTGTTGAACTTATTGAGTTCCCATCTCAGCCCGACAATCAAGTCGCAGTTGAGATGACAAAACCAAACGGTGACTCTGAACGTTGGATGTTCCGGCAGGGCAGTTCAGACTGGGCTGGACTCGTGAAAGAAGGTTGGTGGCTCGATAAAACCACTCTTAATCCAATTTACATCAATCCGGATGATAAAAGCGGTGTTCGGATTTCTCTCTACCACCGATTAGAAGATAATCGTCGCAAAGCAGTACAAAACAACAAACTTGAACTTCAACTATGGCACGGAACTGGCAACGGCAACGAGTTCATGTACGATTTCAAGGATCGGCTTACCGCAAAGATAGAAGAATGTGCTAATGAGCTTCCGCCGACAACGGAAACGACCGGACGCCGAGCCGGACCGATGGTAGTCTCCTATGAGATACCGGTAGGTGAGTACACTAACTTTTTTGATGCGTATACTTCGGCTTTGAACGATGCGTTTTTGGATCTTGTTGTTGATTACCCGAAACTGATCACAGTGATTGAGGAGACATTCGAAGAATCACTTGAAATATATGAGTGACAGACCGGTCGTTGGTTAGCTATTGCTCTGGAAGTCATCTGGCGCACAGGGTAGCTGATTGTGCTGGCACCACTGACAGTGGTCTCCGTCCGAATATTTACTAAACGAGAACTCGAAAATCCGGTCCATCGTCGTCGTGACGTCATGTTTGACTGCCCGCAGTTCGGATTCATTGAACGATCGGGCCTCAACTTTGGGACCGATATCGCCAACGTACGCATACCCCGCTCGGGTTATCGGTTCGTCATATAACTCACCGCAAGCTAACAGATAGATCGGTAGTTGCTTGTCGGTCCCGATATCGCGGTGGCGTTCTGTAGCCTTGTAATCGATAACGAGCAGCTCGTCTTCGGGCGTCCGGTAAACAGCATCGATGAACCCGGTGAGTTCATGCCCGTCGATATCGAGTTCGAATTCGCGCTCCGCGTCGATGATCTCGTAGCTACTCACATCCAGTTCGAAGTACCGATCGATACACTGTTTCGCTTGTGTAAGTGCATCTTCAGCCCGGCGCTGACTGGCAAGGCGCTCACAAATTTCGTACCACTCTGTCCGATCTATTGTCCCTTCGTTGGCCGCCTGTTCTGCTGTATCATGGAATAACAGTCCAATGTCACGCTGTGAGATGCCATCGGAGTTGCCTCCGTCGGTGGCACGGTAGTCGGGATACGCGTTAATGACGTAGTCAAGGTAGTGCTGTCGCGGGCACTCTTCGTAGGTCTGTAACGATGTGTAGCTGTGTGTGAGGGCTGGCGGTGACGTCGTCGGGCCGGTCAGGGACTCCACCTGAATGGTCACTCGTTTATTTACCGGGGTGAGGCCTCCGTTAACCGACGACGACGCGAGATCAAGCACACGCTCGCGGGCAGTCGCCGTCGAGAGCTCATCTTCGCCGTACTGGACTGTCCCGCCGACTTTCCCGATTTGACCGCTAGCCAGCGTGTCAGTCCAGTCTACCGCTTCGGTCGGGAGACAGTCGTGAATGTCTTGCCAGATCGGCAGGTGTGCTCGCCCTGGTCGCCACGGTACACGCGCTGGCATGATCTCAGCAACGGATTCGGCGATCGGATGGGGCTCGGCTGAATCGTCGTCGCCGTCGTCTTCCTCGTTGTCGTGCCCGCCTTGCAGAACGAGGATGTCCTCGGCACGAGTGATGCCGACGTGGAGGACACGCCGGGTTTCTGCGGCGTCCCGTGCAACGAAATCTTCGTTGAAGGCAGCCGCAGGGCCGTCCGAGAGCCCGGCTTCGAGTGCGTCGTACATCCGCGACCCCGGTTCCCACTCGTCGGCCGTCAGCCGGGGCATGAGGACGACGGGGAAGTCTAGCCCCTTGCTCTTGTGGACGCTCATGACGTTGACTGCGTCGTCGGCCAGTTCGGGTTGATCGGTCGGCGATGACCCGCTTTCGGCGAACAGTGACTCGTAATGCTGGAGTGACTCGATGAAGTCGGTCGTCAGCGGTGGCTGTACAGCTGATTGCCCGTACTGATCGATAATCTCATCGAGTTGCTCCAGGTCACGCCGCTCTTGTTCGCTCAAATACCACTCAATGTTCGTCGCGTCCTTGAGTTCGCTGTACAGGTGCGAGAGCGATGCTCTGTCCCGAACGTCTAACAACTGCGTGGCGTGTCGGCGTGCCTCTCGAACACGTTCCGGTTCGTCGAATTCCGAGAGCGGGGCCTCGCGTAGTTCTTCGATCAAGCTGCCCTCATCGTCATCGTAGTCGTTGAGATGATGGAGATCCCCGTCTGTGAGCCGATACCGCATCGTCAGGACGCGATTCCAGCTGACTTCGTCTTCCTCCGGCCGAGCAAGCGCTTTCAGGTAGGCGACGACGGTACCAACACCGATCGATTCTGTCGCCAGATCGCCGGCAACCTGGTACGGGATGCCAGCCCGGTCGAACGCATCGAGGAGCGGCGCGGCGTGGTCGTTTTTCCTGACAAGCACGGCGATGTCGCTTGGGTCGTAAGCGTTGTCCAGTTCGTCAGCTGCCCCGGTCAGAAGGTTCTGCGTAACGGTTACGAGTTGTTGCGCCTGGTCTGCTTCCTCGTCGGCCTCATCGATGACTGCGACGGTGTTCCCATCGTAGTCTGGCTCGTCGATGCGTGTCAGCGTCTTCCCATCGGTGCGTCCTTCGAGAGGGGTAAGCAGGTCGTTTGCGAGGTCAAGGATCGGCTGGCGTGACCGGAAGTTCTCTTCGAGCGGCTTGTCCGTGAGAGATGACCCGAACTTGTCGGTCAACGCAGTTGTGATATTCGAGACGCGGGCCCCGCGCCACTCGTAAATCGCCTGGTCGTCGTCACCGACCACAAACAATCGGTCGTCGGAGACGAGCGAAGTAACCAACTCGAACTGGAGTCGGTCAGTATCCTGAAACTCGTCACAGAATACGTATTCCCATCTGTCGGCGATCTCGTTACCGACATCGCCTGTGAGTAGATCGACCGTTTTCACGACGAGCCCGTCGAAATCGATTAGATTCCGTTCATCGAGTTCGCGCTCGTAGGCGGCGTAGCCGGCGACCAGATCGCGTGCAGTCAGGCACTCATCGATGAATGAGTCGAGGTGATCCGGTAACTCCAACTTCAGTTTCGGAATACCAGTTGGCGCGCCGCTGCTGTACCCACCGAGCAGGTACTTTGGCAGTTTGTGTGCATTGTCAGGCAGTGATCGGTTACCGGCCTCGTGGTCCTCGAAGGCTTCAATGAATGCGTCACACAAAGCGACGAGCCGGTCGAGAAAGTCTACGATGGCGGTTTCGATCTTGGTGTCACCGAGATCGTCACGTTCAGCTACAATTGCGGTTTGTGCGTCCTGCAGTCCGTCGAGTACTGACGACACCGACTGTCCGCCAAGGGAGTCACTCGCTATGGTTTTGATTCGGTCAGGTAGGCCTTCGAGTTCATACAGTCGCTCGGCCGGACCGAGGAACTCGTCGATTTCGTCGGGCCTGATGCCGCTGCGTTTCATCGTATTGATGAACGACAGAAGCTTTGACGCTGCGCCAGACCCCTGGAAATCTGACCCATACACATTGGGTTTCACCCACCGGTACTCGATTTCATCAAGGACATCGAGGACGATCGCATATTTTTCGGCGTCGCTGACGACCTCGAACTCCGGATCGATTCCAGCTTCGTAGGCGTAGTCACTCAAAATTTCGTTACAGATCGAGTGGTAGGTGTACGCATCGATATCATAGCCTGCCGTTCCGAGTTTCGCATTGAGTTTCTCCCGCATTGACCCGGCAGCGTTGTTCGTGAAGGTGAGTGCGAGAATTCGGTCCGGTGAGACTCCCTTCTCATCGATCAAGTGCTCGATCTTTCGGACCGTCGTGAACGTCTTCCCGGTCCCGGCCCCGGCGAGGACGCACATTGGGTACGCGTCGGAGTCGATGATCTCCTCTTGTTGGTCCTCTGGATCGACATCGTCCTCAACGGTCGGAAGCCAGTCGGGCGTGTCGCCAGTCATCGCTGCACCTCCTCAGCAAGATATTCGGGACACATCTCCCGGTAGTCACAGTCCGAACACGCTTCTTCGTTGATCAACTCGAACGGCTCCGGTTCGTATTCTTCGTTTGTAATTCCTTCGTGGGCCATTTCAATGAGGTCCCAAATCGTGTTGTAGTACTCGTCGTACACTGCAGTCGTCTCTCGGGGCCGGCCCCGAACCGAAATCTCGAATCCGTCTGGCGTACTTTCGACGGTTGTCTCGTAGAACAGGGCATAGAAGCTGAACCGCACATCCATCCCTTCCTCGTACAGATCGGATTGCTTGACTCCCTCAATGTAGCTGGCAGTCTGGAAGGCGTTCTTGACCCGCCCTGGCTCGTGGGTTTCTCCTTCTAAGTGTTCTTCGAGGTATTTCGCCGTGTAGGACGTGATGATTCCCGTAAGTCGGCGTTTGTAGTCGATGATGTGGAGGCCATCATCGGTCCGAAGGATATTGTCCGCGTACCCGTGTAGTCCAAGGCCGTCGTGGACGGCTTCAAGCCATTTCTCGGTCGCAACAGACTGCCGGGCGTGTCGAATCCCATCGCCACCATCGGGATCAAAAAACGCGTTGATTGCCGCGTGATTCTCCGCGCGCTGGTAGTCCTGGTGGGCGCGTGATTCGTATTCGTCTGGATCCAGGTGTTCGTTCCACTTCTCGTCAAAAGCGTTCATGGCACGGTGATGAATTACGTCGGCGTCGTCATCCGGATCGGTCGCCTCGCAGACCGCTTCGATCGTCTCGTGATACGCCAGTCCCTGGTTGAGATAGAGGCGGTTCTGATCCGGTGTCGAGACGTTTGTCACGTAGTCATGGTCGAACTTTCGGTGACAATCGGCGTACGTCGCCAACCGTGAGGGCGACAGGTAGACGATGTCGTCGTCGGTGTTACTCACGGCGAACCCCCCCGGCAGCGAAATCAAGCCGTGCATGGAGTGCCTCTCGGAGTTGTTCACCGTGCTCGCCACTGTCGGCGAGCAACGCCTGGATTTCTGCAAAATCCGTTTCGATGTCATCAAGCGAGATAGTCACGTCTTGGCTGTTCGCGCGACGCACATCTGCGAGAGCCTTGTCAACCCGCGAGAGAAGGAACTTCTCGGCTGCGAGTTCCGTGTTGATCGGTGACTCGCCTGCGTCCGTTAACCATGAGCACTCTCGGTATGCATCTGCGAGGAACCGTGACGGCTGGACCCGTTCGTCAAGCGCCGTGTTCTCGTGTGTGTGCAAGCTTAGATAGAGGCGATCCATCGCGGTCGCGGCCCCGACCGCGAGCAACCGGCGTGCATGCTCGGCATGATACTGGCGCACCGGCCGGCTCGATGCTGTCGAATCCGTTGCGAACGTGGCTGTGACAGCATCAGCGTCTACCTGCGAGACGCCGGGGTAATCCGGCATGCGCGTGACCCGTTCCTGTGGGAACAAACTGCTGAGTCGTGGCTGTCCAGGATACCGCTCATCGGTCATCTTTGGAATGAACACGACACTGAATGCTCCGTTCTTGATCGCCCGGACGTGGTCCACGCGAACGCCACTGTAGCGCTCGATCGCGCTGGTCTGATTCTGTTGAGGGGCATACTCATGTGCTCGTGTCAGCATCTCCGCGAGTGAGGTCCACGTCGCGTCGATGAACTCTGTGTCTTCGAGAAAATCTGCTATATTGAACGCACGGCGGACGTTCCCGAACCGGGTACGGGCGGTGAGCGGTGCCGTGTCAGTCGCAATCCGCTCTTTCAGTCCCGATTCAGTTGCCCACGTGCGAACCGCCTCACCAAGGTGGTCCATTTCAGCAAGTGTTGTCTGGAGATCGTCCGTGAGATCAGAGTCCTCGACAGCGACTGCATTTTCAGCGTCCAACTCACTCTCACTCGCAAGCGTGTAGACGACCTGGAGGAGTTCACGGATCGCTGGATCGTCACCGAACCCGAGAACAGTTGCCGATTCAGTCGGGATGCCAGCCTGTTCGAGTGCCTGCATCGCCTCGATCACAGCCTCGCCACCGTCTTTCAGCGCGACCGCCATGTCCGCGTATGCAATATCGTGCTGGTCGCGGACTTGCTCAATCTCATCAGCGATACGCTCCAGTTCGTCGTCGGCTGTCTCCGCAACGAGGACCTGCACGTCTCCAGTTTCGGGGTCGGTGCCAGCAGCACCCCGGGCGAAATAGGCGGCCGTGGCTGCCGGGCGCGTCTCCGGAAGTGTTGCGTCAACCGCCTGGTGGTCAGTAAACGAGACATGGTCAGTAAACGAGACATGGTCAGTTATCGGGCCTGTCTCAGTCCAGGTCCGCCTGATGCTGGCGTCGGTCTCCGCAATGCAGACGAGGTCACGGCCGTCGGCTAGATTCTGTAGATAGCGACGGTCGGACTCAACAAACTCCTCGAATTCGGGGGCAAGCACCGCATCGATATCGACCACGTCTTCTTCGTCCGGGTCTGCGAGAATGTCAGTCGCCTCAGCGATCATCTGGCCGCGCTCTAAATGATCGTAGGCATTCAGCCACGCGTGAAACTCGTCACGCACTGTAGCGATCTCTTGGAGTTCCGGAGTTGCGTCAAACGTGAGGTTCTGCCAGGTCGCTGTCTCCAGCAGGTCGGCAATATCACTGTTGAAGGACTCTTGCTCCGATGCCCGCTGGAAGTACTCGTGGTCCCACTCCCGGTCCGCGAGGAACCGGTGGATGAGTTCACGCCGCATCGCGTCCGAGAGGATCGCCCGGTCGTCTGTTCGATTGATGACGTCCGTCGCGTGGACGATCGTCGAGGTTACATACGGGACTGCGGCACCCGGGCACTCGTCGTCGAGTACCTTTCTGAACGTCGTCATACTTGTCGGCGAGCCTGCGAGGACGAGGATATCCTCGGGGTCGTGATCTGCGAGGAGGTTACGGTACTGCTCGCTTGCAACCGACTGGACGGTTTCGGATCCGAACGGAACTTCGAATAGTGTGCCGTTGAACTGACGCTGCTCAGTCATCCTGTCTATCCCCCGTGATCCTCGCTAACAGGTCATCAGCTCGTTCGACAGCGTTCTCACGAGGGACCTCATGGCTCACTAGTTGTTCGATCATGCGAATTCGAATCTCATCGTCAGCTAACGATTCTCGTGTGACAATATATCCGTTCTCTCGGAGATACGTCTCTAGTTTCTCCGCTTTGTTCTCACGGAACCGATTGACTTTTTTCGCATAGAGGGCTTCGACGAGTTGTTCGCCATCGCCGCCAAGTTCTTCAGCTAAGTCCGCAACTCGGTCGATGAACGTGTCAGTGACTGCATCCGAAGATTCTAGCACGGACCGGTCAACCGGATTACCTCGGCCGATTTGCCATGCCTGAACGAATGCCTCAAGCGCTGCCCCATTCTGTTGCATCTTCGTGAGTGTCTCAGAGTCGGCAGGGATGAAGTCGTCTCGACCTCGTTCAAGCAGATTTTCTAGCTGTCCCCACCGCTCAATTCCGAGACTCAAGAGGTTATGAAGCACTTCGACATCCGCGACAAGATACCACAGATGGGCTGTACCAGCTCCCTCGTACGGATTAAATGCTCGCATATCGAGCGCCTCACCGTACGATTGGTGATCATGTTCCGCCGGTTCGGGTGGATTCGGTGTGAAACTCTTGATGCTGTCGAGCTCCGGCGTATGAACTGTGCTCTCCAAATCTCGCACCTCCGATAAATCAATTGTTGACCACTCCACATCTGCCGTATCTTCAAATGCTGAGCGCCATTTGGCTACCTCATCACCCTGTGCAGTGAAGTAGAAGATTTGCCGACCATCCCTGGCTAGTTCAATCAGCGAGTCAATAATTATGTCGGCGCGTAGATCGTCCGTATTTGCCAGTGTCTCATCGAGAATGAGTGGCAATTGAGCCTGGTGTTCTTGCTGTTCGACAAACGCCAGTCTGACAGCCAGTAACACCTGGATACGAGTCCCACTCGATAATTCGTCGAGAGCAAACCCTTTCTGTTTCGTTGTATCGTACGCTCTGAACGTGTGCTCTCCCTCAGCAAGGAGTAACTCGTATCGACCGTGTGTAATCGTGGCCAGCAACTCATTCGCGCGTTGGAACACTGCCGGGCGACTCGCCTCAATCGTTACTTCTTGAACGTGATTTACCAGAACATCGCCGACCATCGCGGTGCAATCATCAGTAAGCTGTTCTTCAAGCGCACCTAAGGCCGCCTCCTTCTCTGCAATCGCATCTTCGACTGCCGTATCTGACTTTGCCTCTTTGATTTTCGCTTCGATATCCGCAATATCGGTCTGTATCTCATCGTGGCGGGCTGCAGTCTCTTTTATACCGCGTAATTCTTGTTTTAGATCCGCACGCTCCCGGTCCTTGAGGTCCGGATCGTACTCCGGCAGTGACTCAAGCCGCTCCTGTTCTTGACTAAGAACTGCCTGTTTCTGTTCAACCGCTCTTTTTGCGTCTTCGTAGTCGTCCACTTGCTCACAGAGCGCTTGCAATCGGTCACGATCGCCCGGTTTTAAATCGAACGTCGTGAACAGGCTCTCTCGCTGTTCCTCCAGATCAGCTATGTTTTCCCTTGCGTTCTCGATGGTGGTTTCTGCATCAGTTAAGTCATCGGTAGCAGTCCGGTGCGTGGTTTGTCGCTGTTCTAATTCCCGGATGCTCTCAGTCGCTATCGCCGAGTCTTCCATATCATCGTATCCGTATTCCTCCAGTTCCTCTTGAAGCTCGTTACGAGCCGTTTCCAACGTCTCTGTAGCTTGATTGAGTGCTTCCTGTAGACTGGTGACTTCGTTGTGTGCTTCCTGCCAGTCAAGCACTCGCCGTACGAGAACCGCCAGCTCAATATCCGTCGTCTCGGGTGCGGCTCCGATCTCGTTACGGAGCTGTTCTCGCTTGTCAGCAAGTGCCTGCTGCTTGCTGTCGAGATCTTGTTCTGCAAGCATTGTGTCTCGCTGCTGCCGTCGCTGGTTAACCACTTTGGCCTCGGCTATCTTGTCGTAAATCCCGATCAGTCGCTCTCGCACTCCATCCTCAGTCCACGACTCAGGCGGCTCTAGTCCGATTTGTTCGAACGAATCTCGCTGTGTCGCCCGTTCGGTATCAGTGTGCTCTGTCTCCTGTCGCTGTTGGTATCCATACCCAAAGAGGGCAATCCCAACGAGAATGACGGCATACAATAGTGGGTTGACGAGTGCACCGAGTGTAACGCCAGCTAACGAAACAATGACAGCTGACACAGTCCCGACACGGAACGCAGCCTCACCACTACTCGCCAGTTCACTGTCTGGTCCCGCGATCAACCAGTCCTCTAAGGATTTGCTCCCACGCTCTAATGTTCGAAGATCGACTTCTGTTGCAGCTTCGTCATCTGCCCACTGAGTGATTGCCTTCCGCCGTTGTTGTGCTGCATGCACTTTTTCGGCCTGTCGAGCGAATTCGGACACGTCTGCCCACGATCCTGGATCAAGATCAACCAGGTCCTCATGCTCTATCTCAAGTGGAATATCTTCACGTGCGTCTTGTCGCGCCGCTTTTGCCGCCTGCAAGTCTTCTTTGAGTTCACTTTTACGGGATTCGTGGTCCTCTAATTTGTCGCGTCGTTTCTTCAACCGTGCTATCGTTCCATCCGAGACGCCGTCATCAGGAAGTGCTGCCTCAGCAAGCGCTTCTTCTGCTTCTTGTCTCTCGTCTTCAGCAGCTTCTTGTCGGTTTTCCCACTCAGTAATGTCCTCATCTAGTTCCTGGACTTGCTGGAACTCATCACCATCAACCCGTTCCAACATCGCCGGGAAATCATCAAGCATAGCCTGCGCTTCCTCGAACTCCGATTTCGCTTCGCGGAAAGTGATCGCCTGCTCCACCACTTCCTTTTTGGCTCGTGCTTGCTTCGCCTCTTCTAACTCGTTTTGAAGCTTCGTAAGCCGACTCCGTTCTTCTTCCAACCCCCTCGCATCGTCTCGCTCGTCTCGCCACGTCTCAACGGCCTCCTCCGCATCTTGGTAGACTCCCTTCCGGCGTGTGATCGGTGTGTCTTTGTACCCTAACTGATCATGTGCTGCAGACAGGTCGTATCCGCCAGCCGATTCCCGTTCGATGGTTTCAGCAAAATTCTCGTTCCGCGTCTCTTGTTGTAGCAGGTCATGGAGCGCGAGACGATATCGGTCTCGCTGTTCGGCCGAAGGCAGAGACGGGGCTGTTGCTTCCTGTCCGTCTCGTTGATACTCTCCATGACCGTTGACGACATTGACACGCCATCGCTCCTCATTCATCATCAGTTGTCCAACAAGCTGTTCACCGTTATCGGCCGCATCCGGCCACAGGATCCGTTCGATCGAGTTGGCTGTTGTCGTTTTCCCTGCCGCGTTTGGCCCGTGAATCAGATTGATGCCGGGCGAGAGGTCATCCAGTGCGAATCCATCGGTCTCGAATCCTGGTGCGCGGACGATATCTAGTTCTTCGATCGTGACCGGGTTCATTTCTGTAGTCATGGATGCTCTCCCTTCTGTTGTAGAAGAGTATCGAGTAAGACTCGTGCTTCTTGCTCGACCATCTCGATTGCCGCATCCCGTTCAAGTGATTCGATTTCAGACTCACGCCGCAACGGATTATACGCACTCGTACCGTGTGCCTGCTGCATCGCTTCTTGGGCCTCATCTACCAGTTGTTTGTGTTCAGTACTTCCTTCGGGCCCATCCAGCGCCAACAGTAATTCCGCCAGATAGGAAACCGGTCCATCCCCTTCCGCTAAGGCGTCGAGATCAACATCGGGACGCGTCTCGACCGTGATCGATTCCACGTGAATATCAACCGTCCCCTGCCGCGTCGCAAGTTGCTCTTCAAGCGCCTGCTTTTCCTCCACGAGTTGCGCGTGTGCGGGTGTACGGCCGGTGAGGCGGACACGAGGAAGGAACGTCTCCAGGTTCCGTGTTTCCAGTTCATCTTGGACATGATCTTGAATTGCCGTCGAGATATCTGCGGCTGCGGCCTGCAAATCTTCTGCATCGGATACATTGATCTGAATTTCGTCATAACAGACTGTTCCGAGTGGGATTTGTTCGGCATCGACTGTTCCGTCAGACGTAATCGTCACAATCCACGGTCCATGAACCCCTTGCTCGCCCGGATCCAGCGGTTGTGGTGACCCGGGATACAGTGTCATTGGATCTGACTCAATCCGAATACCGGGCATATGGATGTGCCCAAGCAACCAGCATGACTCGGGAGTGTCTCGAAGTTCCGAAGCATCTACTGGTGCATACTGACTCTGTGGCGAATCGAGTTCCGCGTGTAGTACCCCGACTTGCGGTGCATTGTCCGCTTCAGGAAGATCATATGCATCCATCGGGGACGAAGTCACGTGCGGACGAGGAAACGACCACCCATCAAAGTGCACTAATGTCTCCCCGTTCTTTTCCAGTGACCACCGCTCCCATGTTCCATCGGCACCAAGGAGATGGAGACTTTCGAGCCCAATATCATCGACCATCCGTGGGAGGAACTCGGAGTCGTGATTGCCCGCGACCGTAACTACCGGTATCCCTGCGTCGTCGAGATCAATGACGCCAGCTTCGAAGGCACCATAGGCCTCGAAGTATCGGTTTTCCCGGTCAGCGATATCACCAGTGATGACCACTGCATCGACATCCCGATCAATTCCCGTTCGGACAATATCCTGCCAGATGGACCGCGGCGAACAATCTGCCCCATCTAATCTATCAGGAATCCGAGTTGGATGCCGGCCCAAATGGAAATCACCAGTACAGAGGAGTTGTATTGACCTGTCGTCCATTGGTTGATACTTATTCACTGACATGGGAGATGCATATAACTTTGTTTGATTCTCTGACAACTTGCGCCATTAATGATACTGCATTATTACTGGTGCGGTTGTTCATTGATGTGTCTCTATGAGTACACTCTGGAGTTAGTCCAAGCACAGTCTGTGAGTAATTCATGACCAAGAAATTGTCTAATTGAAGTAATCACGGGCTCGGGATAGGAAGCCACCTGATTGCTCGTCAGCGACCGACTCTCCAAGCCAATCAAAGAACTCATCAGGTGTTTTGATGATAAGATCCAGTCCCCGCTTTTCGATCCGAACCGTCATTGGCGGGTCACGTTTGTACTCGTGTAGTTCGAAGCTCATCGATTCCGGGAAAGATACCTTCAGTGTCTCGCCATCTTCGGTAATCTTGATGTCCTCATGGCTTGTGAGATTTTGCCACCGTTCTCGG
>LFCJ01000115.1_pt1 | contig 42949 bp, 57 predicted proteins | sample 643141 | NCBI WGS metagenome assembly LFCJ01 (sample SAMN03766243, study PRJNA286221) | soda lake metagenome | biome: soda lake; feature: Kulunda steppe; material: water; isolation source: sample B1-Br-g2 brine of Lake Bitter-1 | place: Russia: Kulunda steppe | collected 2010-07
GACGTAGACCCATTATGCGGCATAATGAGATTCGATCCAAGCTCGGCGAAGGATTTATATACAGGTCTACGCCGTCTAGTGTATTCGGAGTGTAATAATTGCTGATGGGCGCTGCAGGATTTGAACCACGGTCAGAGAGTGTGAAAATAACCTGCGGGCGTGCGGATCTTCGATCCGTTCCGGCAGTCGTTTTCACACTCACTTCCCTGATTCGCAGACCCGGAGGGTCTGCTCACCCGCGACAATTTGGCCCAGTTCCGGGCATGCGGCTTTCAGCCGTTCCGGGCATCCTGACGCGGTGGCGAAGCCAGCGGGCAGACACGGACGAAGCGCCCTCCGAACGCACTAACAGACACAACCCAGAAATCCTGCGCACACTACGAATCGGTACTCTGTCGCCAGATACGACCCAAATCATGTCGATTCACTGAATCATCAGTGATAGCATGAAAAGATCGAACCCCAATACTCATCAACACGAATTAATCCCAACAACACCCGAAGAAGCACTCAGACTCTACCTCGACGACCTTGAGGTGGATGGAGCTGCTCAATCAACCCAATACGCACACAAAAGCAGACTCGGACACTTCACCAGATGGTGCAACCAAGTCACCGAAATAACGAACCTGAATAACCTAACCGGACGAGACATCCAACGATACCGAGCATGGCGACGACAAGACGGCGACCTGAACAAAGTCACCGTCAAAACCCAGATGGACACGCTCCGCGTGTTCATCCGATGGTGCGAATCAATCGACGCAGTACGACCCGATCTCCACGTCACAGTCCGATCACCTGATCTGGACGACGGCGAAAACCAGCGGAACGAAACCTTACCCGAGGAACGAGCCGAACAGATCCTCGAATACCTCAGCCGCTACCACTACGCTTCAGCACCACACACAGTGCTTGAAGTCATGTGGACTACTTGCGCCCGCGTAGGCGCAATCCATGCACTTGATCTCAGTGACTACGACCCCAAGAAGCGATACCTACACTTCGTCCACAGACCGGACACAGATACACCCCTGAAAAACAAGGAGGACGGAGAACGGTACGCTACACTCAATAAACAAGCATGCCGAACCCTAGACGACTACATCGAAAACAACCGCCACAACGTCCGTGATGAACACGGACGGAAACCACTATTCACGTCTTCACAGGGACGCCGACACACAACGAACCTAAGAGCATTCGTATACCGATGGACCCGCCCATGCGCCATCGGACAAGAATGCCCAGAAAACCTCAACCCCGAAACGTGTGAAGCAGCAGATGATCAACGGGCGTACAAATGCCCTGAATCAGTCGCACCACACGCCATTCGCAGAGGAGCAATCACCCGGTGGCTTCGAGAAGAGGTTCCACCAGAAGTTGTAGGTGACAGAGCCAACGTGAGCAAGCGCGTGATGGACATGCACTACAACCAAATGACGGAGGAAGAACGCGCCGAACAACGACGCGACTGGTTCGAGGACTAACCTAACAGTCTTCGCGCCAAAGCGTTACAACAGCGTTCCCGTCGTCACACGTCATTTCTTGGCAGTCTTCATAGTAGCAGTCCTGATATACTGTTGCCTCAACCTCATCACCAACCAAATAAGCCCGTTGATACTGATCATCGAGCGTGTATCCACCAAGCACCTCTTTATCTTTCACTTCAGTGTTGTACTCCGACTTTCCGTTTCCACGAATCCATGCGTCCACATGAACTCGCACGGTATCACCGATCTGCAGGTCTCCAACATGCCCGACCTTTTCCTCAGTGACACTCATGAAACCACCCCGAGGATTTTGATCATACAGCCCTTGCAGAGTTCGACGGGTTCTCCGTCGATCTCGGTCGGATATTCTGCTGCTTCAGTACCACAGTCAACGCAGATTCTTGTGCTGCTATTTGACATCGACTGCTCGGTACCCAATACACACTTAAATGAACTAGACCCCGAACAACCCACAAAACCGAGAAAACAATAATCTGAGTTGGTTCTAACCTCTGTCTCCTTCACTTGGCAATATTTGCGAAATACAGCACGTTCCTACAGACAACAGAATTGCTTGAAAATAAGTGTTGAACACAACGACCTGCAGGTCAAGAACTATTATGTGAATGCATCCGACCTGCACACAGCCGGATGCACAACACTGGAATTATGAAGGAATGCGCAGACAGGCTACCACCTCTGTCTGTTAGCATGTACGGTCTCGCACTGTTTGACCGCAGTCTACGTAGACAGCAACTTGAATAAATACTTGACGGTTGAATGAATGTTCATGACGAACAGAAGGTCATGTTCCATGAGATGCCATCGGTTGACACGATTGGAAGTGAAACAACCCGACTTTCAAGATTTGAAAGGGGGTCCCCTACCCCCAGAATAGGGAATAGGGTTTTCAGTAGGGAATAGGGTCTGGCATATAGAGAAAGAGGGGTACCTTCCTCATCGTGTTTTGACGCACCATCCTGATTCTTTCGGATTCGTGGGTCTCTGTCTCTGTATCCTGTGTTTTCGGTTGTTTTGTTGTTCTTTATAAAATTCGTTGTTTCTGTAAATAACCCTTGTTTCTTTATTTAAAATTGTAGAATGGGTTTATTACTCTCTATTTGGTGGGTGGAATAATAGGGTTTTGAATAGGGAATAGGGTTTTCAGTAGGGTTTCAAAATAGGGAATAGGGTTTTCAATAGGGAATAGGGTTTGAGGATAGAGTTGGAACTATGTGTTTTGATAACAAGAAAAGAAGAAAGTCAGTTAGTTCGGGAACGCTGGGAACAGCAACCCATCTTTCTCGAAGACATCGCCCTGCTTCTCCATCTTGGTGAGACGGTGCTTCGCATCACTTACCATGATGTTCTGTTCCTTCGCAAGTTCGAGGACATCTTCTCGTGCGATTCCATCATCGTTCTGTTTGATGATGTCGCGAACAGTGGATGCGCATTCGACCTGCGAAGCGTCGAACTCGCTGTTGGCCATGGCAACGGTATCCATTCCAAGACTGTTCAAGGATGATTGTATCATGTCAGTGGCTTTCTCTGCGTGTTCTACAGTTACTACATCGGAGAGGTTGATGCGTGCAATGATGCGTGCGAGTCGGATGATTGCTCGTGCGTCACGCAGGTCCAACGGAACATCTTGATCGTCACCAACATCGAGTTCGTTCACGATGAAGTTGTAGTAGTCTGTGATGACTTGTCGTGCTTCACTGCCGGGTTTGATGACAGGATCGTAGTTCGCTTGCGCGTATGCGATCCATTTGCGGAGCATGTCGTAGTTGATCATGTTTTCACTGTGTCCATCGGCAGCGGCTTCGACTCCGCTCATGGTGTCCATCATGGAGTTCATGATGGCTGTGTCTCGTTCTTTGTCGGGGGTTGCCCGCATTACTCGCACCAAGTCGAACCTTGAAATGACGTATGGGTCGAATCCGATTTGTTCGGCGATTGGTTGCATGTCATCGAATCGTCCGTATTTTGGGTTCGCTCCTGCAAGGACGTTTGATCGTGCGGGGAGGGTGGATGATAGTCCGTGTTTGCTGATGGATACTTCTCTTGATTCCAGTGCTTCCAGTAATTGCGCAAACACTTCGTCATCCATTTTGTCGAACTCGTCAATGGAAACGGTTCCGCCATCTGCCAGTGTGAGTGCGCCGGGGGCGATGTATGGGCGTTCTTTTCCGCCGACGTTGATGTAGTCGATGCTGGCTGTGAGTCCGACTCCTGATGATGATGGACCGACTGTTTTCATTGATTTTGTGGCGAGTTCTCGTGCTTCTGCCATCATCTTCGTCTTGCCTGCACCGGGATCACCGAGTAGTAAGACATTGAAGTTATCGAGTACTTTGTCAGCGAATAGTTGGGCGATGACGGCTTCTTTATCTTCGTCAATGCCGATCAGGTTCGGTGCAAAACTGTTTTTGAGAACTTCCCAAGTATCGTTCCCTTCAACGATTTCTTCGATTCGTTCGATGTCCTCGGAGGAGATTTCGTCGCTGTCGATTTGTTTTTCGACAGGGTTGACGGTGATTGCGTCAATCCAGTGTTCGGTGTGTCCTGTGTCTTCTTCTGGTTTGGTTTGGAGCATCCCGATTACTTCGATGCGGTCTCCTTCGCGGATGTTGTCAGGGATTTTTTCTTTGCCGAGTGCTTCGACGTGCATTGTGGTTGGTTTGTTCGTCGTTGAGTCAGCCATGTCTTCGTTGACTTTGAGGGCTTGGTGATCTGCGCGGTCGGGGCTGTCGATGTATTTCCATGGACCCTGTTTGCCGCATGCTTGGCATTTAGTTGGTTCGCCAATTTCGAGGTACTGGTTGGCTGCTATTGTTTGGTGTCTGGCGCAGTGTCTGCATCGGTATTCGCGTTCGAGGTCGATGACGTGAACGTCACTGACTACGCGGCAGATTCCTTCGATGCGTACCAGTTGTCTTGCTCGTTCGGCGAGGTAGCCGCCGATGGCCATGTTCATGTCTTCAGGTGCTTCGACGTATTCTGGTGTGATGTCGTGGACTGGACCGTCGTATACGTCGTTTAGCACTTGTCCTTCTTCTTCAGCGTGTTCTTCGAGGAGTGCGTCACTACGGATGATTGTGAGGTATTGGCGGATTTTGTCTGTCCATTTGACTGGATCGTCGTGTTTGAGTACTATGTATAGATGTTCATTGTCTTTTTTGAGTTCTGTTAATGAGATTTTCACAGTTCCGGGTTCGTTCGTGTTTCGGATTTTGTCAAGGTCGTCGTCTGAAAGGATGTTTTTGAGTGTATCTTTGATGCTGACTTCGATTTGTTCTTCGGCGTTCGGGTTGAGACTCATCGCAATCGCCCCTCTGCAGCGGTGGGTTCGTCGTCATCGTCATTGTCTGATGTGTATCCGATTTCTTGCAGGTCGTCAATGATCTGCGCTGGGGATACGTCGTGTTTGTCTGCGTATCGTGTGATTCCCGGTGAGTCTTCGGATACAGCCATGCCTTCTTCGACGTGCTGTGCGAGTTCTCGAAGGTCTTCTTCGTAGTTTTCTTCAGCCTGTTGTTCGGCTTCGAGTCGGTCTTGGAGGCTGTCGCGTTCAGCGGCGAGTTTGTTTCGTTCGGCTTGCTTCGCTTTGATTTCGTTGTCGATCTGTTCAATCTCTAGGTTGATTTCATCAATGCGTGTGAGAATTGCTTCTTCGTCGTCGGCGTTGACGTAATCACGTACAAAATCAGCGATTACGTCTTTCATTGTTTTACCGCGATCTCGGCATTGTCGCTTGAACTCTTCTCGGACTGGTTCTTCGACTTTGCTCTGTACTCGTACTTCGCTACTGCTGTCTGTTGGTTTTCGGGCTGTCATAGTTTGCCTCCCGTTCGCGTCGGGGCGGACGGGTTCATTTATTGGTACACATGGGGTTAGTAAAAGACTTACCCACATAATGATATGTTTGGGATTAACACTAAGAGGGTGGGTGTGTAGAGGGTTTCAAACTACGAAAAACGCCATTAGAGATAGTATCCGATGGCTTTATAGGTATGTAGCGTGTACTGATATGTAGGGACGGCGGGTTTAGTGTCCGTCCCAATAGTTTGCCTCCCGACAAAGATCGGGGCGGGCATCAAGCCCGTTTCACAGAAGTAACAATCATACAGCGACATCCATAATTATTTTTTGAAATCCCGAAAGTCCTTACCTGATTTTCCACGTATATTCAGTGATGAGTAACGAGGAAATCATTTTCATTGGTGGGCAGTACGATGAACACGAGAAACGATTCACTATCAAATCGCCATATGGGGCGAAGGCTGATATTGAAAGTCTTGACCGGTTTGTGACGGGGCGGAAGTGGGATTCGTATTTTGGAGCATGGACGATTCGTGCAACTCGTGAGTCAGTTCGTCATACTGCTATTCGTCTGGAATCGTGTGGTTGGACGGTCAAGTTATCTGATCCTGCAGAGGCAGTGAAGTGTGGGACGATTCAGAAGTAGTAATTTCCGAGCTGCAGGTCGAGAAGTTTCCAGTAGAAGAAGGTCGTGTTACTGCTTGACTTCGTGTTTGTCTGCAGGTTCGTAGTTCAGTGCATCTTTTTCGGTGATCGTTATCTCGATGATGCCGTTCTCTTGTGAGAGTCGTTGGATAACGTATTCACGATGTTCGAGCGGATACCAGTCTTTGTTGGCGTCGTGGTTCCATTGGCGTTTGATGATGACCCAGTATTCAGGGTTGGGTTCGGAGGTTTTGATGTAGTCTCCGGGTTCGTAGAGGTATGCTTCCTTCCTCATTTCTTGTTCCATCATTGGCCGATCCACTCCTCGATGAGTTCTTCCAGACTCTGTTCGTTGTCTTCGGATTCGTATTTCTGCTTCACGTCGAGTGCGGCCATACCACGAAGTTCGATTTCATACAAACCTGAGTTGTAGTTGTTGGGTCCGACTTTGGAGACGAGTTCGTAGTCTTGGAGTCGTGCGAGGCTTTCGGAGACGTTGGATTGGTATTCATCGAGGTAGTTTTCGTGGGCGATGATTCCACTGGTGAGTCTTCCGTGTTGATCGAGTTGTTTGAGGATTCGCCAGTCTCGTGGTGTTATTCTCATGTTGGTTATGTGTACGTGTGCGTGTAGTATAAGTCTGAAGGATTTATAATTAATTCATTATACTAACTCCGTTATATCTAAGACCCTATATGATAAAGTAGTAGTATGAAATCAAACACTAATGGTTTGAAAGGAAGTGATGGAGACGACAAATACGACCGCTTCGACAGGATTGCACTTGGCGAAGAAGTGATCGTAGATCAGTATGGTGGAGAAAAACGTGGTACAGTAGCGGACATCAACTACGTTCCAATCGAGAACTGGAGCGAAGACGACCTTGAGTGGTTTGGAGATCGGGTTGATGAACGCGGGTCAATCGAAATCACCGTCGAAACTGATGACGGTGACTGGTTTTGTGTTGCTTCTTTCGAGCATGATTCGGATATTCGCTACCCGTTCTGGTGAGTGATTGAGGGTTCGATTCCTTCGACGGGCTTCGTGGTGGCGCACTGAAAAACGCCAAATAACGGTATAGGTAACAAATATGAGTCAATCTGAACAAACCTCTGAAACCGCCCAAACTCAATTCGAGTCCTTCATCGAGGAGGATTCCGATGATGAGGTTGTTCGCTTCACGGACTACTCATCCACTGATTCTGATGATGCTGATGTTGACGCTAACGAGTGTCAGCACTGCGGTTCGTCGGTCTCGGATGAGTTTATTCGTGTTCTGGGTAACAATGACGGTCTCGTTCATGCTTGCTATGAGTGTTCCACTCGCGGTGAGATCGAACGTGGCGCTTCCATTAGTCCAGTGATGCGTGTACGTGCGAAGCGACAATCTATCGAAGAAGAACTGATTCCCGGTTCGAGTGCTGGAGACACTCGGACTGGAGCATCGAACACCCACAACAATTCAATTACAGATTATGAGTGTTCAACAACTGAACATAGACGATGATGGACTAAGTAGCTTGGCGCTGCAGGTCCTTCCAGAAGTAACGTTAGACGAACAAGAAGAACAGTACTGCCGTGAACTCGCGGAAGCACGTGCAGGAACATACGAACCAATCAATGGCGGTCAGTTGCTGTGTGACGGTTTAGATTCTGTCGGTACACATCTGCTCGGAATCCTTGGTGAGTACGCTGTCGCCAAGTATTACGGCGTGGCAGAGACGCTTGATGAGGATACGTACCAACTTCGTGATTCCGGTGGCGACATTCGTATTGGTGACTTGCAGGTCGATGTGAAAGTGACGCAGTGGGATGGTGACAATCCGTATCTGTTGGTTCCTTCAGACAGTACTCAGTCACACATGACGGCTGGGTCGGCTGATGCCTATGTATTGGTGCAGCAGGTCGAAGGGTTAACGTTCCGATTGATCGGGTTTGCCAGTCATACCATCGTGACGGCTCGTGCGCCTCGACGGTTCCCTCGTCACATCAAGAACTTCGTTGTCGAATCCAGTGAATTGCTGTCTCCGGTTGAAGCGGATATTGCAGAAGTCGTGGAACCTCGTGGGAACGATTCTGTGAACGAGATTCCTGTGATTGAGCCACCTGCGGAACTGGGGGGTTCAGCATGAGTGGAACGTGTGCTGTCTGTGAACGGGATGCGACCTGCTCAGTTGATGTGGATCGTTTCGATTCGGTTTCGCGTGTTGCAGGTCGGATATACCTTTGCAGTCTGCATTACTGCTACACTAAGAGAGGTGAGTCAGAATGGTGGTGAGCAACGAGCAGCTGATCGAAGCGCGGGAAGTGTTGGATGAGAAGATTGGTGATCATGTCCGGGTCGGTTGGTGGCATGATTCCGATGCTGGCCATGCGTTCGCGCTTGATGCGTATGATTCGCTTGGAACGGATGTACTGGCGATTTTCGACTTTGGATTCGAGGAATCGGAATGGAGTGGTGAGACGTTGATTGTTCCTGAACCAATCGAGATTGCGGAACGATATAGAGGTAATTCAGAATGATGTATAATTATGATTTCAGTGATAGGAAGATGCATAGTGATAAAATTAGTGTAACGCATCACGGGCATGCACATTACACTGTAGAAATTGAGGATGATGATCGTGGAGTTGAGAAATACTTCTGTCATGAAAGTGATCTTGGTGAAGACTTGATTGATGAAATTATCCATCATCATTGTATGTTTGTACTGGATAATTATCCATCGCCGGTCGATTCGTTGGCTTGTCAGATGATCGAGTCAATGAATGTTCACTGGTTGGAAGAGAAGTCGCGTACTATTGGAGCAGTGAATATTATGGAGACCGGTTTTTCTCGTAATCAGTTGGGTTGGTTGCATGAGGTTTGTGATCGGATGGATCGAGCCGATGAACTCGAACAGGAGATGGAGTACATTGAGATGTATGGGCCGCAGAAGGACCTGACTGACTACGTTGGTGATTCAAAATGATTCTGGTGTATCAGGTTACGGTTGTTGTTCTTGTACTCGTTTGTCTGTTTACTGGGTATCAGATGTTTAGGAACGCACCGCAGTTCCAATGTAACTCGTGTGGGAATTACTACGGTTCACCGCTCTATGACTGTCCTCAGTGTGGTTGTAGTCTTCATGAGCAATTTCATGATGGTGATCGTGATGAGTGAGCGTCCTGAGTGGATCACTGAGACGATTGAGTGGATGAATGATTCCACGGAAGGTTCGGAGTTGACGGTTCGTGAACTCGATGATGGCCGTGTTGTCGTGATGGAAGAAGACGAGTAGTTTTCTGTTTTTCGCGGTGTTTGTGGGTAATTCCTTTACTAGTTCCTCGTGTATGTGTAACTAATGACAACTGAGAATATTGATTCGTTGTTGCGGATTGGTGGCGGTGATTTCGTTGGTGTATTCGGTGAGGAATCGTGGGGTGATTATTTGCAGGTTCGCACGAAGAATATGGTAGGTGAAGAAGTGGTTGTTGAATTGGTTGAGCCGGGTCTTGGTGCGTGGGTACGATCAGATGTTCAGTATCGGTTGCGTCAGTCGTGGGATGGTGGAGAGATCGTTCTGGTTGATGATTCTGGTGTTGGTGTTCCAGTTGACGTTGTTCTGTATGAGCGGCGTCGGGAGCATTTGGATACTCCTCATGGGGATTGATTATTCGGAGCAGTTTCGAGTGGGACACGGTGGAGTTGGGTTTTGTTTGTCGGCTAGTTCCCTCGGATGGAAATGACACATTCCGTGCCCCGTGTCTCGCTGTTGGGGCGCAGTGAGATGTAAGTTGCATCCCGATGAAGGACCTTGGAGAAGCCTGTTTTGACGCTTCCTACGTGTAGGTCGGTGGTTCTGCGCCCCGTTCTGCGGCTCAACGTCCTCACTATTCATTCTTGTCATTGAAAGATACAGTTGTGACACTTGAACTGGTGGGGGGTGTCCGACCTGCAGGTCGGTTGTTCGTGTATGTTAGTCATTGTGTGGCGCTCGCGGTTCTATTGAATCTGGATTCGGGAGTGCCGCATTTGGTATGTATTCTCATATCTTAGAACTAATTCGCACTAATAGTAGAAAGAGGTGTTTTCGATAGTATGCTAATCATTCTCATTTCATTCTCCTCGGTTGAGTGGCAGGTCGGTTTGCCCAGAGATATAAAATTCGTCAGTTTGTCGAGATTGACACTATCATCTCTAATTCGCACTAAGTAGGTGGGTTAGAACCAACCGTTTTACGCCATCTGTCAGAAACTCCTTATTCTTTAAGACCCTACACCACGTGGGTCTAAACAAGGGAAAATATGAACGAAATAACATTGATCTATTCCCGAGTATCGACAACAGAACAAGATGTGGATTCACAGACAGAAGATGTCTGGGGTTATGTCACTGAAACGCTTGGCGTTGAACCCGAAAACATCGAAGTACGCGCTGACAAGTCTTCAGGTGGGAACGTTGATCGAAGTGGATACCGCGAAATGATGGAACTTGCTAAGAGCGGTGATATTGATCGTGTGGTGGTTCGAGAAGTATCCCGTATCGCACGTAACATGCGTGATCTCAACAAAACCGTTGGTACACTCGTTGACGACAATGACGTATCCCTTCATATCATGGATGCTGGTTTGCAGGTCGGTGAGGACGACGATGACAGTCTATTTGATGACCGACTAATTCTGCAGATTCTCGGTATTGCAGCAGAGATTGAACACAAACTCATCAAGGACCGCACACAGTCCGCATTGAACATCGCACAGAAAAACGGGAAGCACGTCGGTCGGCCACCGTTCGGATTTGAGACTGACGATGACGGTTACTTAATTCCTGATCAGGAGGAATATGACCGAGCAGTACAGGCCATTGAGGGCGTTGATGAAATGGGGTGGAGTGAACGTCAAGCAGCTCGTCACACTGGAACTGCTCGTTCGACGGTACGTAATATTCTTGAACGAAAGGAGTTCTACCTCGGTCGTGAGGAAGGTGATTCTTGATGATTTCATGTGAATATTCATTGCAGTTGAAACGCGGAGACTTCGTTGAGTTTCTAGATGGGAAGTGGGCTGTAGTTAATCTTGATATGGTTGGAAATTCTCAGTACACTATAGAGTTGGCACCTGTTGATGAATGGGATGCTGTTAATGTTCCTGAGCCAGAGCTGGCCATGGTTTCAGAGATTGGAGACACAGGTGTGTTCTGTGTTGATGGGATTGAATATTCAATGGAGTCAGTGACCCGGTATTCCTGTAATATGGAGAGACGAAGATCGGATGATTTGACTGAGTGACGCTGTTTTTTACGGTGGTTCTTTTTGTATGTGGGCACACACCTGTTTTCGTCTGCTCTTAGTTTGTCTACTATAGAGTGGACACGTCCACTATCAGGTGGCAGCATTCGTCCAGAAAAAGTGTTTATAATGGAATAATCTGGGCGAAACAGGTGAACCTTTATATGTATGTGTTGTTTGAGGCCTATTCGATGACATCAGATCATCTTACAAATCAGTTCACCAGCAAGGGGGAATACCCGTGCAGGTAGAAGTATCAATTACAGATATTAAACAGAGGAAAGCAGATTCACAAGGACGGGTTGCAATCGGTCCGCAGTATGCTGATGAATCAGTCTGGATTGTTGTTGTTGAAGGTACTGGACAATGACGCAGGTTTCCTTAGAAACTTCCAACAAACAACCATCATCTGCGACACGTCTCGTAGCGCAGCACTTCACTGATTCCATTGACATGGACATGTACGATGAGAAAGGTACATGCTGTTTCTGCGGAACAACCGATAATGGCTGTTCTTCTGAAGATGCAATTAGTCACAAGTACTTCACAGACTACGACCTGATTCAAGAGGATACAGGGCATGTCTGTTGGGCATGTGCATACTGCATGTCGCAGAAGTCCCTGAAGAACGGTCACTGGATCGCGACTGCAGATGAGTACGTAGGCATTTCAACGAGTGATCTTCGGGATGAGTTCGAGCGTCTTCGGAATGAGGTGTATTCCACTCCACTTGCCGTTCATCTTTCAGAGAACCCGATTCAATCGGAGCATGCCTATCTTTGGACACCTGTGGTTCACAGTACATCACCTCTTGCACTGGACTATGCGGGCCAGTCAGTGACGGTTGAGTGGCAAGTCTTCGACAGTCTTCTTGAAGCAGTTGAGGATTTGCGGTGGCACGGGTTCCGATTGGACGATATTCGGAGCGGTGAACCCCGTCTCAAAGACCTCGACAGCATCGGAATACGGCAGTACAGTCAGGTCAACAGTGTTGTTGACCCATATCGTCGTACTGCGCTTCTTGAAGTGGCAATTACACTCAGTCGTCCAGCGAAGGAGCAGAACCGCGACGAAACCGTGGACGGAAACACAACTCTCAGTAACTATGTCTAACACTACAAACCCAGAGCAGGGCGTTCCTGACGACCTTGAAATCGTTCAGGACGCATCCACACTCGCCTACGCAGTGTGGCGTTGTACAGATTTCGATAACATCAGTGCGGCTCGCAGTCTTGATGATGAGTTCGCGTCTCGAATCGGGACCGCTGCGTACACTGACTCGGTAGCGTCATTCGTTGATCGGCTTTCTACGAAGTGGGGAGTGCGGTCAGTTCCATCCCAAGATGGGGGTGTGCGCTCCATTATTCACCGTTACGACAGTGGAGAGAGCAATGTATCGGCACGGGACTTCCTGCGTGTTGTTCGGCAGAACAAGGCGCTTGTTGTTCTTGAAATGAAGCACCAGTACCAGAGCAAAGAGGACTCAGAATAATGACTGTAGAACGATTCACCGGCACGTTTGAAGCACAGACACCAATCAGCCATGGAAGCGACGAAGACTTCGGAATGGAACAACGACTCCGAACCCTTGAAATGGCGGTTCGAGAGAACGGAGAAGTGTACCATGAAGATGTCCCGATTGTAAGCGGGAACAGTCTCCGAGGGCAGCTCCGCGATCTTCTCGCGCAAGACTTCCTTGACCGCATCAGTGATGAAGACGACCCTGTGCAGGTCGGGGATTCTCTTAGCAACGCTCTTTGGAGTGGTGGATCACTCTCACGTGGAGGCGGGCCGGGGCAGTTGAAGCGCCGGATGATTCAGAATATTCGTGAGAACATTCCGTCACTCAGCCTTCTCGGGTGTGCTGTTGGCTCCCAGATGATTTCAGGTCGTCTGAACATGGGAATGCTCACCCCAATCGCTGCTGAAACAGCGTCGTTCACTGGCCGTAACTCCGATGAATCTGTGTATGAGTACGTGGATGAAACCTTCTACACGCGGAAAGAGGACCGGGAAGGTGGCGCGATTGGTGACGAACAAACCCAGCAGATGCGGTACGTTGTTCAGGTTCTCACGCCGGGAACCCGTTTTGATCACTGGATTACGCTTGAAGGCGCGTCGGAAGTTGAGCGTTCATGCCTTGGGCACGCATTCGATCTGTTCTCCCAGTCTCCGCATGTAGGCGGGCAGAAGTCCGTAGGACACGGCCTTGTTTCGTTCGAGTACGATACTGACCTGCCAGATCCAGATCCGTACCGTTCGTTCATTGATGAGAACCGTGACGACATCCGTGTGTTTGTCGAGGAACTGAACGAGAAACTCAACTAAAACAATGACTCACTGTCTTACTATCGAACTGGGCGCTCCTGTGGCCAGTGCTGACCCGTATATTCATCTGGATAGTTTCCTGTCGTTCGCTGCGGCAGTTGAGAGTATTGGGTACGACGGTCTCGATGAACTGTCCGATTCGGATTCACCACTGTATTTCGAGGATGAGATGCCGCTCGAACAGTACCGTGTTGATGATGAATGGGTGTGGGCGTCATCTGCTGCAAGCATCGCAGTACCGGACGACGAGCAGCAAGCATCGGCACCTGAGCGGTGGAGTACAACACGGTGGCGGAAACGGTTCGATCACGACCCGGAACACCAAATTAAGAAGACGCATGTGAACGTGTCGTCTGGCGAGTTCAAGGGATACAACGCAGCACTGCCGTACACTGCTGCAGATGAACTCGTGTTCTTCTTCGAGGGAGATGCTGACCGTGTTGTTGAAATGATTGAGACGCACGTGCCCGCGATTGGGAAGAAGCGGTCACAGGGATTCGGACGGATTCGGAACGTATCTGTGCAGGACGTGGGTGACGCTATTGAGTCAGCGGTGTACCATAATGGCCGTGTGCTTCGGAGTTTCCCTGTACAGTTCTTTGGGAAGGTCCCGGTCAACACACCGTTCCAGAGACGGACTGTGCGTCCTCCGTACTGGCATGCTGATAATCAATGTATGGCGGTGCCACCGTTCGTTGATGTTGATCGTGAAGACCTGCATGAAGAACTTGATCTCCGAACACCTGCTACTGTATGACTCCACTCGAACACCGGAAATTCGACCTGCACTCTCAAACGGATGCGTTCAATCAGCGAGTTGAACAGGCTGAAACGTGGATTCATTCGGTGTTCTCCCGGTTCGATGAGCCGTGTCTGAACTATTCAGGTGGGAAGGATTCGTTGGTGTTGTTGCATCTCGTCACGTGTGCGTGCGGGTATGATGACGTGGATGTGTATCACTTCGATAACGGTTTGCTCAAAGTGCCCGGTAGTGATGATTTTGTTCGGGAGAGTGTTTCGCGGCTTGGTGGAAACCTGTTTCACAGGTCGTCTGAAGCAGCGAATAGCGAAGAGATGTTGACTGAGGTGGGGCATGGGTACTCTGGGTTCTGGGGGTGGTATTCACGGTTGCAGAAGCGTCGTGAATGGGATGTTCGATTACTGGGCATTCGGAGTGATGAGTCTCGTGAGCGTCGAGATCGGTTCGATTCCGATGGATCTGCTCCACCGATTAATTGGCATGAGCAGTACACTGCTGCAGCACCTATTCATCATTTCACGGCTCGGGATGTGTGGGCGTATATTGTGTCGAATGATTTGCAGTATCACGAGATATATGATAAGCAGGGTGAGTTGTATGGTGGGATGGAGTCGCGTGGGAATCGGCTTGTGACGTTGTATGATTCGGAGTTTGATTCGTTGGGGGCGCGGACGATTTCACAGTTTGTGTATCCGTCTGAGACGAATGAGTTGAAGCGGATTGAGCAGGACACGGAATCCGAATAGTCACTAAATCCCTGTTAGCCCCATTTCTAACCATACATTTGTTTGGTTATTTTGCCTTAATTTGGACAAAACGCCTAAAATTGGGTAATGTTTAAGACCCCATAGCGACAAATGTTGAATACAAACCATGAACGCAAACAAATGCGAAAATGGCGAAGACGCACAGACCGAAGAATACCGCGTAGAAATTCACGAAATCAAAATTGTTGACGTGCCAACTCCCCGAGATTTCAACGCTCTTGGAACCTATCTCACAGCCACTGAGCGAGAAATCCTAATCAACGAATACACACACGCCGCTGAAACGGATGCACACGCCCAATTAACAGAGAGTGAGATGTCACCAATGACCGTCAGGCAAAACGGGCTAACCGGAACAGTACACGAGATTGAAACTGATTATCCTACAGACTGGCATGCTAACATGGAAACCTCATTGGCCCGTGGTGGACGGAATATTGAGCAGATTGTGGAGGAATGGGCCGATGGATTTGATGATGATGAACCAGAGTATGATGAAGACCCTGACGGCTGGATTGATTCCTTCCGTAATGAACTGTATTATCAAGTGATTGAGACAGGATCGTACAAGTTCCGTGTTGTGGAGGTTGAGAACTGATGCCTACTGCTGAATATGATCTAACAGACCTGATCACCACGGACGCAGACTCAGTAGGTCGAGTTTCGCTTGGCCCTGAATTTAAAGACAAGAAAGTGGCTGTCTTAGTGCTTGAAACATCTGAAAAAGACGATAGTGGCGATGGTGACGAGTGATGGCACAGTCGAAGAAGTACCGTGAGAAGAACGTTCTTGCCGCTTCTCGTGACCGACTACACTATGCTTTCGAGGAGTTCGATAACATCTACCTCTCTGTGAGTGGTGGGAAGGATTCCTCGGTGATGATGCAGCTCGCCACCGAGATAGCAGAAGAACATGATTCGTTGTTCAGCGTTCTGTTCGTTGATCTGGAAGCACAGTACACAGCCACGGTTGAACATATGGAGACCCTCATCGAGAACTCTAAACACGTTCTTGATAACGTTTACTGGGTGTGTCTCCCGCTTTCCCTTCGGAATGCAGTCTCGCAGATTCAGCCGAAGTGGACGTGCTGGGACCCAGATGATCAAGACAAATGGGTTCGTGAACAGCCAAGTCATGAGTGCGTTATCACCTCCGAGAACCATTCGTTCGACTTCTTTGAGCCGCATATGGAGTTCGAGGATTTCATCGACGGGTTCGCAGAGTGGTTCGCTGAGGAGCATGACGGCACAGTAGGTGCAGGAATCGGGATTCGTTCAGATGAAAGTCTGAACCGGTTCCGTTCGCTCACCAGTGACACAAAACAGCGGTACAACGAGACAAACTGGACGACACAGGTGCGTGTCGGTGACGATTACCTTCCCGTATACAACTTCTACCCGATCTATGACTGGGCCACGGAGGACGTATGGGGGTACGTGAGCCGGTACGATAAGCCGTTCAACGAAGTGTACGAACTGATGCACAAGAACGGTGTTTCAATTCACGATGCACGTATCTGCCAGCCTTACGGTGACGATCAACGGAACGGACTTGATCAGTTTCGTGCGCTTGAACCGGAGACGTGGGAGAAAGTCCTGAACCGGGTGTCCGGTGTTAACTTCGGGAATATTTACGCCCGTACATCGTTGCTTGGTAACTTCAAATCCGAGAAACCGTCTCATCTCTCGTGGGAAGAGTACGCAGTGTTCCTGTTAGAGAGTGTAGGGCTGTACTGCCCTGAACTTCGGGATCACTACACGGAGAAGATTGAGACGTTCATTGATTGGTACGAGGACGCTGAATATGAGTCCAGTGGCTGGACAGAGGAAATGGGTGTTGAGGATATTCCTGACGCTCACCCTGATGATGTTTCCAAGACGAAGTACCCGTCTTGGGAACGGATCGCGTGGGCCTTGGAACGGAATGACTTCTGGATGAAGCGACTCGGATTCAGTCAGACAAAAGGCGGTCGTGAGAAACTGGAGTTTCTCCGAGAGAAGTACGGTAACTCCCTGATTCAACGGGATGAGACAGACGACAAACATCTTCAAGAATGGGTTGATGACAATGACAACTAACACAGACACAAACACGAACGGAAGCACAGACAACGAACAAGCAACACTCGCGGACGTTGGATCGCTGGAGAAGTCCAGTGACGACAAAGAAACAGATGAGAAGAGTATCGAGGAAGTGATTGAGGACCGGTTCAGTGAACTTGATGATGTTGATGAGCAGGTTGAGTTTCTGAATCGCGCACGAGAGAAACTTCATGAAGTCTCACCGTTTGATGAGCCTGTTGACCTTGTGCAGTGGGTTGATGGTGACGAAGTTGAAGGGAATGATTACAACCCGAATGAAGTTGCATCTCCTGAAATGGACCTTCTTCACAAGTCCATCAAGGAAGATGGATACACCCAGCCTATCGTCACCTATGAGGTTGATGACAATGATTATGAAGTGGTTGATGGGTTCCACCGGAATCTGGTTGGAAAAGAACGTGACGACATTTCAGACCGGCTTCAGGGATACCTTCCAGTGACCGTGATCGACAAGTCTCGTGATAAGCGGATGTCATCAACAATTCGGCACAACCGCGCTCGTGGGACACACCAGATTCGGGACATGAGTAATCTTGTTGCTGAACTCGCAGAGCAGGGCTGGGATGATGAACGTATCTGTGAGGAACTTGGGATGGAGTTGGACGAGGTTCTTCGTCTGAAGCAGGTGAGTGGCCTGAAAGAGGTGTTTTCTGGACATGAGTTCAGTCAGTCATGGACGGAGTATGAGAATCGGATGGAATCGGATACAGACGACGTGTAACTCTGTTTCTTTTGTTGTGGTGTTCGACCTGCCAGTGGACACACCTGTTTTCGTCTGTTTTTGTTGTTTGGTTTGTTTATAAGTAAACTCGTGAGTTTACTGTCTCTGAAACCCGTTATCGTTATATCATCAGGTTGTTCGCATTCGTATGCCCGTTAGGGTTCTCTGCTGCGAACGCGAACTACGGGGCTTCATTGCTGTGCCAGCGCCGATCCCCTCCTCAACAAGGGGATTCATAGTTTTTCGACGTAACCTATGGGGCGAATGAATGCTGGGTCTTGTGCCAGTGCTTTAGTTGGCTTTCGAGCCTGCAGGTCGGATTAATTGAGGCGGGTTTGATCAATACAGTCGTGGTTCGATGAGTTTGATGCCGGTGTCGTCTATTTGGAGGTCTTCTTGAGTACTCAATTCATCTTGTTCTTCGTACCATGTGCAGTCCTCATTTTCTTTTGCTAGTTGTTTCAGTTCTTGTCTTTCTTCTTCTGTGTCTGGGTGGAGTAGTAGGAATATGTCTGGGTGCATTCGGATGTCCATGTTGTGCAGGTCGGGTTGGTTTGATATAAATTATGGTGTTTTGATAGGACTCTGTTAGTGTGAATTAGAACCTTAGACGCTTGTTTGTGGTGGATAAGTCCGCTATCCCTTTACCGATTTATCAAGTAGATTAACTAACGGTTGTGGTGCATGCGTGTACCACTACCCGGACTCAAATTATGAAAGAGTATAGACTGAAAATACAGTCAGATGACCTCTGGGATGACTTGAAGGACGAAGTACCGCATAGCAAAACGATCAGCGAATACATCGAGGAACTTCTCGAAAATGAACTCTCAGAAGGTGATTCTCGATGAAAGAAATTGTCAGTGGAGAGATTTCACAGATCATTCCTCCAGAAAAACATCTGGAATATATGCCACCAGAAGTACTTGATGGAATTTATAGGGTTTCCTTTGATGATTTCTGGGAATACGTCTCTGGGCAGTATGTTATCGTGATTTGGCCGGATGGATCGCCATCACTCAGCGAACGGGTCGTTCCACTACGATATGTGGAATATGAGACCTTGGTTTCGGATGAGGTCTGGTTTGCTGAAGGAGAGACAGTCGAATTAGTTGTTGAAGATACTGGGTTCGATCTTCCCTATGACGACTCTCTGTATACAATCACCGGAACACCGGGTGATTCTGAATGAGGTCGTCGGATTTCGAGGGGAAATGCGGTCACTGTGAGGAAGAAGTTGAAATCTCGTATACTCCTGAGTATTGTCCTCAGTGCGGAACTGAGTGGCAGGAATGGGAACCGGATTTCTCCGACGTTGATTTCCCGGTAAAAATCCGAATGGAATACATTTGGGAAAATTGGGAGCTGCACTCACGCTGGCAATCAAAAACCGGTCACGAGGAGATGCCGGGTGATGAGCGTGGGAAGTACGCTGAAGCGACTGTAACGTACCTGATCCACGAGGACGGCTCCATCACAACGGACGGTGATTCTCGATGAGTGAGTCAGATAAAACTCCAGTATCGAAGAAGTTGATGTTTCACATTCATCTGTTCAGTGTATTCGGTTTCACTGCAGGATCATCATATTCCCAATTGTCGGGGTGGGTTTCGGTCTCGGTAGTACTGTTATTCATCGTTGTTATGATGATGCTGTTCTGGGCCGGTGTTACCGGGCAACTTGAAGATTTGATTCTGGGTGGTTCTGATGAGTAGTTCGGATGATGATCTTGTTGAACGCATCCTTCGCGACAACACTGACTGCAGTGTCTGTGGGTACGTTCGTGCCGCGAATCATCTGGATACGGTTGACGGCGAAGTCGTGATGGTGTGCGCTGGTTGCTGTTCCTGTCCGACCTGCACAGGTGATGAGCGATGAAGGGCCGTGTTCGTGACCGGCTCGGACTCAGTGATGAAGACTCGAAGACAGCACGTCATATTGACGAGAACCAACTGAATACGCCTGAAGAGGTCAGTGATCCGCATACATCCACGGATGAAACCAAGAACTCGTGGCGTGAAACCCTCGTGAAATACCGTTGGAACGCGCTCGCATGGGGATTGCTTCTTGTGTTCGCTTCTGGATTGCTGATTCACTGGGGATTCACGTACTTCTACGGATTCATCGGGAATCCGTTGGTGCAGGCAACTGTCGTTATCGGTTCGTACACGTCTGCATGGGTGTATATCGGGTTCCGATGGAGCAGGTCGAAAGCATCGAAGATTGACGAGTACGTACAGCACAGCCCGGAAGACGACTCTCCCCTTCTCTCGTATGAAGGCTACCTGCAGCAGTCCCCTGACGGGAACCTTCGATTCGCGTTGATCAAGGGCTATCGTTGGTTCGGATTGAAAGCAGAGCCATTACGCCGTCGGGATGTCGGGTACCGATCTCGTCCTGATGAGCCGGTTCGTATTCTGCTTGACAAACGGTATGTGAAGTACCAGCCCACTTCACGTGGCATCAAGGTCTCTCAAATCGCTAAAGGACTGAAACCCACTCCGAGTGCGCCGCATTCTGAGTTTGTCGCAGAACGTCCTGAGATGGCTCCTGAAGAACACGTGAGGAAACAGAAGCAGGAGATCGAGAATCTTGAGGAGCAGATCGACGGTCACGAGGAAACCATTCAGACGCTTCGCCAGCAGCGGGATAATGCTCGTGAGGAAGCGAAGGAAGCGAGAGAGAAGGTTCTGGATGAGTTCACTGACCGGTACACTGAGATGCGGGAATCCGAGCCGTCTCGTGTTTCCATGAGTTCTGGATTGGAATCGAATCTGAACCAGATCGAGGAGGGGTTGCGCGATGAGTAAACGACTCACCATCCTTCTCGTGCTGTTGGTGGTGGGAATGTTGTTTGTTCCTGCTGTTGCTCTTGCAGACGACTCTAACGAAAGTAGTGATGAAGAGCAGTTCGAGTATGAACCTGCAGAACTGGTGATCGAGCAACCTCACTACATCTCCGGTGATCCTTCGCAAGAAACTCTTGACGGAGGCCTTCCACTGTACGAAGTTGAAGGAGAAGATCAGTGGATCAACCCACAGAACATCGACTCAAGTGACGTTGTGGATTATGGCGTTGCTGAGGATGAGGCCCGTCTGGGCTATGATTCTGATCTGGGCTTGTACCAGCTGCGTGTTGACGGTGAAGGTTCGTACAACGTGTACTGGATCGTAGAAACTGAAGTTGAGGTCGAGGAAGAAGTCGAAACTGAGGACGGTGAAACGGAGGTTGAAACCACCACTGAAACTGAGGAAGAACGGTATGAAGCCGTAATCCGGGTTGACGGCGGTGTTGGACTCACACACCTCGAAGATTCTTCTCTTGACGATATGCGGGATGCGGAAAGTCTCGTGCAGGACATTGAGAATCAGTTGTCCCGACTCGGATACTACGACTCAACTGAAGACGATCTCCGTGAAACCATGGAGAACGTCATTAACAAGTACCATCTGTACACTTCGCCGTTCACCGCGTTGACGGGCGAGTACACCGGTATCGTGATTATGTTGATTACATCGTCCGGTGGTGTGCTTGTCGTGTTGACCTTCCTCGGGTACCACACCAAGGCTGTGGAGTATCTCCGCCGGAAAATGAATCGGGCGGAATCAGTAGAGGCTGTTGAAGGGGAGATTGCTGAACGGGAAGCCGAACTCTCGTACAAGGAATCTCTTCAGACACTGGCGAACATGACTCCGTTCGACTTCCAGAGCGACGAATACGTGGCTTCAGCCTTCTCGGATGAAATGGGAGAACGTGCATTAGAAGCCTACAACAAGTTCTTCGCTGTGCTTCAGCCCGGTCTGCTACTTCATGATCGACTGCAGGTCATGGGCCTGAACGGGTGGAAGGCACTCGTAGAAACAGATGAAGATGGAGAAATCATGTCTGCAGAAGTCGTTCCTTCCGATGTTGAACCTGCATCTGAACAGGAAGTTGACGACCTGCAGAACCCAGATGAAGAACTGATCTGGGCCATCGAGGACACTGAACCGATTTGTTCGTTCAGTCTTCGTGATGCAGAAATCAGTCCAGAACAACTCACCACTGAATATCCAACCAGTGTTGATCTCGATGAACTTGTTGCAGAGTTCGACATTCAGAGTCAGAAGTTGTCGGATGAGGAATGGGGTCAATATCTTCTTGAGTTCATGCAGACCGTTCGTCAGCACCCGGATGTGAAGCCTGATGGAACTCCTGATACACTTCGACTTGGTATGGCGGAGTTCCTGCACGGTGCGAAACTGCTGGATGAGCGGCATGATCATCCGGTTGCGCAGTACGCAGTGGATGCGTTACAGGCAGCAATTGATCATCACGATCCGGTTGAGGAATCCGTGGAGAGTCTGAATCGGATTCAGAGAGGTGAATCAGCATGATGCAGGTCGTGAGTCCATTGCAGATGGGTGTTCCGAACGTGATGTGGGAGCATCGAGTGATTGCATTGGGAGTTGTGGTTCTTCTTGGAATCTTGCTTTCATTCGTGATGTGGAGGCTTTCTTACCGGGCTTTACCCCCTACTTCGGCGCGTCATAAGCGCGTCCTCGTGGGTGAGCGATTCAATTCGAGTCCGAGTGTTCATCGGTTCACTCGTTCGGCGGGTGTTGCTCGTGACAAAGTGGGGAGTCTGTTCATTGACGTAGATTCATCTACTGATGAAGAAGACCCGTCAATCAAACGCGGTCTGCTCGACGTTCACTCTGGAATCCAAGAAACATGGATTCGTCTGCTCGAACCAATCCCACCATTCGCGTCACGGCTTCTGCAGCTGTCTGCACTCACTGCAGTGTTCGGTTCGATTGCTGTTTCGACAACGGCGCTCGTGGACATGATCACCTCGGAACCGGAGTACCCGTCTTCACCAGACGTGTGGACCTCGGTTGTGGATCACTCGATGGCACTCATCGAGGTTGGTACTGAACTTATTACGGCGTTCCCTTACGGAGGATTCGTTCTCTCACTGGTATTCGCGTACACCATGATGCTGATGGAGTTGATGTACACGTACTGGTGGGCGACCTCAATCACACTACTCGTGGGAGCAGTCGTCATCAGCATCCTTGACTGGGAGATCGAAGCAGTCGAAACAAGCATCATTGAGGAGAAGTCGGATACTGCGATTCGGTTCGTTGATTCCTTCTTGGTAGTATGGGCGACTGGTGTGGTGATCGCGTCCATTGGGGATTATGCTGGTTTCACTGAGCTTGGTGCAGTATTCGGATTCCTTGCATCACTCACTGTTGGTGTTGCGTTCCTGATTCCTGCCTCACGGAATCTTGTTCATGGTATTCGGAGAGCCGCAAGTGAAGCACGAGGACGTAATCCTGTTGTGACTGCGTACCTCGTTGTACGGAAACTCTGGGGCGTGTTTGCTGTCTTGGTTGCACCGCTTGTGGCCGTATATCTGATTGCAGGTTTCAGTGACGGAAGTTTCCACGAGGTGCTTGCGGCACTGTCGAACTCTTCGATGGACGTACAGGTCGTACTGCTTTCTGTCGTATTGCTGTTCGCAGTGTTCCTTGGAATCCAACTCAAGAAAGCAGGTTCCGCATTGAACAACGGGATTCGCACAATGTTCAGTAAGGTTCGGGTTCGTGCCGTCGTATTCGGATCTCTCGCACCAATTCTGGTGTTAATCACCACAACAGCCGTACTATACGGGTTGTTTGAATCCCCTGTTATCGGTGTTTCAGGCGGTGTATTCGCAGCACTCGGTACACGTGGACTGTACGTGATCGGTCAGCGAGCATTGTACAAAGCGTCCTTGTTCGGCGGTGAATCTGCAGGTCGAGGGTCCGTTGTTGTACAGGCTTACGACCTGCAAGACGCTGATGAGGATACGGTGTACTATGCAGTGATTGATGGAAGTGTTGAATTGTTGAGTCACGACCTCGATGAAGTGGTTGGTGAAGTCGTGCGAATCACGGAAGAACTGTTCGAGGATGGTTCGTATGAACCGTCACTGCTGACACTGCACGCCGAATACGCCTTCGAGTACGGTATCGTGGACCGAGAAGAAGTCGAGTCAAAGGCGCACGAGCGGGTTCGGAAGATTGTATTCGATGATCTTCGTTCCAATGATGGTGTGATGCATATCGAAGAACTGGACTCCGACCTGCAGAAGTACCCATCTGAATTGGTTCAGGAACGAATCAAAATCCATCGTCGTCGCGGGGAACTGCGACAGAAAGGAGACTACGTTCGACTGGCCAAGGACCCGTTCGACAAATCCTGTTCAACAGGGTTGTCCAGATAACCTTCTGTCTAACCCTTGTTCTAACTCCTAATCACGACCCGGAGCCGGGTTTACTAACCACTCTAACTTCTGAAAGAGTACGGAAATACTCTGTATATACGCACGCATAATGCGGGTGTCGCGAACAAATATAGAACGCACAATAATTCTTCGCTCACACATTCCGTCCCTATAGCAGGGACAGAATCAAACCTTCAAAATTTCGTCAGAGTTTTTCACGTCCAATACCACGCTCTTAGTCCCTCTATTGTTGCATAACCCCCTGTTTCTGCAACATAGTTTTATCAATCAACAAGTTGTATCTACGAACAGTTCCCAATGACGGACAACATCAAGGAACTCGGCGCACTCACAACCGAAGCACTGCTCGCTGGATTCTGGGTAGCAATAGGATTCAATCCATTCGTCCTCGTCAGTGAAATTACAATCCTCGAAACAGCGTCAGCAACGGACTATTCATCCGCATACAGTTTCCTCGGACCGTCCGAGATCATCATGCTGATCCATCTCATTGTTGCCGTCTCGACTGTGGCATCAATTCTTGGAGCATGGATTCTCGGCGGGAAAATAGGGGTCATTGCTCTTGGATGCGCTTTCATCGGTGGAATAGTTGCTTTCACAAGCATCGACTTAGCCGGGTTCTTCATCGTTATCGCGTATATGTTGGCACTCGTGGCCGGTGCCGTTCACCAGTCAGGACACGGCCCTCAACCTCGAACAGCAGGGTTACGATAGCTATTCGAGCGGCGAACCATCGTCCTGAACATCCCGGTCTTGAGCCACCTCGAACAACTCACGTCCTTTCTCATTGAATCGGAGTGATGGATATGCGTATTCGCCTCCTTCTCGTTTGATGTTCTCTGGGCGGTAGTCATGGATCGCTTCACATGCATCTTTGAATTTCCCGAACTTCGTCTGCGCAGACCGTGTGGAGAAGTCAAGGGGTTCACGACCTGCCTCACGCCGCATCTGATTGTACGCCTTCTGTAGATCGGACTTCAATGTGTATTCTCCTCCAGTCTCGATGGACTGCTGAACAAACGCATACATCGGTTTGATCTTCGGATCATACTGCTTTTCTCCGCCGGAAGACGTGTTCTCGTCGGGTTTCATCGGGGGTTCAGAGTCCCAATAAACGTCTTCAACGTCCTTTGGGCGGCGTAATTCCTCGTGTTCGTTGATATGGGACCGAACAATCCATCCCGGTGGCCCATCGTCATCGTAGTGATGGAATGGTGGTGGGCAGTACTGGATCGGTGAAATGAACTCGATGCCTTTCCTGTTCACTGCAGGTTCGACTTCCCCTACGATACCGGCTTCACCTGTTTTTGTAGTTATTGTTCGGTAGAACGACTGGTACGACTCGTTCGAGGTGTATGAGAAGATGTTCTTGATTGTGTCCTTGGTTTCATCGAAGACAACATAGCGATTGAACAACTCCCGAACACTCTTCGTCAAATCACCCATTTTCTGGGTGTCAGCAATGATGTGATAGCCGTCGTGACGGGCACGCCGCATCAACTTCCCCATCTGACTCCCCATCTTCTTCTGCAACTGAGCTGCTAAGGCGTCGTCTGATTCACGTTTCTGATGAGGCGTCAACTCGAACAACTCCCGAATCATCAGCACAGTATCCGGGTACAAGTGATCCTGACCGGTCTTGAACTCTCGGAGCGACACTAATGCATGTGCGAGAGCCATGATACGGGCCAACTCATCCTGAACATGGCTGATTGAGAATACAGTGATGGTTTCGTTATCACTGAGAATCTCATCCCAATCCAGACAGTGATCGTCGTCTTTGTCGCGAATGAATCCTGCATGGATGAGTCGGTCAATTGCTCGTGCAGTTTGTTCTTTGACGCCTCCATCAAGGTCTTCCTGCTCTTTCACATCGTTTTTCAGGTCCTGAAGCGTCCAATCATCCTGTTTGGAAACATCCTGATACGAGGCTCGGAGCGTGGATTCCTGCTGATGAGTGAGCAGGTTTTCCACGAGTCCAATTAATAGGTTCTCCGAAATTTCTGATGCAGGTGCGGTGTATGGTTTGACGATGAACTCCTCGGTTTCAGTGTTGTACGGAAGTTCCTCGTCTTCGAGGCCGGGTGTGAGCGGAACCAGAATCTCAATCTTCGGGTCTGGTGCGTCAGGGTCCGAGTCGAAGGCGGGGTGTTCACCCATCTCTTCCCGAATCCGGCGAAGGTCTTTCTGTTGTTGTGGCAGGTCGTATGTCCAGTTCTCACCGTTCTCGCTGTATGTGAGGTCGATGAGTTTGTAGTCTTTACCGGGAGTGAAGTTCTTACTGTAGAACGCCCATCCTTCAGTTTCTGCTCCAGTACTCTTCCCTGACCCAGTGCCACCAACAAACAATGATTTCAACGCTGTTTTCTGGAAACTGTATGCCTTCGTAGGTCCATCTCCGAAGTCTTGCTCGTAGCCCTGAAGATGATTCCCGATCTTGGTATCGAAAATAACGGCGTCAACCTTGTTCACCAACTCATCATCAATCACACCCTCGTGTTCAGCAATACTTACGTAGGACTCGAATGCGCGTCGAACCGTCATGATGGCCGTCGAATCTCCGTCGAGTTTGCCGTTGATTTGGTGGCGGGCCGATGTAACAGAGTCCACTGGTGGTGCCCCTAATTGATTCAGGTACTTTGATGGATTGTCCGTGTACCGGCTGATAGCCAGCCAATCCCAATCATCCTCATCGCCCAGTACTCGGTCATAGTACGCGAGTGAGTGTTCTCCATCCCGTACCAGAAGGTTGTGCAGGTCGATGAGCCGCACTGCGACATGGTAGTAGTTCTGTCGCTGTCCTTTTCCAAGCGACTTCGAGCAGAGTTCGATCAGTTCTCGGATCTTCCGTTTCTTACCCCACTCATCTTGTTTCTGCTGCGATTCTTCGTGAAATTCGTCAAATGATTTGCTCATAGTTATAGTTGTATTGAAAAGTTATTGGAACGCCTTTGGAGCGTCAATCTGCACTGGTTCGTCGCCCACGAGCGCCGAAATCACGGTTCGCTGGACGAACAGGACTCGTTGCCGCCGGTCACTCCATGTCTCCCGTGCCTCAATCAGTACACTGGGTTCGCCGGAATGCCTTCGTTTGAAACCAAGTAGCCCGGTGTCGAGATCGTCCGAATTGGTGATACAGGATGGGAGACGGCCATGTAACAAGTCACAACCCGAATTACGGCACTGACACAATGGTTCAGTACGTTCTCCATCCGAGTTGTACGACTCGTACTCTTGCTTCACATAGTCCACGAGATGCTCCTGAAACCCGTTCGGCAACAAGAGAAGGTCGATGTCGTACTGAATCTGGGAAAGCTCGTCACGCGCCCAGTCCTTCGTCTCACGACTGATGTTCGGTGACTTCAGGAGATCACCAATATCGCTCTGGTTCTGCACTACTTCATTCATCGTTACTGCCTCCGTGTGATTCGCTCTCCAGAATCACTGCTCAGAAACTCAGCGAACACTACAACAGCCATCACGAAACCAATCATCACATACCACAGACTGCCTGTGGACAGGAACAGAATGATGAAGGAAGTACCAACAACTGCGAGCAGTACGTTCCGAGCCTGTGAAATTCGATGAACAAGAGTCTGAGTAGCATCAGGCCACACACGAAGCATCAGGAACGCTACAACGAATGCAGCAATCAGCCAAATTAGGAGGCTCATCGACCTGCACCTCCACGACCGCCTTGACGCCGGATACGTCCGTCTTTGATTGTTTTATTCGTCCGATACAACACTACGTACAGCAGGTACGCGACCGCAATCACGATGATTGTCCCGATGATCCATGTCATCAGTCCAGACGCCGCAATGAACAGCCATGCACTGATAATAACGACTATCAGCACGAACCAGTCACGCATCCCACTTGGAAGTCTAATGTCTACCATTTCTATTCGCCTTATTAATTAAAGATACTTGATACTCGGTCTTGGATGTTTCCGAATATCTGATGCAATTCATTGATCGACGCTGAAACCGAGTCAGAGATGCTGTATCCGTCCTTGTACCGAATCTGCGGCGGCTCATCCTGCGTACTCATCACGTATGTCCCGATCTCCCCATCCTTCTCATAGGAACAGACAGCCTGTTCTGCAGGGTTATTGCACTCAGGAACAGTGAGCCATACATCGTCTTCAGAATCCACGTCAGCGCCGTTATACTGGATTGTAGCGCGTTCAGACTCAACCATGTATGTTGAATCAGAATCACTGAGTGCGTCAGGATCGACGTACTCCCAGTCCTCGGAAGCAAACGGGTTACTTGACAATTCGTATCCAGACACGGATTCAACAGATTCAGACGCACTACCGCGAATATCGAATAGCCACCCTTCCGCTTTGTTCAGCGGAATAACTACGTCTGAGTCTCCTTCGAGTTCGACTTTGATGATCGTGGATTCCCCGTCACTCGATGGATAAATATCGGCTACAACATCTCCTTCAACCGATTCCACACCATGCTTCGTTCTTGGAGTCACGAGTTCCTCATCAAGTTCAATTCGTACAGTGCGGTCAATGGATTCGTCGTACTGCAACCGAAGATACTCGTTACCCGACCCGGCTCCGAGTGAGTATTTCCAGCCGTCCAACCCAACGTCTTCAGGGTCTTCGGCCAACGTCATTTCGAGCTGAATACGATCCACTTCTGCAGTGGCTAATCCTTCAGCCTCGTACTGTTCAATCGACCCATCGGAGTTCAACTCGTGATCATCATCTATTGAGATCACGTCACTGCCAGCAACCACACCCACGAGTGCGAGTGATGCCACTAACAGTAGAACTCCGACTATGAGAGTTACTAACCGTTTCATATTACTATTTACTACTTGATATTTCAGGAAAGGCCCTGCGGACGTATTCACCGAATATTGAGGACTGCAAGCCCAGCAATCCCGAGAAGAAGAACCATGAACCCAATCGTGACTTCCAGCATTACAGCTGCAATCAACGCCGCGATCACTACGATAATGAACATCGACAGTCCACCTGAGTCCTCACGGAATGCACGTGCAACCAATCGCCCCATCCCTATTGTTCCGAAGAACCCGAAAATCAGTGCGAACACCAGTGTCGCTCCCAGTGTAACGGGAGACGCTATCAACGCCAAACCGAAAAGGAAGACGTTGGTTCCGACCTGCCGTTCAGGGGTATCAGCCCATACAACATCCTGAAACCGATCACGGAACCACTCCATGGTTTCAGTATCCGATGCCTGATTCAGATTCATCGAATCACCCCTTTAAGCGTGATAATCTCCCATACACGGTCAATCATCGAGAAACGCTTTCGTAGCGTCCCCATCATCAGGAATGCGACAGTCAGCATAATCAGCAACCCAAGCATCCCACCAACCATCACTCCAAATGCGATGAGGGACACAACGAACAGCCACCAGACAGCCGTTCGTGTGGATTCTGTTTGTTCTTCTGCCGATCCAAGTCCGATTACTCGACCTGTATAGTCGAGTGGTTTCTTCGCCGTTTCTTTCACTTTGCTAATCATTCTCTATCACACTTTTAGTATGGTACATGGAGAACACTGTCACAAGCCTTGCAGGTTGTGACCGGTTCATCACCATTGTATGTCAGTTCCGCGCCTTTACACGCACACGAAGGACTCGTACAGCGAACCTCGTGAGCAATATCTTCTACCGTCTCGGAAACATCCTCTCTAAGACTCTGCAGATTCGTTTTATCATTCTTAATGGCTACATGAATCATCATCAAGTATGCAAGAATCTCACCGAGAATCTTTTCTGTTTTCGCTTGTGTCATATCATTAATCACCGAAAACCGGAGTTTCCGACTGATCAAACGCGAACAACAAATTACCGACAATCATCACGAATCCACCGACAAGCCCTCCGAACAGGAACAAACCTGCACCGAAGATCGTCAGGATAACACCGGCAATTCCAATTTTTCCATTTATTCGTACCATTATATCACTCTGAATTAGTTTGGGTCTCCCACGAACGGGGAGTAAGGCGTGTTGAGGGAGTCGAACCCTCAGCAGTCCATTACACGCAAAAATGTGTGTTGCAGGTCGAAGTGACCCTACTTTATCCAAGGAACGGAATGTCAAACCCGAGACCGTACACAGAGAATTGCTCGAAGAATCCGAGGCCGTCAGTGGACAGTTCGGTATGCAGATTTTCGCGGTCCTCGTAATCGTCACCGAAGACGTACTCTATCTCTCCATCATCGTAGAGGGCGTAGGTAGCGTCCTCGTCAACGTCTTCAGGGGCTTCGTCGTAGTAGATCGGCATCGACTCGCCCTCCACTGTGAAGTCGATGTCGCTGATTCCGTCACCGGCTTCTCGGTCGTCACCAACAACGTCCTCGAAGTCCTCAGTGGCGTCACCGAGTCCAGTCATAACGTTGTCCGATGAGATATTGATTTCATCGCTGACAGCAGTGTATTCGGATGCTCCGAAGAGTCCGAACCAGCCGTCAGATTCGAGTGAGTCAACAGCACTGAAGATGCTGTACGTCAAGCCATCAGCCTCAATCATCACAGTGAGGGTGTGAGTTGACTGCTCTTCGTCGTCAAGAGTAGCGTCGTCAACAATTTCGATGTCGTACTCGGCGATTGTACCGTCTGTTACCTCAAGACCGGAAAGGTCGGCATGGCTGAAGTCGAATGCATACGTGTCTGTTTCAGCATCTACTTCTTCAGGACTGGTGAGAACGACATGTGCGTCAGGATCATCTTCATCCTCATCAGCAGGGATGAAGTGAAGTTCAGCGTCTTCGGTTAGGTCGTCCGCTTGGATTGTTTCTTCTTCGTCAGCGTCAAAGGTGAAGCCTTCAATCGCGTTTTCGTCATTGAGTGTCGATTCGTCTTCGTCATATTCGACTGCTGCCACACCACCAACCATCACACTCATGAGGAGCATGAGAGCCATCAGTGCAGCAGAGCCAGTCTTCGCAATACTATTCATTGTATTGATGTGTGTTTAATTCTACTTGTTAAAGCAGTAAAGGAGTTGCTTGTCTAACGATACTTCTGGACCGGTGGGAGAGCCGATTCAGGGCGGAGGTTCCCACCTTTCTCCGTATTCTCTTCTCATAATTCAGTCACCTACAGGTCGGTTTCGTCCCCACCTTGCCAACCTAACCGGAGATACAGCCGGTACAGATGCAATGCAACAGTGTCCTTCCAATCCTTCTGTCTCCACCAACTCTCGCGCGAACGCATGATCCACGGATTTGTCGCGGCACCCGGATGCAGACTTTCGTTCCAACCGTTCCGAAGCCATACATCGAACCGGTCAGTTAAGGGTTCAACCTCTACATCGTCCAGATACGCAGTCTCCGGGGACGGATGCTCCATGTAATGATTCCACGGATGAACAACATGGAACACCGGTCGATCACCATCCAACGGCGGATCATTTGTTTCTGCTTTGAACCAGTGATACCCCGTGTACAGAACCTCTTCAATCTCTCCTGTTGTGCTATCTACAAATACGTAGATTGGTTCGCGGTCATGCAGGTGCGAATCCCAAATCGTCAACCCGACCTGCGTGGAATAATAGCAGAAGAAGACGGCCACATCCGTATCATGTTCAGGACTCGTTGCTTTCCAGCCAGCCAGATACTGAGGACGACGCTCTGAAGGGATGTGGAATAACTGAAGACGTGGTTTGTAGTTCTGTAACCAGTCCTCATCGTACTCAATAGTGACGTGTTCCGGTGAAGCGTCCCAATGTTCACTGGTTACATCCCCATCGTCACTACTGTCTTCGTCGGTTGAAGCGGAGCCAGACAGAACAGACGTGCTGAGAAGCGCAACTGAAAATGTCAAGAACCCTCTCCGGGTGGTTGTATTATCTCTCATATGAAGTCACCTTAGAGTCCGATCCGGTGACGAACCGAATCCCAGCGAGCATCCCATGACGCAAGAGAAGCATTCGCCGTGTCACGTGCTTCTGCCGATGGTTCACGAACCTCTTCCTGCGATTCATCCGGTTCGATCTCGTTCAGAACGTTTGATGCAACAGGCATTCCATGCCCAACTTCAGTGACACCAGCCGAAGAAATCGGTTCAGCGTAGTCCAATGACTGCATCACATCCTCAGTGTCCCACGAGTGATGTTCCAACGCTAATGCGTACACACCGCACACGATAGGAGATGCCATCGACGTTCCTGTTTCAACACCGGTTGCTGATTCGATTTCACAGCCCGGAGCGCCCAGCAATGGTTTCGCACCACGGGTTTTCCCCATGGAGTGGTTTGTCCATCCGGGGTCCTCTCCAACAGATGAGAAGTACGCGCTTTTCGCTTCATTAGGCAGGTCGAGAGTTGTCGCACCGACCGGAACAACACCATCCATCAGTGAATCCGCCGGAGAATTGATCCAACGAGTCGTATCCCGACTATTGCCTGTTGCGACAAACACTGCAGACACTCCGTTTTCAAGTGCGTATTCGAGTGCAACAACGATCTCGGGCGAATACATAACCGAACCCAGTGACAGGTTGATCAAGTCAGCACCCTCACGGGCACTCCAACGAATAGCGTTCGCCACATCGAATGCACTGCCACCAGAACTTCCGAGAACCTTCCCGACAAGCAACTCAACACTGGGAGCGATACCGCGATACTCCGATTCATCCGGGTCAGCTGCAATCGAACTTGCTACCCATGAACCATGGCCAGATTCGGACTCACAGTTCTCAATCCCGTCTTCTTCGGTGATGAAGTTGCGAGCAGAGATGATTCGGTCGCCATACAACGACTCATCCGCATCAACACCATCATCAAGCACGGAGACAACAACACCATCCCCTGTCTCGGGAACATCATCGACCTGCAACACGCCACGAACCTCTCCAAGAGTACCGCCGTTGATTGAGTTAGCGTAAGCAACACTGCTCTGATCGAAGGAGCCGCGAATCCACCAATCACTGGGCAGGTCGATCTCCCCTTCTGACGAGAGCGAACCAACGGGTTCGGGGACATCCATCGACACGTCCAGTGAAACCCGTTCAACGTACCCAAGATTCGACAGTACACTCGAACCACCGAACCATCCAGACACAACATCATCCATCGACGCCGTAATCAGAGCCGTATTCGAGTCCTCATCGGTTTTCAGCAATGAACGAGAGTCTGAGTCCGTCCAGTCCGTTAACGCTGTCAGTGCGTCCTCGTCGTCGCTATATTCTACGATCCAGCCGGGAAGTCGGTTTGATCCGTACTGATTAATCTCGTCAGGCAAGGATCTGAAGAAGCCGTTGAACGGCTCCACATACACCGACAGGGGAAGCATCGCGGCACCTGCGAACCCATGCATGTACTCTCGGCGACTCACAGAATCGTCCTTCATAGCACATCACCTCGACGTGCGAAGAACACGAATCCGAACGCACCAACAACAGACCCTGTTACAGGAACACCAGTGGAAAGTAACCAATCAGGAGTCCACGAACTAACCCAGAACAATGCCCGGTCAACCCGTGTCGGGGAATTATCCACGTCAATCGTCACATCACCATCCGAATTGGTGAACGTGCGGATCGTCGTACCATCACCGTCTTTCTGCGTTACCTCTCCAGCACTCGAACCATCATGAAGAATCGGAGCCGAAACCAATCCGTCAGACCGCTCAACAATCGAACCATCACTCCAAAGCGAGGCTTCATCCTTCAAGGTCTGTGAGTGCCAGACAATTCCGACCTGTCTATCCACGGATTCCTGCAGATCGCCTTTCACAACACTCACGTTCAGCGATTGATCGCTCGAAGAAACCATCGACCCTGTGCGGATGTGAATATCCGAAGGGATGTTGTCTTCACCAACTTGGATTTCAATGTCAAGTTCACTGCCTTCCTGTACCGTATCTACCTCGGCGGAATCAACTCCTGACACGAGTGCATACCGACTGTTTGTGCCGTCCACAACCCGTACAGTAGGTTCATCACTGCCAGCAGTCTCTTCCACGTTCAGCCGGACATTTTCGGAGAACTCGTCACCATCAGCATTGCTGTACGTGATTGCGGCGCTGTGAGTTCCAGCATCCTCAGCACTGAACCGAATCTCTTCATCATCAGTCAGTGAAGCGTCAACCTCTCCATCAGGACCGGAAACAAACACATCCTCAACATCACCGAATACGAAGTCATCATCCGGCTGAATCTCCATCGACACCGAGTCACCGACCTGCGGCGTAGCATGATTCAGTGAAATACTGGTGATCGTTGGGACATCACCACTGTACCCCGGATTCTCGATGCGGTCAATTCCTTGGCCAATATCACCACCCTGATCCCCTAATACGTGGAACCGAACCGACGCATCATCATCTTCCAACGGGTAGTCCTCAACCTGCACAGACGACCCATCTATTGTCACATATTCATCGGGAACTGGTTCCGTTGTTCCATCCGAATAGGTGGCCATCACCGTAACATCATCTAACGAATCAAGGAAACCACCACCAAATCTGAAGTCCCAATCAAGCAATCCATCCTCATCAACATCGTACTCGGAATCACCACCCGAGACACCGGATTGCATCGAAGATAATGCGGATTCCAGCGCCTCAATCTGCTCAACGAGTTCTTCTTCATTCAGCTCTTCAGAGTCACCGATCTCCTCTCCAAGTTCGTCTTCAACCCGTTCAGAAAGTTCCTCACTTCCCTCGATCACGGACGATAAGTCGGCATGAAGGCCTTGCAACGTCTCCGACTCAACATCATCTAACTCTTGCTCAATAATGGACGCCAACTCGGTATCACTGTATTCGTCGAGGAACTCATCCCAGTCATCAATTCCTTCAAGGAAGTCGTCCAGATCAGGATTGAGAGTATCCACTCCAACTACAGTGACTTCGACATCATCCGAAGGTGCTTCCGTCAATGCTGGCGTCATGGAGACGTAGAACCGTCCATCGTAATCCTCTGCATCCGCAATATCCTGCAGCGCGTCAATCGACAATTCTGATGGATCAACATCATCACCATCCACGAGTCCACCCGCATGATACGCCTGAACGTGAACAGTCTCTACACCACTTGGAACATCAGCCGCGAACTCACCGTTCTCATCCGTAGTGACGGTTTCGCGGACGATTCGGTCCTGCTCAAGTTCTTCACGAATCTGTTCAGCATGCTCTGACAGTTCTCCAGTGGCGGTTTCGAGGTCGTCACGCAAGACATCCAACATCTCCATTTCGTCACCGACCTGAATTACAATCCCCGGATGATCACTACCATCAACACTGACTTGATAATAACCCGATGGAAGCGTTGTCGTCGTATACGACATACCATCACTGATCAAGCCACCACCAGCCTCATAATTCGGCGTCAATGAAACAGTATTCAAGGCTTCACCGGATGGACTGAGCCGTTCCACAGTCATATCGGAATCCACCGCTGAACCCGGATACCCAACATCCTCATCCGTCAAACCAGACGATCCTGTCGGGTCCCACGCCATGAACGAAATCGTCTGCCCCGACGAAACCTGCAGTGAAGGAGCGCCATGCACACCATCACCACTCACGTCACCAGTGTCATATACAAGAGGAAGTTCCCCGTCAGCATCATCAATTTCTGAAGAAAGTGAGAGGTCTGAATCGAACTCTGGTGGAGCCGGATCACTCAGGTCACTAAGCAACGACGACTGGACATCAAGAGTGCCAACACCCTCGTCAACACCCCAAATTTCGACAGTTGTACCGTCACCGACTGAAGAACCGGACTGATCTACAACTTGACCTGTAACACTATCACCGCCACCGACCTCGAACTCATCAACCTCAGTCCAATACGGGTCGTCCATGGCACTGTCCTGATCATCGTCCAATTCGCTGAAGTCAGCAACATATTTAGTCCAGCCGTCACCTTCGTCTATCGTTTCAAATGGACCGTCGATATACCGACCGTCACCACCATCGTATTCGTCTTCCCACGCTCTAAACTCTATTTCATCATCGTCATACAATCCGTATTCAGAAGCGTCTATGTATGCGATCCCGTCCGAGTTAGTGTCGAGGAAATCGACTTCAGCGGCGAAGTCCCACTGTACCTGTATCTTATCGTCACCATCTAACGGGTCGCCGTTCTCGTCAAGCACCTGAATAGCGAACCCGTCGCTGTCTTCATCATGCTCGTGGGCGGCGGCTGTCCCAGACAGGCCAGCCCCAACAAAACCAACCATGATAGACGACACCATCAGCACCGACAACGTAACAGACAGCACCTTATCCCGACGAGGAAGGGTTACACTGTACGAGTGCTGTACACCGATAAACCCTGCAACACTAGACACTGCAGACAACAGCATCAGCCCAGCAACGTCAGCAGACAGAATGTAATCGACTGGTGCCCAGAGTTGGTACACTGATGCAAGGAACATCGTGCTATCCCATACAAAATTCAGTGCGATAACGAATCCAAACAGTGCTAACCACCGTGTAAGCCCGTATCTCAGACATGCAGCTAATCCTAACCCGACAACTAAGCCGCGTGCTATAGCCACAGCTTCATACCCGACAGCACCAATCAGATATGCCGTCACTGGATTCGCTTCAAACCCGAATCCGCTCTCGATTGTAACATATGTTATCGCAATAACACCTGCACAGAGTGCGATAGTCAATGCAACAATCACGTTTTCGTACTGTTCTATACCGCCATCTAACCGGGCTAGGAAACCGTCCAGAATAGACTGTAACCCAGTTTTCTCTTGGTTCTTTGTTTCACTACTCATAATCAAATTTGAATTGGTATTTGACTCTCTGGCCAGAGATTCTGTGAGAGTCTGAGGTCCACGAGTGGAGTCGAACCACTCTACGCCAACATGGACACGTGAAAAACGTCGATGTATAAGATGGGGATGGCCAGTTTAGAGGCGTCCCACCCCACATAGAATCACTATGAACGACAATACGCAATGGGAGTTGATCCACAACTCACGATGCCGCCCGGAAACATGGGAACGAAACCGAGCGGCGAAACCCTCGAACGGAATCGAACCATTCCAAACACACCAGCAAGGGTAAATCGGAGCGAGAAAGCAGCGTCAATCGTCCGCAACAACTTCTGAAGGGGAATCATCCCCCGTGTGCGTGCGAAGCGATACAGGTGCAAATGGAACGTCTAAATCAATCGGTTGTTCCACGTCCCGAACTCCAGCTGCAAGGGCAACCGCGAAACAATCCATATCACGCCCACTCCACACAGGATCAGACTTCAACTCCCGACCTGCATCAAACGCTGAATCACGATCCAACCCATACCCACACTCCTCGATGCGAGCGAGCAGGCCGTTCAACGTCGAAACGAACGCTTTCATCGAGAGAGGTGAACCACCATCATTCCACGAACGATCAAGTGTCAAACCTTGTTTTCCGGTTCCAGCGCCGCATTCGAGACACATGTAGTCTGACCCGGAATCAAATCGAAACCGCTCTGACCGGCCTTCAGCACGTTTGAAAAACTGGGAATCGTTAGGGGCTACTCTGCCGTTGGTACGCCATCCGAAGCAATTCTTACAAATCTCACGCCGGGACTCAATCTCGTGGATGAGGTCGTAGTAGCGTTGTTCTGCAGGTCGGTCATCCTCTTCTCCGTCTTGCTCTGGAGTTGTTCGTGTCATAGTGATTTATGCACGGCTACCCCCGGTTGCAGAATTAGCGCGTCATTCGGGCATGTCAACGCTAACTCCGTGTCTCTTTCATCGAGGAACGGTGAGGGACGCCGCTTCCTTACTATCTTATACCTGATAAATCAGTAAAGGGTTGACGGGGTTACAAACACCATGCTAAACACTAACTAACACACATGAACACCGACCTGAACAAACCACGCCCACATAACGATAATGGAGGCCCCTGTGGATATTGTGACAGGACTGTCACACACTCAAGGATGGGTCCACAGGGCACTCACAGATTAGCAGAACAACCACATAAACCCCAACCACAGAAACACCAAACAGGAGCGCCATGATTTATGTGTCCTGTCTAGAATTACTCAAAGTAACAACCCATGTCCGCTACTGAAGACGGAATCACGGACCTAATGGCTTCATATCTCCGAGACAACGGAGTCGAAGCCGTAACCCAAGTATCTATCTCAACACCCGGAACCCGATCCCAACCCGACTTCCAACTCACCGCAGAAGGCAACTTCCTCGGTGAAGCAAAATGGGAAAGTACAAAATGGGAAGGATTCGCAGAAGCACGAGACTACGGCCAACTACCCGGAGTTGACGGAACATTCCTCATCTGCTACCCAGACAAACTAAAACAAGAAGGAAACCAAGCACGACTCTCAAACACAGCCGAATCAGTTCTCAGCGGACACAAATACAGTGTCGCATTCCTCCGCCGTGACGCACCAACCGACACAGCCAAACTCAACCTCGAAGACATCCCCCAGTGGCTAAACAGCCACATCAGAGAAGAACGCATACCAGAACCAGACCCAGACGAAGTGGTATCCGTCCTTCGACAGACCGCATACCGCCTAAACGAAGAACTCGAAACTGCACCCGACGAAAACCTGTTCAGAAACGTTCTCGGTGCATCCCCAGAAGAGGAAGAAGAACGAGAAGCCGCCCGCCAAACCGCCGGATTCCTCCTTGTAAACCAAATCACGTTCTACCGAGTACTCTCCTCATCACAAGAGTTCCCAGAAATCGACCCAGACAAACTCGGAACACCAAGCGATCTCGCCGAATACTTCGACATAGTTCTTGAAGTTGACTACACACCTGTCTTCAGTTTCAGAATCGCTAACGACCTGCCACAAACCGCCCTCAACACTCTCAAAGACTCTATCAAGAGTATCTACGCACTCCGCCCAGAAACAATCACACACGACGTACTCGGCAAAGTCTTCCACGAACTAATCCCGACCGGGGCACGGAAGAAAGTTGCCGCGTACTACACAATGAACAAACCGGGCCAGATACTTGCAGACCTATCCATCAACGAATGGGATGCGAAAACAATGGACCCTGCATGTGGTTCCGGGTCACTTCTCGCAGCAGCATACCTACGGAAACGCGCTCTCAGTGATGGATTCAGTGAAGAACAACATCGCCAGTTCGTAGAGAAAGACATCACTGGAATTGACGTAATGCCGTTTGCGGCGCATCTGAGCTGCATCCACCTCGCACTACAAGCCCCGATCTACGAAACCGATGAAGTCAACATCGGAATTGAGGACTCCACGAAACTTCGTCCGGGTAGCACGATCAGTCCACTCTCATTCGTTCTCCCTCAGAAAGACGAACAACGCGGACTGACAGAGTTCGTCGGCGGGCAAAAACCCGATGTAACCGATGAAGCCGTTGAATCAGGGAGTATTGCAATGGACGCTGCAATTGGGAAGGAAATGACTCTGAAAACGGTGGACACCATCATCATGAACCCACCGTTCAGCCGACAAGAGTCCGTCGCCGGATTCGCAGACGGATACAAAGACCGACTGTACGACCGGTTCAGTCGCCGGAAAAACAAGGGACAGGTACACGGGAAAATGTCGTACTGTTCTTACTTCATGTTCCTCGCGGACAAATTCCTTGATGAAGGCGGAAGGATAGCCGCTGTCATCCCTGCTACCGTTCTCAACAAATCCACTGACAGCGGCGTCCGCGAAATGCTTCTCGATGAATACACCCTTGAATACATCTTCGCACGTGAAGACGCCCCGAACTTCTCTGAAGACACTGACCTACGAGAAGTGATGATCATCGCACGGAAAGGTGTTGACGAAGACTCCAGCACCACATACGTCTCACTTGACGGACTCGACATTTCAAGTGAAGCAATCGAAACCGCATCAGAGAAACTTGAAAACGTCGAACCCGGCGAACCACTCACAGCAAAAGAAGGAGGAAGCGAAGCAACCGTCTGGAAAGTCCCGAACGATCAACTCGACACACACAACCTATTCAGCCCGTTCGCAGTACAGAACCACTCCCTATTCCAACGATGGGGCGATGTACTCGATCACGACGACGACATCACACAAGTACAAAACCTCGACGTTGGACTTACTCGCGGTGGAAGCAGTCACCCATGGACATCTGGATGTATCGGTGCCCCGGACACCAACCTACGAAAAAGCGACGTGTGGCAGGTCGTAGAACAAGAAGACGATGAAATAACAGTAAAACACCGCCACATCGGGGACGAAATCACAATACCCCTCAACGCAGTTGAACCATACTTCCTACGGAAACCATACCGAGAAAAACTGGACATCACCGACCTGCAAGAATACACCTTGGTAAGAGATTTCCCAGACCTCGACCGCTTCCTAAGCCTTGCAGACGAATCTGAAATACCGGACAGTTGGGAAACCCACGTTACAGATAACGCCGGTCACATGGCCATTCCAGAAACCATTGACCTTACTGCACCCGGATCACGCCACCCAGTGTACTTCACCGGCACACCACGAGTATTCCACCGAATGTGGATTCACAGTGATGCGTCGGAAGATGCCGCCAAGATACTATCCCTCTGGTTCGATTCATCACTTGGCCTGCTACAGATGTTGCTCACACGAGTACCGGGCAGAGGAGGATGGACAAAATATCGGAAGTACACCCAAGAACGGTTCTACTGCCTGAACCCACACGGACTGGATGATGATACTCAGGATGAACTGCTGGAATGCTTTGATGAAATCAAGGATGAGAACTCACCAAGTCTCGTGAATAAAATGGCTCGGAACGCTGATGAAGATCAGTTATCCGATGATCAGATGAAGGCTCTGAAACAGTATTTCCCTGATGCGAAGGCTGTCCTCGGTGACGGGTATGAACCACTCAAGACGCAAGATAAAGCAGTGCTGAATGCACTTGGGTTCGAGGATGATGAGAAAGATGATGTGGTGGATACAATCTATACTGATCTTCTCGTGGAACTCGTAGAGTTGAAAGAGATGATGGATTAATCCAGATTCTGATTTTACATTACGTTACACCTCGTGGACACCCCTTGATTTCACGTAGAAAAATAAACCAATCTGTTTACTGAAAACCCCGGAAATGGGATGCACTCAACCCCGACTGGAAACCACAATGAAAGGGTTAGACGTGAATTAGAAAATCATCTCCTTCCTCACGATACTCAATTAACTCATCTTCCAACAATCGCTGGAAAACAAACATGTACTTGATCTTATGATCCGTAAACGAATCAGACAAATCACTGATCAAATCCCATTTACCAATCGTCTCGGAATCATACTCAGCAAGCAGTGCCATCGCTTTATTGCGGTCTTCTTCAGTCACGTCAAATTCAGCGATCATCAACTAAGTGTTTCTGCGTATTTTATATAAACTATATGGTTGAATTATATTCTAGAAGTAATGATGCAGATGAAATAAACAGATGGGCACCCACTCGCGGAATCGTTGATTTGAAGATTCAGAGCGGAGCGATGAATCTGTTTGATGTCGATGTTGTCGGGGTCTGGAACTGGGGGTCAGAACTGATCTCCTTCCCCACCGGAGGCTGTCGCTGTAACATTCCTCATTCCACCAACAATTAGAATATTTTCCCTATCCACGCTGTAGCTCGATGAGTGAACCACCCTGCTATAATACCTATTTATTGACGTTATCTCATTTGATACAGAAACATACCCAATATTCATATCCAGTTTTTCATACCGTATTTCATACGAATCTCTTCATACCCATATTTCACCGAAACCTCTTAACTAATCAAACAACAAACATAAATATGACGAAACAAATCAAAGGCAACCGAATCGACTGGCTATCAAGCGAAATACTCCGCATCCTCAACGAAAACAACGGAGAAGCAACCACACGAGACCTCACACGCGAAACAGGAATCAAAAACAAACGCATCAACTACCGATACAACCTGCTCGAAGAAGCCAGACTGATCGAAACACACCAACCCGACTTCGATGAAGACATCGGCCAATTCCCACCGAAAGAAATTGAACTGACTGATGAGGGCGAGAAGGCGGTCAAACTCTACGACCTCAACAAAGACGACACAAACAATCTATCAGTCGATGACCGTCTAAGCCGGATGGAAAGCCGACTGAACCGTCTCGAAGACGAACTCACACACGCATACGAACGAATAGACGAACTCGAAAAAGACGATGAGAATGGAACCACTGAAACGTGGGGCTGGGAAGACGACGATCTCAACTTCTAACCTTCTTTTTAAATACAATTACGCGGCCAACCCGCGTATGCGCCATACCGAACATCCCCAAGACGACCTGCTGATCATCGAATCACTGGTATCATTCAGTCATCGCCTTGAAGAGTGTGAACCGGAACGTTCAGAGAGAGCCTCACAACTCGCAACAGACATTGCGCATGCGCATGGCCTGACGGTAACTGACGCGCTACAGCAGGTCGAATCGAGTCACGATACGATTTGAACTGAGTCTCAATCGGCCAGACTCATCAGGCGCGGTCGAACAATGTACTGGTTGCCTCAAGGACAAGAATGAAGAAATTGCCGCTTGTTGTATAGCCCGAATCGACATGCGGCGACAAGAGCGACCCTATCCAAGATCAACTAAAACATCATCATTCAGAGGGTTGCTTAAAAGAACCCCTTCCCGTACTGCGCTTTCATTTGGCCAAGCGCCATGTGAGCGAAGGATGGGCGCTGCAGGATTTGAACCCGCGGCAGCTTGGTCCGAAGCCAAGTACTCTGTCCAGGCTGAGCTAAGCGCCCGCACCCGTACATTTCCGTCGATCCCGTATAAGTCACTCGATTCGCA
>LFCJ01000116.1_pt1 | contig 42825 bp, 47 predicted proteins | sample 643141 | NCBI WGS metagenome assembly LFCJ01 (sample SAMN03766243, study PRJNA286221) | soda lake metagenome | biome: soda lake; feature: Kulunda steppe; material: water; isolation source: sample B1-Br-g2 brine of Lake Bitter-1 | place: Russia: Kulunda steppe | collected 2010-07
AAACACTTGAACAAGGCCTCAACGCAGAAACAGTCATAGAAAACCCTGAAATAGAGCTTTACTGGGACACCATACCCGAAAACCCTGAAAATCCATTCATAATCGGCCTCGATATAGAAGATTTGGCGGATTTTGCATCAACTTACAACGGAGAACACCACTGGCAGCAAATCGCATCTACACAATTAAATCAAAATACACTAGCGCTGTTGAATCACGAAATAAATCAGATGGCAGAACGAGAATTGGAAAAAGAGAGACACAAATACTCTGACTTCACGACACGCACTGTAATGCACGACACTAAAAATATCCTGCAAACTTTAGAAGGCTACATAGAACTATACCAAGAAACAGGCGATGAAAAACACTTCCAAACTGTATTAAACGCTAGTAAAAACATTCAAACCCTATATGAAGAACTTGAAGCACTCCAAAAACTCTATGAAGAAGACCATAAAACCCATATCAACGCATATGACATACTACAAGAAATAAACAGCAAACTAGAATTCAGAGAAGACCAGAAAAGCAAAAGCATCCATCTACCTGAAAATAACACACACTACACCTTCCATTCAAGTCCATTAATAGAAAGAATGATGTACAACCTCTTAGACAACAGTCTAGAACATGGACAAACAGATCCCGAAATAGACATGTACAAAGAAAACGGCCATATAAACATAGACGTATACGATAACGGAGAAATACCACAATCTATATGGGATAACTGGGGCTCAGAACACAACGGTATCGAAGACTATCCAGGCACAGGAACATTCCTAATAGGAGAAATAGCCCAAAGAAACAATATCCGGATAGAGCCTTTAGAAAATGGCTACCGAGTTAAAATACCGGAAACATAGCCCAAATTCTTAGAAATAAATCTTTCTCTAAATTTTTTCGAATACTGTTTAACATGACTAGTCTCCTCACGAACCCATAATACTCTAGTGAGCTCTCAGACATAATTCCTCCGCCTCATAGAATCCCTCCGAACACTCTAACTGTTTCTCTCAGCACCCCGGACTTAACTGATCAAGACCTATCATAACCAAACTGAATGAACAATAACACTTCAACCATCCAAACTACCATAAATCCTATCCGAACCAAAAGAACCTCTGATAACATCAGAACTATACGCCATAAAAGTAGGAACACGAATACCCATAGCCTCTAAACCCAGATCAACAACCTCAGTCTCATCATAACTACCAAAACCAATTTCAACACTTGAACCTCTAGGCGTTCTCCACTCATCCTCCTCCATCCTATCAAAGAACGGATGAGAAACCTCCTCCATAAACTCTCCATACTCATTAGCAACCCTCAACCTCAACGGCTCAGGCCTCGGAAAACTATCATACTCCACCTGTCTAAAAGAGTCCCTCCCCACATGAAGCTCAGCCTCATAACCATTATCTAAAAACATTTCATCCATTAAATAAAGCTCATCTGCAAAAGCATTAGACATCAAAATAGTCTGCCACTTATCAATATCTGGCCCTGAAACAACACGAGAATCACCTATTTCAGAGTACAACTGATCCGACAAATCTCGTCTATTTGACACATACTCAACTTCATTTACCGACATCTCAGATAGTTCTTCAATACCTATATCCCCAAAATTTTCAATGTCAAATTCTGCATCCACTCTTTTTTTTCCACCTCCTGCACGTACTCTTTAAAACAAACTCAAAATGTTAAATCAATAACTATTGGCCGGCCCCTTATGATTTCCAAAAGCAGCTACATCCAGCTCCAATACTCCATCAACAAAATCATAATCATTCGAAACAACAATATTTGAGTCTCTATCCGTACCACTCAACCTAAACTTGTAACTATTATTACCAGCTTTTCTCTCAGGCGTAATAGGCATATTTGGATCCACCAATTGATCCGATATATTATAATCTTCCTCAAAATCTCTGTAAAACTCTGCAATATCATTTAACTGTTTAAACAAGTTTTCAGCAGCATCATTATCAGACTCATACTTAGGAACCCCTTTAACACTGTCAAAACCTTTCAACAGCACATCCCCTCCTAAGGCCTCAAAACTCCCCGAATTTATCACATCGCCATACAGATCCGCATAGTTGCCGCCGAACCCTACATCAACGTCATTAGAGCTGACAACTCTTGACTCTCTTTGAACTGCTTCAACAATCGCCATGTGATGATTAAATGGCATAGCACTAACCTCACTAGTAGAAATATTACCGCTTTCATCGATCAAGCTCATTGAGCCACCGTCTCCTAAAGCTGCTAAAACATATGTTGTGGTACCTTTAGAATCCTGTACATCGACTAATCCATTCTGAAAATCAATTCCTACTCTATCAACACCTACTGCTTCAGGTGCGCTCAGTCCATCAACAATTGTATCCCATTCTGATCTAGTGGATTGATTTTCAACAATACCAGGATTTAGTGAAAGTGCTTCTCCGAAAATGGATTTTCCTTCTAACTTTACGTTAGGGTTGATGTATGCGAAATCGTCTGAGTCTGAGGGACTCTCAACTTCTAGCCAGCGACCATCAACCATATATGTTACTATCACTTAGTAGCACTTATATAGTTTTCCTGTATAATATACACGATAGAACAACAAACAATGAGTCTTACCCTCATATAAAACCTTTCACAAGACTCAGCAAAAATTTTTCTCCCTCAAAACATGAAAAGCAGGAACAAGTTCTATCAGTTAATCATAATGCAGTTTTTTAGAAAAAAGAAAAAGAAGAAAATGTGTGGGGAAAATGTTTTCCCGCACTAGTTTACTCGACTACTTGTCCAGTCTCTGTTGAGATTGTGACTTCGTCTCTGCCTTCTAGGTCAGCTTCATGGTCACGGTAGTTAGCTAGGAATTCTCCAGCAGCTCTTGTATCTTCACCAGAGTGTCCGGCTACAATAAGTGCTTGCTGTCCATCGTTGAATCCATCAACTAACTGAACCATTCCTTCGCCTTCGGTGTAATCCTCAGCAGGCATGGTTCTGTTCTCTTCAACTAAGTCAGAAACCAAACTGTTTACGTTTGGTCCTCCAACTAGGACTAAGTGATCGTCACTTGTGATGTGCTCTGAATCATCATCAGAGTCTAGGTTTCCAGCAGCCCAACTGTAAGTAGGCGTCTGTGAAGTGACTGATCCATCTGTAGCTCCTCCTTCAGCGGATAGAGCTCCATCTGTTCCTGTCATAGCCATTCCTGACGTGGATTGAACTGCAGGAACGTTCACTGTGATGTCTCCTTCGTCGTCAGTGTCGTGTGTGATGTAGGATCCGTAAACTGTGTATCCTACTTCTACATCATCGTCACTGTCAAGTTCATGACCATAGAAGTCTTCAGAGTCTTCATCAGTGTAGTAGAAGTCTACTTCATTGATCTCTCCATTGTCGCCATCTTCAGCTTCAAAGACGAAAGCGTCTTCATCGCCGTCATCGTCTTCAGGCTGGACATAGATAGCTGCAGGGCCTTCTTGTCCTGTTTCTCCGTCTTGCTGAGTAACAACTAGATAATCATCGTCATCTCCATCTTCTACTCCGGTTCCATCTGCGTTACCTAAGCCATACTCAATTGATCCTGCCGTAAACGTATCATCGCCTTCTTCGTCATCTAGATTTACTGTCTCTGTCTCATCAATTCCGCTCGGAAGCTCTACATAATCTCCTTCTAAATCAGCTACAGCAACCGGCGCTGCGAATGCTGCTGCTCCGTCTGCTTCTGTGTAGAATGCGGAGAATACTTGCTGAGCGTAATCTTCTTCTGTTCCGAGCTCATCAGCTGCGTCATCTCTTACGAAGCTCACTGCTTCTTCTTCAGCTTCATCTTCGTTGTAGTAGACTTTGACATCAAATCTTAGACCTTCGATTCTCTCAGAATCGAGAGTATAAGATACGATATTGTCGCCGCCGATTTCACCTTCGTCTTCTACTTCTCCAATTCCGTCTTCTTCAATTGTAACTGTGTTGCCCGTGAATACATTTTCAAGCTCGAGCTCAAGCTCTCCATCATCATCGTCATCAACGATGTCTTCGTCTAGGTCTGCGAATAAGCTTGTGATTTCGTACATTGCTGCATCATCGTCCTGGTTCAGGACTACGAAATCGTCTTCGTCAAGTTGCTGTCCTTCGTAGGTTGCGATTGTTTCTTCTTCGCCACCTAGAGATACTGTATCGTCTCCGTCGCCTTCAGCGAAAGTGATTGTCTCTGTTTCTCCGTCATCGTTTGTTACTGTGAATTCTGCGTCATCTTCGCTTGCTTCTGCGTTTACGGTTTCTGCGTAGTCTTCTGCTGCGTCAGCGTTTAGGCCTCCGTAGTGGAATTCTAGTGCGCCGTTGAATACAGGTTCTACGTATGAGTCTTCTGCTTCTACGATGTTTTCATCGTTTTCTTGTGCTCCGAATCCGAATGTCATTCCGTCGATTGCTGCAAATTCTTGATCATCAGCATCGTCTAGGGATACATCGATTCCTCTGACTCGGTCTTCGTTGACTTCTACTCTTCCGTCTTGGATGGATAGTTCGTCAGTTCCGATTCCGAACTGTACTACGCCATCATTGTCTCCGAAGTCGTAGATGTTTCTTACTCTGACATCGCTTCCTGATACTCTTACTGTGTCTCCTGATTCGACTGTTTCTAGTGATCCGTCTACTCTGACTGTTGCTTCGTCTGAGCCTGAAACGGATACTACTTCAAATGTGTGTTCGTTTCCGTCTACTGTGATTGTTTCTTCTTCTCCTCTTTCGACATCAAAGTCTTCTGCGTCGCCGTATAGGATTAGTTCAGAGTCGTCTGAGTCGTCTGAGAATGTGTAAGTTTCTCCGAAGAGTGTGATTTCTTCTCCGTCTTCTACCCATTCGTCAGCTTCTTCGTTCAGGTCATCATCGCTTCCTGCTGCGTGGAAGTCTAGTGTCTGTGAGAAGTCTACTGTGGCGGTGAAGAGATTGTTTTCTGAGCCTGCGTCTGCGTCAACGTCTCCTCTTGATGGTACTTCGATGTATTTCGCTGGATCATCTAGATCTCCTTCATCTGAGTCGAAGGATTGTGGTCTTTCTCCCATTGCTACTTCGAAGTCTGTGCTAATTTCTTCTCCGTCTTCTGATGAGAATGTTGTTGATTCTAGAACGTCTAGGTCTCTGTCGTCTAGTGTTGATTCTCCATCATTTGTGTACTGGTTCAAGAATAGGTGGCTTCTTTCTCTGTTTAGTGTTACTCCGTTTTCTGCACTCCATTCTCCTACTCCGCCTTCTACGGATACTGTTTCTTCGGTTTCTGTGAATGCTGCGTTGCCGAGTGATCCGGCTACTTCGATTCCAGATACAACGTCAAGTGTTGATACTGGTTCTCCATCTTCTGCTGTCTCTCCGACAACAACTGATGAAGTTACTTCTCCGTCTTCATCTACGAACGGATGAGGATAGTCTCCTAAGTCTCCACTGGACCCATTGTCCTGTGCTGCTGCGAAGGCTGCGCCTCCTGCAACTGTTGCACCGACCAATAGTGCGGAACCTAGAAGGGTTCTTGTGTTATTCTTAAGTTTTTTGATTATTTTCATGGTTGTGTTTGTCACCATTGCTTTGCCTTCCCTGTTGTTTTGAGCGGGTTTTTCAGGCGAAATGTTTTCCGCTTTCCCATGTCTTTTCTTTGATTCCGAAGCCCTTGGGAATCTACGGCTCCGCGGGATCCCGTTTCCCGGAAAAAAACTTTTCCCTCTACTAGTATGGGAAGTTACTAAACGGGGTTTCCAAGATCCAGGTCTGAGTATACCTATGGCTCAGTCTCTGTTACCGTATAAGAACACCCACCTTTTTAAATGCTGTGATTTTTATTGCGTTCTAACCGTTCACGAACCGTTTTTAACCGTTCTCCAACGTTCAAATATTAATTTAAACGTTTAAGATTGTTTTTCAGCCAGAAACAGGCCCAAATAATCATTTTTTGACTTAGAAATATCTTCTGCACAGCCTTCACATAAAACGTATTTTGAGAGCTCTGTTTTGTTCATAGCGCCCCAAAAGTTTTTTGTTAAGTGAAAGAATAGTTAAGATTCTGTTTTAACTTGTTTTTAGGCCTTGAGTTTTGTTCGGTTTCTGTCTAACAGCTCTTACATGAGTTATTGAGGATTATATATTTTTGACAGTATATTTTGTCAACCTTTAGTTATTCTAGCATATACAAGTGATGTCCATCATCCCGAGAATTGAAGTATAACCGGCCTTCACCTACTGTAGGCGTGGATCGGGAGTTGTGGCCTACTGATTTTTCCCAGATGGTTTCTCCTGTGTATGCGTCGAATGCGAATAGGTTAGAGTCTTCGTCATCGTGATTTTGTGTTGACTGATAAACTGTTCCTTCTGTTATGAGAGGTGCTCCGTAAGCATCTCTTGCGTCCAGTGTTCTACTCCATTCTTCTTCGCCGCTTTCTTTATCGAATGAATTGACGTTTACTTCATTGGGCGATGCAGTTGCGTTACGGGTGGCGGCATATACTTTTCCGTCATATATTCCGGGGCCTGACCATGCTCTTTCTCCAGTGTCATGACTCCATTCTATTTCGCCTGTTTCTTTGTCTAGTTTCCAAAAATTGGATTCGTAGTGTTCAGGTAATTCTGTATTGTCTTCGTCTATGTCGTGGCCGCTGTCAGAGGTGATGTATAGGCCGTTTTCGCCTACTGCAGGTCTTCCTACTACGCCTTTTTCTATTTCTGTATTCCATTCTAGTTCTCCGTTTTCTTTGTCAAGTGCGAATACGTTTCCTCTTCCTACAGCATATAGTTTTTCATCGTCTATTACTGGAGTAGGTCTTATTCCTGCGTCTCTATACGGCCATCTTGCGCCATCTTCTTCTTCAGGTTCTAATTCGTTTGCTACGTTTTCTCGCTGGCCTGTTGCTTCAAATTCTATTTCTGTGCTCCAGAGTTCGTTTCCTGTATCTAATTCTAAAGCTGTTATTGTGTCAGGCCAGTCTCCGACCCCTTCACGGTTTATTGGGCTAGGCTCTCCTTGCCATCCATCTGTGATGTATAATATTCCATCTTCATATGCGTTGTATTGTCCTTCTTCTTCCCATTCAAGATTTCCTGTTTCTCTGTCAAGAGCGAATAGTGTGTTATTCCATCTGTAACCTATTACGTAGTCATCAGTTATTTCGAGGTTATCATAGTTGCTTATTCCTGTTCCTTCTTCTCCCGTTCCTTCCATGTCATAGCTCCATTCTTCTTCGCCAGTCTCCGCATCATAGGCATTAACGTAAAATCCTGTATCGGCCGTTTCATTTCTGACAGATTGGTACACAGTTCCATTGGAAAGCGAGGGGTTGCTCCTATAGTTTCCTCCATCTTCCACTCTCCATTCTATGTCCGGTTCTGAAGCAGGCCCCCATGTGTAAGGATGGTATCCTGTTCCCTGTGCGTTATACTGCCAAGTCCTCCATTCTCTAGGATCAAAATTTTCATCTAAGAAGTAGTTCCCTGTTATTGTTCCTGAAGTTTCCATTCCCTCCAGGTTTCCAGAATCAAAATTTATGGTTGCATCAATAGCGTTTGTTCCTGAATCTGTTTCGAATACTGGAAACCTTACTGTATCTGTATCCGCAACGCTTACACTTTTACCCGGAAACACGATTACTTCATTATCTCCATCACTGAGCTTTATCTCATTTATAGTTATAGAATCAGAATCCTGATTTCTTACTACAGCCGACATACCTTCTGAAGTCATTCCTACCTCATCTATCGCAATACTCTGACCATCAAAACCTGTAACAGTCTCAATGCTTTGATCTCCAACCATCGCAAATATCGCTCCTCCAACAATTGCTACTACGAGAAGCATCCAACCATAAGTCATCAAATACTCAATCGCAGACTGCGCTTTCGAGGTGTTGTAGCACATATGAGCCAATAGGATTTTATAATTGAAATAGCTTAGTGGGGCGAAGATAAACTTTAGAACTAGAGCTACGCTTTTTTTTGAACTTAGATAATGCCTATTTATCTTGCTGTATATTCTTCTATTTCTGATTCTGACATCACATCATCCATCCAGATTATATCGCCTAATGAACCATCAAAGGTTTCATAGGTGCTGCTATCAAACCCTCCTATTCTTGCAGTACCCGAGTACGATAGTTCCTCCTCCCAGTCTTCTGAAGCTATTTGTTCTCCTTCTCTGTAGACTGTATAAGAGCCATCATTAATCGTTACGGCCCAGTCTTCCCATTTCCCTTCTTCAGGACCTATATCTGTAGAAAACGTGTTTTCTCCCCAGTGTCTAAATGCGATGTTGTCTGAATCTCTCCAGAGTATTACATTCCATGATCCAGATTCTCCTGACCCTGTTACTACATCTCTATCATTGTGGTTGCCTCCCCATTTTATTGAGAACAGTATAGTCGCTGAGTCGCCTAAATCCAAGCTTTCGTCTTCTTCAGTAACAATATTTACTTTGCCGTCTTCTTCAGTATTGAAGGTTATGTGTTCTCCTCTTGAGGTAGATGACCAGTAAGCTTGATCCATTTCCCCATGATTGCTGTTTTCTGATAGATCAAAGATATGTGAGTTATTAGCATAATTGCTATTCAAAGACCAATACGCTGCCAGCGCATCATTGCTTATAATAGAGTCTTCTAAATCAAAATTACCGGTAACAGTACCTGAAGATGTAACTCCTTCTAAATTTCCAGAGTCATAAGTAAACTCTATATCCAACTCGTTTGAGCTATCTGATTGAGATATGGGAAGCATAAGTACCTCTTCATCTCCTGCTGATACTTCAGTATTTGCAGGCAGAACAACTTCTTCTCCTTGTTGCTCAATTTTTATCTCTTTTACTTCAACTCCTGTTGAAGTCTGTGCACGTAAAACCGTTGATAATCCCTCAGAAGAGATTCCGAAATCTGTAATCGCTAAGTTCTGGCCGTGAAAACCTGATACACTTTCAACATCATGACCGCCTGTAAGCGAAAATATTGCTCCTCCGGCTATAGCCACAACTAAAAGCATCCAACCATACGTCATCAAATACTCAATCGCAGACTGACCTTTGAGGCGACATATCATAATGAGGATTTGAAGATTCCAAATTTATAGTTAAAGGAGAAGGAGAAGTTGCTAGAGAGTTTTTATGGCATGAACTCTCTAGGATCTGGTGCACTAAGACTTTCTTTGGCACGATCTAGTGCTTGGATGTCTTTCCAGTACTCTGGTGCTCCATGACTGTCTATGGTTAATCCTCCTGTGCCTGAAGCTTTTCCGTTGTATTGGACGGCTTCTGCGATTTCTTCGTAGTGTTCGCCATCATAGTTCTCTAGTGCGGTTCCAATATCGTCTTGTTGGTCTAATAATGCATCGAATTCTTCGACTGCTTCTTCTGTTAGCTGTGTTCTGATTTGTGATACGTCTTGTCCGTTATACTCGTTGTTGTTTGTCATAACTGCGTCCATCTCTACAGTTGTAAAGACTTATTAAACAGGGCTTTCTCATCGAAAGGAATGGTTTTTAAGAGGTGCGGGTTTTTTGCAGGTTATCTTTCGGCGAGATCTGTATCTATTGCTATCCATCCCCAGCTTTTCTCGATTTCGGCTCCAGGAAATACTGCTTCTCCAAAGCTTTGATCATAGTGTCCTTGAATATGACTTCCTTTTCCTATCTTGTATTCATCGAATGCCGTCATATCCTCTAGTGCTTTAGCTATTTGTTGTTCCGTGGAAGCCTTTACAGGCCCTGATTGAAGCTCAGTAACTGTGCGTTGTTCGTCGAAAGGATCTTCACCCATTGACTCATCAAATCCATATATTTCGATGAGTTTTTGGCATAGTTCTTTAGCAGAGTAATCCGCATCCATTTCATTCAGTTCTGGATATAGGCCATTATAGAGGCACAGTAGATGTGTTGCCTTGTCTTCGGCTGCAAGTTCTTCTAAACTCTGATCTATTCCTTCTAGCTCTTTTATATAGTCCCAGCGAGTTTCTTCTTTTCCTATAGGTGTTTGTAGCAGTTCTTCGCCGAGTTCTGCTGTTATGTATGCTTGTCTTGGTGTAAATTCGTATTGTTCTTGGCTTTTAGACATTTTAGACTCTTTCCTCGATTTTTGTCAGGCCTGCCTGACTTAGACTACTTTGATAGCCGCTTTTTTAAAATTTTCGAGGTATAATTACGCAGCTAGTGTTTATAGAGCCACTGCATGTCTTGGTTATTTATTTTTTCATTACTATTTGTTGTAACTAATGGGCGAAGAGTTTCACTTTGAGTACAAAGAAGGAGTTTACAGGATAGAAGACGTTGATTCAAAAGACATGGCTTTTATGGGCCGCTATTCTGACTTAAGCGGCTCTATGCCTAATAGTCGCATTTTAAGACTGCGACTTGAGGAGTTAAGCGAGTGGGCGCGTTTAGAAGATTTTCAAGGAGAACCCTTGTACATGGATCAGGATAGAAACTTTTTGAGGCCTGACGGAGATGATTTAGTGCTTGATACTGGTGAAGAACGCTTTGAAAAAGAATTGTATTTAATGGATGCTGAAGCGCGTTTGAGAGGCGATGATGATGCCTGGACTGTAGAAAAAGCATTGAATCCTTAATCGAAGTATTCTGGTTCAATAGGTAACGCTCTGACATAGAGTTTTTCTATGAATTCCTCGATTTTTTCATTCTTATCTGCGTATTCAAAGGACTGATGAAATCCTCTAACGCTTTCTGCAAACTGTTCAGTAGTTTCAGCACTTCGGAGCGCAGTCTCTGTAAGGTCTTTTATTGATTCATAGTCTGCATCTAAGCTGCTTGGCGTGAGCTGTTGTAATTGTGCTTCTAAATGATTGAAAAATTCATCAGCTTCAGAATTATCTATATTTTCTATTTGTCCAAGTACTTTCTCATATTCTGGAATTTCTAATTGCTGATATACTCCTACACATTTTTCAGTCATAAACTGTTCAAATTCCTGGGCTTTCTCAGAGTTTTCTTCCCCGTATTCTCCGATTTTTCTGGTCGTTTTTGAGCGAAGCGTTTCTATATCTGAGCTTTCTTCAAGTAAGTCTCCTAAATCTTGGACAAATTCTTGCTGTCTATGTTCTAAGCTTTGTAGTTCTTCCAAGTCTTTATCTGTAATGACATCTGCTGTTTCTGCTAAAGCCCACATATATTCTAACTGTATGGTTCTGCTTGTCAGGCCAAGTTCTTCAAAAACTGTATCTAACTGCATCAGTAAAGAATCTATGATGTATATACTATTTTATACATATCTGGAAGCATAACTTCGCAGCAAAAATAGTTACAGATAAGGTATTGCTTCTATAATAGACTCCAGCATATTTCTAAGAGTTGACTGTTCTTCTTCTAATTCGTCCATTCTCTGTTCTAGTTCTTCTGTTTCATCCCTTGTTATTTGTATTTCTGCAGAATGGGTTTGATTAGCATCTTCAGGTGAGAACACGTATTCAAGTTCTATACTGCCTTCTTCTGCAAGTATTTCGTGCTCTCTGTCTTCAAGGTCTTCTTCATTGACTATATCGGTATCAGTCTGAAGGTTTGTTGTATCTTGGAAGTATGTTTCACCTTCTACTTTTAGTTCATAGTCTCCTCTAGCAGTTACGTCTTCTCCATTCTGATCTACTAGGTTGAGCGTCATTTCTTCGCCAAGTTCTGCTTCCTCTTGATCAAAGTATAGATCAAGCTCTGACTCTTTTAGCGAGTCATCTTTAACTGTGAGAGACTGGGAAAGGCTTTGATTCAGCTCCTCCGGCTCAAATAAGTATTCTAGCTCGAATTGGCCTTCCTCTCTAAGTAGTTCTTTCTGATCTTCTTCCAAATCCTGTTCAGTTAGTGTGTCTGTTTCTTCCTCTCTGATAGTAGTTGTTCCTTCACTTTGTAGCTCACCGCCCAAATATAACTGGTAATCTCCTCCAACTGTAAGTGCTTCTCCATCTCTATCAGTTACAGACAGTATTACTTCTTCTCCAAGTTCTATCTCATTTTTATCGAACTCCAAATCCATATCTAATCTTTCTGTAACTAAAGTCATATCTGCTTCAAGCTGTTCGCCAGTATCTTCTGGCGTAAAAAAGTAATTTAGTTCTAGTTCGCCAGTTTCTGCCATTTCGGTTCTTTGTTGTTCGTTTAAATCTTGTTCATCAATAGAATCGGCTTCTCTGCTTTCAATACTTGTACGCCCATCCGAAACTAATTCTCCATCTAAAAATAATTCATAATTTCCTGAAACTCTTTCTTCTGAAGTTTGATCTTCCTCTAGCATTGCTATTTCAAATTCTTCTCCAAGTTCTGCAATATCAGTTTCAAACTCTATATCGAGATCGGTTTCGGCCTCATAATCCGGATCTATCACTTCCACGCTATCAGATACTTGATTTTCTGTGTCTTGAGGAGTAAAAGCTATAGTCCATGTATAATAGCCTTGTTCTTCCAATATGTCGCTCGCTTCTTGATTTTGATCCGCAGTAGCCGACGTAGTGTATATCTCTTCATCATTTGTCTCCACATCTCCAGTCTCTTCTACCTCCACTTTAACTTCTCCCGCTACAGCTTCCTCCCGTCCAATTTCCTCTCCAGTATCTGGATCGAGAACAAGCACATCAATTTCTTCTCCGGCTTCAACCTCACTTTCTGAAAATTCTAAAACAACTTCCTCTCGTTCATCACTCACTACATCAAAAGATACTGAATCCGAAGTCGTACCTCTTTCAGTTTGAAGCGCATATTCTATCTCATAATTTTTCCCTTCTTCATATTCACTATCCGTAATCCGGAGAGTCTCCGAATCTTCTTGTCCAGATACATCATTGTATTCCTGCTCAACTATTTCTCCTTCTTCATACATAGTGAGAAGGCCTGTTCTCTCAGACTCCATTATGTCTCCATTCTCATTCTGGATCTCCATTCCAACCTCTATTTCGTCATCAATCTCAACAGCATTTTTGTCTGAAATCATCTCAACATTATCAGGGAGATCTTCAATATCACATTCTCCTGCTTCTCCATAAAGAACTCTTGATAAATCTCTGAGACTTATTCCCCCATCTTGATAATCTTCATAAGCACTATCAGCATCAAAGGCTTGACTTTCTTCGTCAAAATAGTCGATTGATGTTTCAGTTGCTCTTGCATCTGTGCAAGTCATTGTGTCAAATTGATCTATGACTAATTCTATCGTGCTATCTTCTTCATCACAAGATTGTCCTTCATTTCCTATGATGAAGTTTCCATTCCAGTTTTGTCCTGGTTCAGTTAGCTGAATACTTTCATAGTCTATTGCTAGGCCTGATTCTTCTTTTGTTTTTAGTTCATCGCCTTCTGCTCCTATTATTGCTCCTCCGTCTCCTTCTACGTCTTCGTCTATTTCTGCTTCTGCTCCGAATACTAATCCTTCAGAAAAAGGAGTTACTTCAGGGTGCTCTACTACTACTTCTCCAAATCCGCAAATGCCGTTCTCTCCAGAGTTTAGTTCTAGATTGGGTCCGGATTCGTCGAGTTCAAATTCTGCGTCCTGATCTTCTACCGAATCATAATATATTTTTGTTAGAGTATATTCATCTTGAGTAGTTTGTTCATATCTTATGTCTTCATGACTGAAATCAATGTTTTCTTCTTCTAAAATTAGAGAAGTTGTTTCTTCATGCTCAAAAGGGGATTCTGCAGATGCAGAGATTGATAATGCTAGGGTAAATGCTAAAATTAGCAGTATTTTCTGTACCATAATATGACTTTTTTCTCCCCATATTAAAAGTCTTTAGTCCCTTACTAGAGGATTTTTCTCTCAATGAGAAAAATAAAGAGATGCCGGGGGAGAGATTTGAACTCTCGAACCCCTGCGGGACAGGATCTTAAGTCCTGCGCCTTTGGCCACTCGGCAACCCCGGCATAGTCTATTTTTTCCTATAATTTGTGAAACGCTTTGTAACGTTAAAAATGTCGAGCCCATTCAATCCGCTGCAGTAAATAATATTTGAGGCGGACGAAGAGGAGGGAATTCTGCAGGACTATCTGAAGGTGTATTTTCTAAGTAGCCTTGTACGGATACGTCAAGATTCTGGAGGTCGTGCTCTAAGGCAGTATAATTACCTATCATCAAGTCATAGTTGTCTGCTATCTCTTCTAACTTTGTATCCTCTTGTTCTTGAGCGAACTTTTTTACCTCCGCATCAAAGTCGTGCATAAAGTACTCAATGGATTTATCCCATGCTTCTGATAAAAGCCTTGAATAGAACATCATGTCTGCATATGCCTCCTCATCAGACGATTCCTCCCATTTCACAACGTTATCCTGCGAAGACTCAAATAATAGTGTTTGATCGGTAGTAAACGGTACTTGAGAGTGTTGTTCTGCAGCTTGAGCCAGTTTTTCACCGTATTTACGAGCATGTTCATATATATCTCCTGCGCGATGAAAAGGACTGCAATCCATGTCTTTATCCATACTAATTTGTACTACCTGCTAATTTTTTATCTAATAACTATTTTCTAGTAAATTAGAGCCATTTGGAGGATTAGCTCTTGTTCATCCTAACTAGACTACTCCAAATATCGTTTTTAGCCTAATAGTATGACGATGTCTAGACTTCATTTCGCAACTTCTTCCTCCTCTACTGGCCCCAATATTTCCTTATAGAGCTGTGTTTCAAGTAGGCCTTCTATATCTATCCGTTCATAGTTTTCCATTCCTTTTCTCACTTTCCGGCCTTCATTTACTTCTTTTCTTATTTTTTCCAGCTCATGTTCAATATCATAGTACCTTGATTCTATCCGGTCTATCTCTGTAATAACCTGATAAAACTGTTCCGCCTCTTCCTCAACCCACACTTTCGTTTCTGGCTCTATTTCTTGTCTTACGAACCTTATATAGTCAAATACTTCATCTAGAATTCTGTCGGTTTCTTCAATATGACTTTGTATATCGTGTTCAGAATCTATCCATTCGTCTATATTTTCTCCTTGAGCCAGATTTACTGTTTCAAGACTGAGTTCGGCAGGCCCATTATAATTTATTTGAGAGTGTGATTGCGCAAGGCTTGCCGTCTTACTAAATTGGCCTACTAGTTTAGTATAGCTCTCTGAAAGATAGTTATCTGTTTCTTTTAATTGTTCTATAGATGAGTTATCCGTAGCCTCATAATGCTGAATCTGCATCTAGTAGTTTACACTCCGTTATTAGAACAGTTATATCTAAACTAATATATCTATTTTTCTATATAGTAGCTTTCTTCAGCATTATCTCGCTATACTCAATGAAACGCGAGTTTATTAGAGAAAAATTTACAGTCTATCTTCAAAACTTTCAAGATCATTTTTTAGTTCTTCGACTGCAGATGCTAAGAGATCTTCGTTGCTATATCCAGATGTTGATTCGATCCAGAACTTGAATTCTCCTTCTCCAGTCTTCTCATACCCTACTGTACCTCCTTGGTGTTTAGCGTGCTGATCTCCAGTCCCTAGCACAGCTGTAGCTTCAAGCTCAAGGTCTTGATTATCTTTAAGCGTTACGAGCCCAATATCATCGCTTACAGGTTCCGCTTCTTCATTGTCTGTCTGAATATCTCCAGATTTTACCTTTACAGGACCTTCTTTTTTGATTGCGATATGGAGTTCATCATCTTCATTGAACTTTTTTGGAACCGTAAATGGCACTTGTCCTAATCTATTGGCAAGTACTTCATCAAATAATCCTGACTCATTTCTCACTACATCTAGCTCTTTTATAGATAGTGTAGGAACTTTTGTCATTACTGATCTTCGAATTGCGTTTGCCATAGCTGGCGACGCATCTGTAAGTGTTGCTTCTAGTACTCCATCTTCTTCATCGCCTAGCTCAATATTCATACTCTTCTACCTCTTTTTCCTCCCTTTTTTCTGACACCATCATGAGGGATAGGTGTAACATCTTCAATCTGTCCTACTTCTAAATCAGATCTGGAAATTGCTCTGATTGCTGGTTGTGCTCCTTTACCAGGGATCTTAGATTTTTGTCCTCCTGGTGCTCGGACACGAATATCAACTTTTTCTAGGCCTTTCTCAATTGCTTCTTCTGATGCCTGGTCTGCTGCCTTCATTGCAGGGAATGCGCTTCCTTGTAGTCGGCCTTTGTCTGTAGCCATTCCAGAGGTTATTCTAGAAATTGTTTCTGCCCCTGTGGCGTCTGTTATATGAATTATAGTATTGTTAAAGCTTGAATAAATGTGTACTACTCCTTTCTTACTCATTGTTTTCTTCCTCCTCTTCTTCATCTTCAGATTCAGCTTCCGTATCCGTTTCTTCTTCATCTTCTGAGACTTCTTCGGCCTCAGATTCTTCTGACTCTTCTGATTCTTCAAACTCTTCTACTTCAATTTGTTTTTCTTCTTCCTGGGTAAGCATGTATCCAGGAATGTTAACTCTTTTTCCATCAATATAGACATGTCCATGCACTACTAGCTGTCTTGCTTGCTTAGGAGTGTCTGCTAGACCTCTTCTGTGTACTGCTGTCTGTAGTCTACGGTTTAGAATGTCTTCAACTTGTAGTGTTAGTAGGTCTTCAAGCTGTGCGTTAGATTTTACTAGACCTAGCCTGTGTACTTTTTGTATTACTTCTTTTGCTTCTTCTGAGTCAGGTTCTGATACAAGTCTTCTTGCCTGTCTTCTCAAGCTTCTTAGTTCGGAGTATGCTTTGTAAATCTCTTCTTTGTTTGCGAGACCATAGTTTTCAGATAGTTCGGCCTCCTTGTTCATTCTTTCTTGGTTCCATGCCCTGTTAGGCGTTTCGTATTGTTTTTTGAGTTTCTTTACCATTCTATCTCAGCCTGTTTTTGAGTTCTCTGTATTTTCTCTTTGCTTTTTCTGTTGTTTCTGAGAACATTATTCTTCTCCACTTGGTGCTGCTTCTTCTTTGATTGCTGCAGTGTCTACTCCAACTTTGCTTCCTGTTCTGAAGCTGGATTTGGTTTTTTGTCCTCTTACTGGTAGTCCGAGCTTGTGTCTCCATCCTCTATAGCTATCTATTTCTTTAAGCCTTCTGATGTCGAATTCTTGTTTTAGCTCGAGGTCTGACTCTATTAGATGTCCGTCTTCTCCAGTTTCTCTGTCTTTTCTCCTGTTAAGCAACCATGATGGCACTTCAGGATTTTTAATTTCTTTTTCGATTTCTTCTATCTTTTCATCGCTTAGATCTCCAATCTTCTGGCCTTTCAGGCCTAGATCATGTGCGATTGCGTTCCCATACAGCTCTCCGACTCCGGTTAGGCCTGTCAAGGCTTTTTCCACCGGCTTTGTGCCGTCGATTCCTGTACGTGCAATTCTTACAATTTCTTTAGTTTCGGACATCGGGTATAGAACTGGGTCTCGCTTAAATCTTATAAAGGTATGAACCCCTAGAACTGATTCCGGCAGTAATTGTTAGAAAAATGTTGCGCTCTAATTAGACTTATATGGTCTTAACCCGACTAATACACCGCTTAACTACGCCCCCAAGAGAGTTCGTAGAAATTGAAGAGGATATTGGCGAAGTTTTGACAACTCATGCGATAGCCGGAATGGAGGACGAGTATGGCGAAGTAGGCCGACAAAAATTGAATGCTGACTGGGACGAAGTAGAAAGACTAATGGAAGAAAGTCCAGGAGTTTTCAAGTCTCCTGAAGCCGAATTTAATTATAATGGCGGCCTTACCGCATTAAGCCGACGACCCGGATGCACAAACGTTGAAAGCCTGAGCTATGATGTTAATGGAAATGATTATTCAATATTCTTGATAGAGGTTGCCGAACCTATAATCACTGATGATAATCCTTTCTACATTGTGGGAGAGGTTTTTGAGTTTCCTGAGTCTGAAACAGATGCTAAGCTAAGTTACTTGAATGCTGAAAGACGAGATTATGACACTCCTCTTTCAGAAAATCTTGAAAGATAAAAAATTAAGAAAATGCGCGGCCTGTGTTAAATATCAACTGATACGTTTTGCATTGATTAGACTATAGCTCGACACCTTTTCTTCAAGGGTTTCTGGACTCTTTTCTCCACAATAATTTACCAGATATAACTGGCCTTTTTTACCCTCATACATGCCGTCAAGGTCAAAAACTAGACCTATGAATTCTGTATCTGTGTAATCTGACCGTTCTATGAGTTCTGCAACTTGATTGTCTACATTCCTTTCTACAAGCCTATCAACCTCTTCTATCTTCTCTGCATTACCCTTTAGTTCCTTGTAATCTTCTAGCAGCCCAGAGTTTATTAACAGACGAATTTTTGTGTTTATTCCTTGTGTTTTCCCATTATACTTGGCTAGGTTTACTTGATCTATTTCTATATCATCTAAATCATAGTCTTTCTCTAGCGCTTCAAGAGTTTCATATGCTGCAGTTACCGCACCACAACCTGTATGCCCTATTACTGCCGCCACAGTAGGAGTCTCAGAGTGCTCCGGTATATAGTCTACATCTCCAGAAATAGTTGTTTCTCCTTCATGCGTATATTCTAGAACCGAGTTCCCTATTGTACCTCGAGTAAACTCCGCTCCTATTTCTTCATTACCCCACATGCCCTCCTGCTTAACTCTAGAGTCGCAGCACGACACCGTTGTAGTTACGGGATCTTGGCCGTCCACATGTTCTTGCAGCTTCTCCTGCATTTTTTCTATATACTCATTATTTCCTTCAAAAACTTCGTTTAGAAAATTAAGCAAATTGAATGTTTCTTCTGTACTCATCGGTGAGGAACCATTTGAACATTATAATTTAATTAACTGAACTACTCTTGACTCAACTGTAAAAATAGTAATAAGTAAACCAGAAAGTAAGACTTAATACCTATAATGACCAAAACTAGTCCCGACATTCTAGACCCTTATGAAGAAATAGAAGAAGAATATCAAGACATTTTATACAGTCATGCTAGCGACTCCGCAGCCCATTACGGCGGTTCTCTACACGAAAGCTCTTCATCATGGAGCCAAATACTAGAGCATATAGGAGACTCATGCGGCTCCATAGATGACAAATGCTATCTAGGTTATGAGTTAGAGATGGCTGCAGACATGCTTGAAAACACTTCCCATCTAGGTCTGAAAAACGAAGACGAGGAGATTTATCTTTTGATAGGTAGAGCATCCGGATTCATAATCGACAAAAATATTCGAACTCCCGAATACTTAATTGGAGAAGTAAAAAAATGGGAAAGCGGAGACACAACCGTGCCCAACTGGAGATTTATAGGCGAAATTCGCACTCCTAGCTTCCTGAAAGACACATTAAATAGGCCTCCATCGCTTTCAAAATAACCAAATTCTCCCTTCTTATCAGGCAGATATCTTGAAAGAAAAAGATTATTTTTCGTCGACCTTTTTTATTAGATGCCAGCCAAATTCTGTCTGTACAGGCTCAGATACTTCCTCTTTACCAAGATCGAACGCCTCTCTTTCAAAAGGCTTAACCATATCTCCTCTTCCAAACCATCCGAGATCTCCGCCTTTATTTCCTGACGGACACTCCGATTTTTCTTTTGCAAGTTCTTCGAAGCTTTCTCCGCCATCTATCTCTTGTTTTATCTGACGAGCATGCTCCCGATTATCTACCAAAATATGTTTGGCGCGTACTTTTTGTACCATAACACCTTTTTCGCCCTCGACATTTTTAGAAACTCGGGGAGAAAAAACATAACCCTCTCAGACTTTATACTCCCATTCCTCCAGAGGCCTCAGGAAGATCAACTTTCTCATATTCTATTTCTAGCTCATCCAAAGCCTGCTCCAGATGTTTCTCCTTAGCATACTCTGAACCATCCTCTACTCTCAACTTATGAGCCCTAGCCAGTACTTTAGCCCTCTTCTCATCAGGAATCCTGTATTTATCCGCAGATAACTCCACCACCAACCCGTTATTATCCTGTGTATAAATCGAATGGAAAATTCCTCTGTTAAACACATTATAACCGTAGCCCTCTCCATCTAATGCATCAGTTATTTGCTCAAACTCGGCCGGATCGATTTTATAAGATATATGATGAACTGACCCTGTCTGACCTCTCTGTAGTGGCACAGAAGGCCTATCATCATTAACAAAAAAAGTTAGTATTCTACCATCCCCTGTGTCAAAGAATAAATGCGTCTGATTCGGATCATCAAGATTAGGCTGCTTCAATACCAAAGGCATCCCTAAAATATCTTGATAGAACTCTATAGTCTCCTCGGCATTACTCCCCCAAATTGTGATATGATCGGTTCCACGAGTTTTCAATAAGCTATCAGGTCTTTCTGTATCAACGTTGAGATCAGTCATACTATAATTTGGGAGTCTTGATAGTTAAGTAGAAATCGGAACTGTATGACAAAAAAGAATAGGTTGTTTAGCCCCCCCCGGATTCGAACCAGGGTCACCGGCTTTCTCCTACCAACAGCTTTATCGCTGTACAGTAGCCAAAGGCCGGAAGGATTGGCCACTACCCCAGGGGGCTGTTTTAGATAAATTATAGACCTTTAGCTTTAATTGGTTGAATCAGTCTTATAAACTTGTCAACTTCATCTTGAGCTGCAACCTGAACAGTCCTATAACCTCCTTTAGAAGTAGATATTCCTAACTCTTCACATGGTTCTCTGAATCTTTGAGATGTGGTTTTGATGCGTCTTGAATTGTGTTACATCATAGCCATCTAGAGTTATAGCTAGAAAGAGTTTGAGGCCTTTATCTTACGGTTATTGTTCCTTCCATTCCTTGTTCTGCATGACCAGAAACTGAGCATTCGAAGTCGTATTCTCCTTCTTCATCGAACGTTACTTCAAACGAGTCTCTTTCTCCGGAAGAAATTACTTCTGTTCCCTCATCAAGGTCTGGAATTCTTAAATCATGCTGCATGTCTCCAGTATTAGCAAACACAATTTCAACTGTCTCTCCTTGCTCAACCTCTACATTATCTGAGTCAAAGTAATGTTCTCCGCCTTCTATAACTATCTGTCTAACATCTTCTCCATTTTCAGCATCGCTAGTTTCAGAATCTTCATCATCCTCTTCCTCCACGGATTCGTCTGGTTCTGGCTGGTCCAGCTCTCCTTCAGGAGTTTCTGGATCTTCCCCATTTAAACAACCTGATGTCACTAAGATTGCTGAAACCAGAAGTAGAAGTGCTATCCGACTTTCCATAACTTTGTATTAAATCGGAGTTTTTTAATATAAACTCCAGATTACCCGATCTTAAGCGCAAACTTAAAATTGGCTATAGCCCCCACAGGATTCGAACCTGTGTCTTCACGCCCAGAACGTGAAAGGATTGGCCACTACCCCAGGGGGCTGCTTTCTTAAGAACTGTAGAATATAGCAATCTTAATAACCGGAGACTTTTTTCAGAAATTCTCTAATAGACCTATTTTTGAGGTTTAGGCCTGTTTTTGCCTCATCCTTTCTACTGAGTCTGCTACTATGTTTAGAGCATCTTCAACGTTTTCCTCTGCCTGTTCAATAGATTTCTTCTCAGATTCATAGAGTCTGGCTCTTCTGAGTTGTTTTTGGACTCTGTTTATTTCTAAGTGATATTTCTGGATTTCTTTTGAGAACTCTTCTACTTCTTCTTCGAGCTGTAATAACGTTATTTCTTCAGCTCCTTCTTCCTGCGCCATTTGGTTTATTTCAGCTCTGAGTGTAGCTTCTATTTTTTGTCCTAATTGTTCGAGTCTTTGCTCGAATTTTTTCTGTTTTCTTGTGCCTGATTCAGCCACGATTTTTCTTAATGTGCTTAATTGTTGCTCGAATTTTTCTGATTCTTGTTGCAGATAGTCTTCGGCGGTAAATCCTTTTTCTTGGTTTTTCTCTAATTCTGCAACCATTAAGGCTAGAATTCTCATCTCTTCTGCCTCCTGCTCTAGTCTCTGTGAGATGTCCAGAAGAGATTTTATGATGTAATCTGCATCATCTTCAGTAAGGCTTTCCTTCATTCTGTTAATGTTGCGGTTAATGTCTTGTAGTTCTAATCGAACAGAGTATTGTTCTTCTCCAATTATTTGCTCTGTTTTCTGTATAAGAGCAATCATTTTGCTAATATCCTGTATTCCATTTTCTATACTTTTTAGAGAGTCTCGTATTTCTTCTTCTATGTTGTTGGCCTTATCTAAAGCCTGTCTAATTTCTTGATCAGTGAGTTCATCTCCCTTGTTTTCTAGCCATTCGTCCAATTGGAATTCTTTTGCCTCAAGTTCATTTTCTTTGCCTAAAACGTTTTCAAAAAGCAGTCTGGCATCTGGAGTTATACGTTTGAACTTTTTAGCAAATCTGTATACAGGAGTTTTCCCCATGTTTTAGGATATGCTTTTTCCGGTTAAAAAGATTTTACAGTCTAGATTCTTTTTACTTAGTTACTGAAAATTTTCTTTGCCATGCTTCCTGCCTGTCCCGCCATCTTTTGTATATCTTGAAACTGTGCTTCTTCAGACTGAAGCTTGCCTGAAACACCCTCCATTCTTTGCTGAGCTTCCTGTACATTACCAATAGCTTGCTGAATGGCTTGTTCATCTTCTTGGTAAACTGAGCTTTGAGGCAAATCTGATTCTACTCTGTTTACTTCAGTTCTAAATGTTTCTAGTTCTGATGTGAACTCTTCAACTCCTTTTTTCAATTGAGAAATAGTATTTTTTTCAGCGTTGAGTTGTTGGGACTCTTGATTTAACTCAGTCTCAAGCTGTTCTTCAATTTTCCTCTCAATAGTTTCAAGTTTTTCTTCAAATCGTGCTTCCTGTTCTGTTCCTGCTTCTCTTATCAGCCTCTTCAAAGCCTTCAGTTCTTCTTTAAACCGCCCTACTTCTTGTTCTAGATGACCTTCAGCTTGAAGTTCCATGCTTTCAGTTCTTTCAAGATCGTATATCATTAGGGCTAGTTCCTCCATATCTTCGGACGCTGCTTCTATTTTCACTGAAACATCAAGAAGTTCTTTTACAACGTAGTCAGCATCTTCTTTAGTTAGGCCTCCTTCCTCCATCTTTCCTATATTTCGGCTAATATCTTGAAGTTCTTGGCTGATAGAATATTCTTCTTTTCCAACCACTTGTTCTGCCTGCCTGACTTTCTCAATCATTTTTGCTTTTTGTTGAATGGCTTTTTCCATCCTCTGAATTATATCTTCTAATTCTTCTTCGATATTTTCTCCTTCTTCCAGGGCTTTTTGAAGTTCTGCAGGACTTGGTGTGCCGTTGAGTCCGCTCAGCCAGTTTCCTAGCCTCGTCTCTCTTTGGTCTACATCTTCCTCCTCATCAACAACTAGCTCAGCAGTTTTCCTGACTTCTTGAGCGAGGCCTCTTACATCTTTTCCAGTTATTCTCTTGCGCTTACGTTTCTTTTGCTTTCCTCTACTGAACAAGCTGCCGAGAATGCCCATATATCAAATAGCGTATGTGTCCAGTTTAAACCTTTCTGCCTGTAAAAATAATGATGGGTAAACCTATGTTGGTTCTGAACGTCTATTCAAAATCCCGGTTTAATTTTTAAGAGATATTTTTAACCATGTATGTTCTTTCAGGATGTTCTGGGTCAGAAACATTGAGATCCTCAAATCCGTGACTTTTGTAAAATTTATAGGCTTGTTCTGAATTTGGATTTGTTCTAAGCACCATCTTGTCATATTTCTCAGCTTTTTCAGTCATGTTTTTGAGCAGCTTACTTCCAAGATGTTCGTGCTGATGATTAGGACTAATAGCAAGTTCATCGAGATAGGCTACTTCAAATCCTTTTAGAGGCTTCCAAAAATTCTCTGAATCTGGGTAAGGAGAGTCTCTTTGATTCATAGGATAAAGCATTGCAAACCCTTCTACTACCTTATCTATCTCTGCGACTAGGATAATCGAGTCTCGTTCTTCATTTTTCTCAAGTTCTTCCTCTTCTTCTTCAAAAGATGTATCTTCCCAATATGGAGGCTTCCAAACTTTACTCCCTATTTCAGCTATTCTTTCTTCATCTGAAGGTCTGAACTCTCTAATCATGATCTATAGTTGTGAAATAGAGAACTTAATAATTAGAATCGTGGCAGAATTGGTTACGAAGCATGTTTGCTGACGGCGAAATAAGTAAGGAAGTATAAAAGGAAAAATTGAGTCCTCGAATATTTCTTCATCACACATCTGTAATAGTATTAGAATCCTTCCTACAGATCTATACCGTATTCCTTATTAGATCCTGATATTTTTATCAGATTTGAACGTTGTTTAGATTGGGTTTAAGCTTTCTTTTACCGTATCCTATTTTTGACGAGACGTCACAACGCTTAAACCGCCAGAAGGTTAGTCGGCCTTATGTATCCGCTGCATAGTGAGTTAGATAGAAACACGCCGGGGCCGGGATTCGAACCCGGGCGGGCTTTAGAAGCCCAATGGCTTAGCAAGCCATCGCGTTAAGCCACTCTGCCACCCCGACACAGTGTATAGTTTTAGATGTAGGTTAACTGTTTAAAACTGGTCGGGCTCTGAGACCTATTTTTGAGATTATTTTTCTTTTGAAATCTGAAACTCAAATATTACGTATGCTATACCAAGCGCCATGAATCCTGTGAATCCATTCCAAAATGCCTGTAATACGAATTTAGCGTCATTGGTTATATGGCCTAGATTGTATATGAATTCTATGGACATCCATAGTGCTACTAGAATGACTCCAAAAAGTGCTATGCCCATGTTTATAATTCCCCATTCTCCCGACAACTTATGCACTATGCCTCCTATCAGCGCTACTACTCCATAAAGTAATGAAACAACAGTAAAAGTATTAAGAACAGAGTTAATATATGCAAAAGTTGTTACAGACACTAGTATCACTGCTGAAATTAGTATTGGCTTTGAATCTTTCTGACCTTGCCTCATATCTATGTAGTAGACTTGGACTACGTATAAATTTCGCGGTCAAAATACCCGGTATAAAGTTTTTATTTGAGCCCTATGCTGAGCGGATAAGGTATTTAAGTTTCTGAGGGCCTTCTTGTTGTATAAGTGGTTCAATAATGGCGCAAAATATCCTTGATTTCTCCGATGTAACGGGGAAGACGGTATATACGAACAAGGGTTCGTACTGTGGAAAAGTAAAAGATATAGAGATTGACTTGGGAAAGTTCGCTGTCAGAGCAGTAGTAGTCGGAGCTGATAAAGAGTCTTATCTTGCCCAAAAAGTTGGGGGAAGTAAAAACGTTGTTATCCCTTATAGAATGGTTCAAGCCGTTGACGATGTAATTATCATTAAGGACTTCCAGACCAGCCAGGTAGATAAAGAAGATAATTAAAGTTCTTTAGGCGTCTGGCTTAGTTGGTCTGAGCCGTTACTGGTTACATGAACCGTATCTTCTATTCTTACCCCTCCTAATTCTTTCAAGTGTAGTCCTGGCTCTACAGTCACTACCATTCCTTCCTTGAACTTTTCATCACAACTGTGTGATAGAGTTGGCGGTTCATGCGTCTCTAATCCAATTCCGTGGCTGAAATACAACACATTTTTATCAGGATTAAAGCCTTTTTCTTCAACCAAACGATATTCATGTTCTTTCCATTCGGCCACTGACAGTCCTGGTTCAATCATTTCTATTAGTTCTTTTTGTATATCTCTAACAGCATTGAACAATTCTATCTGTCTTTCGTTTGGATTTTCGCAGAAAGTACGAGTTACATCGCTACAGTAATGGTCTACTCTGCACCCTGTATCAACTATTACTAAGTCTTCAGAAAGAATTTTTTTGTGTGATGGAGGCCTATGAGGTCTTAAAACATTTCTCTGCACCAGGCTTTCTCCTTTGTTCGTTATAAATGACTCTGGGACTTTTTCTTCTATGTAAAACTTTTTTAGCTCCCCTACGGCCTCAAATTCAGTTAATCCTACTAAATTAGGTTTTAATTCTTCAAAAGCTCTGTCAGTTATCTGGCAAGCTTCCCTAATTTTTTCTACTTCTTCCATCGTCTTTATTTTTCTTAGCTCATTTACTATATCAGTTTGCTCTACTTCAAATTTTTCAGGTAGTAACCCTTCTTTTCCGGCAATATAGACTTTATCGTAGTCTAAATTCTCAAAATGATCTAGGTAATCTTGAAGAGAGAACGCGTATCGAGCGTCAACATCTTCATACATGTAGAAACGCGGAAGCACCATTTCAACGTCTTCCTGAGTTATAAAACAATATCCGGCCATTTCTAGGCCGAAGAAGTACAAAAAGTCATAGGAACTATTTATACAAACGGTTTCTATTCCTTCATCCCTCATTTTCTGCCTTAACCGTTCTAACATAGTTACATTTTTGGAAGCCTAACGGTTTAAACTTGGGGCTCCGAAATAATTTGTATGATAGAAGTCTTTGTCTCAGTAGGTTACAGCCTGATTGAGGCCTCTTGGACGGCTGCTGCAATGGCGATAAAGTATTATCTTGCTTTTACTGTTTTCAGATTAAGCATGGATGAAAAATTAGATTTGCCGTCCTTTGAAGAAAAAGTGCTTGAAGAGTCTGCTACAGTAGTTACTGCAGTTTTCGTATTTGGTGCTTTAATGCTGGTTACAGGTGTGAATTCTGATCCTGTTCTAAAGTTTTTCAGTGAGTTAACAGCTTTGGCTTATCTTGGCTTCCTTTTCTGGAAGTTCTAACTTAAGCGAGCTTGGATTTGTGAATGCCAGTGATCTAATGCCTCAGAGGTGATGTCCATGATTTCTTCCATGGGTAGCGTTGTATAAACATAGTATACAGTCTTATCTGTTTTACCTTCTCTGACTAAGAGATCTTTATCTAGCATTTTTTGAAGCGCTCTCTGAACTGTTGAACGATTTCGTCCTACTTTGGATGCTATTTCCTGTACTGTAAGTTGTGAACCATCTAAAACTTGAAAAATATCTTTTTGGAGGTCGTTTAATCCAAAGACTTCGAATACTATTTCATCTTTGGACTTATTCTCTAGTTCCAGCAATTCCATTGAATAATATGTAAAATTCCACAGGTTTAAATTCATCCCCCTGCTATAACGTCAAAGATATTTAGTTCGTCTCCATCTTTTACTTTATGGCTCTCAGAAATAATTTGTCCGTTTCTAGCGACTAAAACTTCCTGCTTTTCTATATCGAGCTTATCCAGTAGTTCGGAGACAGTCAAACCTTTCTCAATCTCTATTTCTCTGATTCTTTGCTCTACTAAGTCATCTCGCACAATTTTTATCTTGATCTTATATCACCTTTCTTCCTCAGTCATATACTGATATTTTCCGTAACGATTCGAAGGCTTTATTCTACATCGTTTCTTAAATAATTGAAGACTGAGAGCTTGCTTTCTATGTTTTTCAGTATAACCTCTTCACTTTTTTAGATTCGTAAATAATTGTTATAGGTTAAACGTAAAGTGTATTACCAAAAATATTTAAGTGTTACTAACTAGTAACTACATATGACTAAGTCCTCTGGCATCGCAAGAATTCCGAATCCTGTAAATGACCAAATAAGAGTGAAAGAATCCTATAACCCTGATAATCCTCCGGCAGAATATGACCCGGATGAACACGCTTTATTTGAATTAATATCTGAAAACGGTCGAGAAGGCTATATGTTGATGAGAAAACCGGGCGAAAATGAGTTCATAAGCCCAGGGCTAAATAACAGAGAATCCTTCAACAAACTCGTAAGAACTGATGCCGCCTCAGAATGGTATGAACAACCCGAAGATTTTGAGCCACACGACCCCGGATACGACCATAAGCCAAGCTCAGTATACGGACTCAGATGCCCCTCCCTAGAAGAAATAGATGAATTTGGAGAACAGTATCAAGAAAAAGTTGAAAATGCAGAGGGAGAAGAACTAGAAGAGATACTAGAAGAGGCTTGGGAAAATGCAGCAGAGTTCGTTCCAGAAAAGAGAGAAAGACTCGGAAATATCTAATTATACATCAATCCAGCCCTTTCTAGCAGCATGAAACAGATATTCTTGCGCATATCCTGAGTACGGTCCAAAGAACTCCCTCAAGTTACTTGAAGCATCATCATAGTTTTCAGAATACAGCTCAGGATAATATTTCTCCACTGCTTTCAAAGCCCAAGTATCTAAAGGATAAGCTTGGTAGAAACCAAGAGAGAATAATAATACACAGTCCGCAACTTTATCTCCTACACCATACAACTTTTTCAAGTCTTCGCGAGCCCTCTCATAATCCTCAGAGATGACAAGACCGCCTTCATTAAGAATCTTTACTGTTTCAGCCACATATTTTGCCCTGTAACCTAGGCCTAGATTTCGCAGATCTTCTTCTGAGGCTTCAGCAAGCTCTTCCATACTAGGGAACTTTCTTAGCTCATCTCCATCGAAATTGATTTTTTCACCAAATTTTTCCGCAATATCATCATGCATTTTTTTGATTCTCGGTATCTGCATTTGAGGAGAGCAAAGATATGATACAAGACATGGGAAAAACTCATCTTGGACAATTCTGAGACCTGAAAGCTCTTTTGAAGCCTGTAAAAGAATTTCATCTTCTGGAAAAGTCTCTCTTATATCTTCTAAATTTTGATCTATGCCTAACGCTTTTTCAACTTCTTCTCTAGCCAGTTCCGTTTCTGCAATTATTGAGTCTCTTTTTTGTTCGACTATAATCAGCTTCTCTTTTCTAAAAGTATAGAATTTTGAATCTCCTTCTCCATACAGCTCTCCGTTGAAACGGTTCCAACAGAATGTTTGTCCGCAGGTCATAGTCAACTCAAGATCAAAGTCTGGAGCCTGAATTTTGTATTTGTTCATAGTTCAGTATGTGTCAGAAACTGTTTAAGTTTCAGTCTTCTTTGCGGTACTTGAAGAACCCTACGCCTTTTTCATCATCAGGTTTTTTGGAAGCCTCATACTTCGCTCTTTTTCTATAGCTGCGACCACACCTATGGCATTTAATTCTTTTCTCTGCTTTGCTGCGCTGTTTGAATCCGCAGTCAGGGCATTGGAAGTATGTCACATCTAGTTTTTTGAGGCCTAGTTTTTTCCATTTAACTGTTCTATACTGCCGATAGATATGGCGCGTAACTGAACGCTAGAAGAGTGATTATCGCCCATACTGACATTGCAGCAGTCATTACGCCTGCTATTTGTTTTTCTGTTAGCCCTCTCCGCATTAAAGGATGAGTTAAAGAATAGTTTTTGCTGTGTAGTGGCTTTAGCGTTCCGTCAGGCTGAATTTCTCCCCAAGAATGCGCATTAAACTTATTTCGAGCTTTTAACAAAAACTCGGCCATCCATGGCATGAACAAAATTATTCCAAATTTTTCCATATCGCCTATAACCATTGCAGAAAACATCACTGCTCCGCAGAGGTAAGTTAAAGAGTCTCCTGGAAGCACTGTAGCAGGATACTTATTATAGAACAGAAATGCTAGAAGAGTTCCCGAGAGCACAAAAGTTAACGCATAGGCCTCTACCGCTCCATTCTGGTAGGCGTGTATTCCTAGAGCTGTTGAGGCAACAAAGGCTAACGCAGCTTCCATCCCGTTTATGCCTGCCAACATATTCACCACATTCGACACAAAGAGTAGGCCTAAAGGCAATAAAAGCAAGGGATAAATGAGACCCCAGTCTATAACTCCTATTACAGGAAACGTCATTGTCCATGATCCTGCTCCTACAGCTATTAATGGAAATGCGGCAGGCAGAACCATCAACATTTTTACTGCTTGATTTAGGCCTGTACGTTCTATTTCCGAATCTTTAGCGCCGAATACGACATCTACATGGCGGTGAAAAATAGTTTTTCCGGTTTCAAGATCTATTTGGATGTCTTCTCCTACTCTTTCCTCTACTAATCGAGTTATATCAACATGCACATCATCAATAAGACCTATTAGTGCTATTAATGCTGCTGAAGATACTGCAGCAAATATGAGCGATCTGTCTGTCACTGTTTCTGTGAAAAGCGCAGTTGCTCCCGCATAAAATGATATGGCAAACATAAAACCTAGAAGAACTATAACTCCTCCTGAAGTCGGTATTCTAGGCTTCCCTAATTTTTGCTGATCTTTTCCATATATTCCTGACGCAAAAAGATATTTTTCCGCTACCGGCGTGCCTAAAAGCACCGTAAGAAATCCCAATATTATTGATAGAAATAGTAGCTCCATAACATAATACCTATTCTTCTACTCGCCAAGTCTTTACAAAGTCATTAGATGCTTCATCGACTCCTTCCAAATAATCTATTCCATACCCATCCATAAGATACATTCTTGCAATATTCGTTTCCTTAATATCTCTAGGTACGATTACTAGTCTTGCTTGCTGTCCAAACACCTGGCTTCTATCAAGAGTAAAGTATGGATCCTCAGCAATACAGTACTCTGAGTCTCCATCTTCAAATTCTTGCACTCCATTCTCTGTAATAATGCAGCTCGCAGACATCCTTTGCCCGTCCATAGTTTGGATAGTAGCTGCTCCACTTATATCGGCAGAAGCTTCAGTTCTGTTTATAGGCGCGTATATTTCTGCAGGCAATCCTTCAATACTTCCAAAGAATGGTACTACTTCTGACTCTCCATCCGAAGTTACTACATCTTCTAGAGCCCCCATTGTCTGAGCTTGTGACCATGAGTCAAAGTTTTCATTGTCCTCTCTAGCAATCTGACTTACTGCAGCATATTTACCAATCATAGTATTATCCAGCACTATATAGTCTACAGAATGCTTCTCTAAAAGATCTTGATCGTCCTCAGGATCATCAGATGTGAAGTATCTTGCAATCGGGAAGTTAACTCTCTCATCGCTTGTGTAATAGTTATAGTTACCTCCATCCGCCACACTTGCAGAACGGCCAATCGTCTGGAAATGGTATCCATAATCCCACCATGACAAAACTACCGTCCCTTCATCAGCTTCTTCTCTCAAGTAGTCCAGATTCTCCATCCAGGCCTCATTAGGCTCTCCACCTATGCCTTGAACGGCCGCCCACCCGGCAAAAATATTCACTGATAACAGTGCAATAATTCCCACGCCTAGTATCAACGTCCTCAGTTTGTCCCCATTGATATCAAGTTCGCTGAAATCCAAAGATTGGATTCTACGGTATGCTATCGAGAATGTATATCCTGCTCCAAGAGCGACCGGGAATGCAGCCAAGAATATTAAACGGTTTCTTGCCGTTGCGCCTAACAAATTAGTGATAATCCAGAAAAATGCAAGGAATTGATACCACTCTACTTGGATTTCACGAGGCTTAAAGTCTTCTAAAAAGTATACTACTCCCAGTCCTAAAGTCGCTATCCATAATGGGTACGCTGCGCCTCTAAGCACAGAAGACTGATCTTCTTGTCCAAAAGAGAATAATGTGGCGATTATAGCGGTAAATAGAAGAGACATAATAGTGATTGATAATACAGAATCTTCGTCAAGATAAAACACAAGAACCGAAACTAGGCCTAGCATAATAAGTCCTAACGCTATTCCAGCTGTCGTATAGCCTCCAAAGAACCCTAAAAATGTTACACCCCATGCTGATACGACTCCAGCCAGAAGCCCATAGTATTTACGACCTTCTAAGACTTCCTCTACTAACCCATAGCTTTTGGCAATCATTAAGATTGCTGAAACAAGAAGGAATGGAATTGAAAGGAAAACTAGTGTCCAAGGACCTACCAGCGCAGAAAGAATCTCTGCGCCCGGAAATATTTGATCAACAATTCCTGTACCAAGCTGAACTGTAAGTTCTCCTAGCCCTGGTGCTGCATCTTCTGCAACAGTTCCCGAAATAGTTCCTGCATCAGTCTGAGTTGCTCTACGATATATGCTGAAAGTTATATCTGCTAAGAAGCTAGAATAAAGTGGAGATAATGCGAGCGCCAGACCTCCTGTAATGTACATTGATGGTGAAAAGTACTGTAAATAATCTTCCTTCAACAAGTTTAGCTCTTCTACAAGGAAACGAGCCCATAGCAGTGTAAGCATACCGACATTCAGGTAAATATACATATGGTCGAACCAGAATCGTCCGGAATTAAATATAGATGCGAAAAATGCGGCTATTAAGACTGTAGGCGTGAATGCAGCAACAAGATTTTCTATATCTCTGTCAATTAAAAGCATGAAACCGACTGTCATCGGATACAGAAGCCAAAGTACTCCGCTTCCACCCCAAGTGATTGTGAATATTCCTAATGTGAGGCCTGCAAGTATGCCGTAAATCCAGTCTTTTTTCTTCCACGCTATAGTGAAGAAGAGAAGGGATAGTAGCATGAAGAATGTTCCTATGGCTTCTTTCTCGAAGAATCCTGCTGAGCTTCTAAACATTGCTCCCGGAATTACTGCTATGAAGAATGCTGCTCCAAGGCCTGTGTATTTATCGAACATTTCTTTTCCAAGGTAATACATTGCTATTGCGCCAAGACCGGAGAAAAGAGGTTGTATCCAGTAACCAAACTCTAGATAAGAGTCAAAAAGTAGAAATCCTCCTGCCCAGTAAAGTATTGCCGGTATTACAAGATTACCCATATGGTCTAAATGCAGCGGGTAAGCATATGGGAAATATCTTAGGAAATCAAGTTCTGGAAGTCCTCCTGTATATGCTATTTGCTGTGAGCTTCGGAACAGATTATACGGATCCATTGCAGAAAGATATTCAATAGTTCGTGTAGGATAGTATCGGAAGCCTACTGCTATGAAGAAAATTGCTAGTAAAAACGGGGCGACCCAGTACTTTTCGGCCAGTTTTTTCGGATTTCTTTCTGAAATATTCATCGGCTGTAATTTTGAATTGTGTATAAAGCTTTTTTATGAGCTTCTAGACCTGGGACGATTTTAAAAGCATTTCAAGTGTAAATATTGTTTACCGTGGAGCGGATTGATGAGTTAGAGAGAAATTTGAGCAAGAGATATACTCGGCTCTATGAGAACCATGAACGGTATTTTTTCATACCTTTAGTGCTCATACTTCTAGCAGCTTCAGTCTTATTCTATAACTTTGCTACTACCGGCGAATTCCTTGAGAAAGGTACTGATTTCGCTGGAGGCACAGAAATAACGTTTGAAGTTGAAGGAGAATTTAGCTCTAGCGAAATAGAGCAAGTATTCGCTGACGCAGACCGTTCAGGAACCACTGCATTAACCCAAGATACTGGGGAACGAGAACTCTTACTAGTTCAAGTACCTCCTCCAGACATGACTCAGGATGAAGCCGCAGAAATAATGGAAGATGCAGGCTATGAAGTTGAAATAGAAGGATTCAACTCAATATCTGCGGCAGTTTCCGGACAGTTCTTCCAGCAAGCCCAGTTTGCATTCATACTAGCATTCACGATAATGAGCATAATAATTTTCTACGCATTCAAAAACTTTACACCTGCAGCAGCAGTAGTATTTGCAGCAGGAGGAGATATCATGATAGCAGCAGCCGGAATGTCCTTACTAGGAATACCTTTGACTCTCGGATCGCTCGCTGCACTATTGATGCTTATAGGTTATTCTGTTGACACCGATATCGTACTATCTACGCGCGTATTGAAGATGAATAGGGGCTCTAACAGATCTCGTATGTGGAGTTCTGTCAAAACAGGATTGACAATGAGTTCGGGAGGAATAGCAGGATTTACACTACTATATCTTGTTTCTTACTCTATTGTCGGACCTTCAGAACTCTCAATAATCGCCTCAGTAATGGTTATAGGCCTTATGGCGGATATACCTCTTACTTGGCTTGGTAACACGGTCATTTTGAAGAAATATGTTGAAGGCGATTTTGAAAATCTTGATAACTTTACGAAGTGGTCGTTTTGGAGATCTTAAAAGAACTCGCTAAGGAATGGCGTATTTGGCTTCTGCTAGTCTCTCTAGTTGGCGCCACACTAATGCTTGGCTTCAGCTATGAGGAAGACGATGCTGGAGACATAGCTTTAACGACAAATCTTGAAGACCGTATGGGTATTGACTTCACAGGCGGTACTCGGTTACTGCTAGCAATGGATACTGATGCCGAAGGAGATGAACAATTAGAGCTAGCGGATCAAGTAAGAGATGTTTTAGAAGTACGAGTGCAGCAATTTGGTTTACCTGATCCCAATATTAGAACTGTAGATATCGGAGGAGGCAATCATAGAATACAGGTAGAAGTAGGTGCAACAAACCAAACTCAAATACAAGAGCTAATTGAACAAGAAGGCACATTTGAAGCTCGAATGCCTATATGGGTGGACGAAAGCGTAGATTTCACCCTATCAGAAACTCACACATTCACACGCAGTAATGGAGAAATAGAGGTAGAAGAATCAGGAGAAACATACAGCGAAGGAGAAAGGTTTGAACTAGAAGGCAGAGATTTCAAATACATAAACGACACCGAAGATAGAGCAGTATTAGAAGTAGTCACCTATGACGGAAGCGACATACAAGATGTATTGACAGGCGATGCTTCTCTTTCCGAATCTGCGCCCTACGAATTCCAGTTCCCAATTGTTTTGTCTAATGACGCAGCACAACACAAGTCCGCAGTAGCACAGAACTATGATGTTAGTATTGGTGATGGAGGCTGGCTGCAACATCCTAACACAAATGAATATGCTCGGATGAATCTCTACGTCGACGATGAAAGAGAAAGCGATCTTCGTATGAGCGGAGTATTCCAAGAACAAGTACTCACTCAGTCAAGTATCAGTGGCGGAGGAGAAACACGAGAAGATGCAAGTCAACAAATGGAAAATTTACAAGCCATACTTCAATCAGGAAGTTTGCCTGTTCCTGTAGAAATTGAAACTATAACTACACTGTCATCAGCGTTAGGAGATGACTTTATGAGAGCCTCAATACTTTCGATTATCGCTTCCTTAATAGCTGTAGGATTACTAGTAACAATAAGATATCAAGACCCTAGAATTGCTGCGCCAATAGTTCTTACTGGTGCTGCAGAAGTCTACATCATATTAGGATTTTGGTTCACCACTATGGGAACTTTAAGTCTTTCAGCTATCGCAGGAATAATCGCAGCAGTAGGTACAGGCGTGGATGACCAAATTATTATTGCAGATGAGTCAGATCGAGAAGTAATACAATCTTGGACAGAAAAGATGAAAAGGGCATTCTTTGTGATCTTCACTGCTGCAGCATCCACAATCGGAGCCATGACTCCTATACTCTATCCTGGATTGATGAGTATGCTGATTGCGATGGCAGGAATAGGATTGTTAATGTACAATTATTACAGCAGAGGAAGTAACTCACATCTCGTGGCAATTGGAGTTTTTTCAGTACTCATAGGATCATTTATATTCTCAATGGATCCTTCAGGAGCAGCAATGTCAACAATCCATGATTTTGCATGGACCACAATATTAGGAATCCTTATAGGGATTACAATCACAAGACCTGCATTTGCAAAGGTTCTAGAAAAGATGAATGACTAGAAATTAAGGCAATACCAGGTTTACTCAACCAACTCAAACATTTAAGCTATAAAAACAGGTTAAAGCTAAAATATAGTAAATGAAAGGAGGCTCAGTTCTTAAACTAGTGGCTGCATCAATATTACTTCTCTTACTATTTGGAGTTGCAGTACTAGGAATATCAGCACTTGACAATACGCTAGATGATGAAATAGAAGCAGAATATTTTGAAGAAAATGAATCTGAGAGTGAATCTGGTGCGGAAGAAATGTTTATGAATCTAGAAGAACCTGGAAAAAATATTAAAGGCCCTGAAGCTTCATAACGGCTCCAGCAACGTCACCTTCACTTTCCAAAGCTTTTCTAGCTTCTTCTTTTGAAGCATCTGTTTTTTCCATTACAATTTCAATATCTTCTTCTGGTATAGCTGTCTCTTCAGTATATTTACCTTGTAGCTGGAAAATTTCCTGTCCTTGAGCCTTAACCTTTGAAATTTGAGGAGAATTGAAAACTACTTTTTTCCCTCCTGATAACGTTATTTCTACTTTTTCTGCGTTGAGTTCTTCCATATCAACGCCCATCTGTTTCATCATTTTTGACATATCTTTGCCGCCGAACATACATTAGGATTAACCCTTAGATTTTTTATCCCTGTTGAGACAAGCAAATTATCATTTCTAATATTTCTTGATGGATCCACTTTAGAACAACATGAGTGTTCAAAATATGCGAACAATAAGATTAACTTTTCATAAAAACAAGACTATGTTCTTTTCAGGAAGAACTTTTATCTGACTAAGTTCTAAAGATTATACATGGATACACAAAAAACCTTTCTAGCAGGTACAGCCGCCCTTCTAACACTCATTTCCTTAACGATGTTAGCACCATTTCTGGCGTATATACTAACTGCAATAATCCTAGCTTTTGTTTTAAGACCTCTACAGATTAAGCTTGAGCCTTACATAGGAGGAACTATTTCCTCAGCACTTCTAATACTAGCGTTCATCTTAATTATAGCTCTACCTTTTGCATTAGCTGTGGGCACAGTAGCCACGGACGCACTAGAACTTGTAGACGAGATAGAAGACATTGAAGTAATAGATCTCGGCGAACTTGAACAGACAATATTTGATTTAACTGGACAAGAGATAGATTTAGAATCCGAGCTACAGGAACTACTTGAAAGATTCACTGCAGTGGCTGTGGGCGGCATTTCCCAGATTGTTGGCGTAATAACATCTGTAGCAATAGGCCTGCTGATAATGATATTTTCGTTATTCTACATGCTTAGAGATGGAGATAGACTCTACAACTGGATTAGGTCAGTTACACCAGTGTCAGAAAAAATACAGAAAGATTTGTATTCTCGAGCCGAGATAATGACAAATGCAGTTCTCAAAGGGCATGTGCTGGTGGCAATAGTAGAAGGTCTCGTAGGCGGTCTAGGACTGTATTTAGCAGGAGTACCTAACTTTGCATTCTGGACCTTCATTATGATACTTCTTTCCTTCATCCCTGTAGTCGGAGCATTCTTAGTCTGGGCTCCTGCGAGCCTGTATTTATTTTTAATACAGCAGCCGGTTGAAGGAGTATTCTTGTTCTTATATGGAGCAATTATAATTTCCTTTATAGACAATGTGATGAGGCCTTATCTTGTTGATAGTCGAGCGGAACTGCATCCTGCCGCAATACTTATCGGTGTTCTTGGAGGCGTTTATGTTTTCGGAGCTATAGGACTATTCATAGGTCCTGTAATCTTTGGATTAACAAAGGCAGTGCTTGATGTATTCAACGCTAACTACAAGGATTTATGAGCGGAGAGAGCTTCAAATGACTTATTCTTTTTTCTATCTGTGTTCGCTGTAAGGATCTTCTATTCTCTCAATATCATCAGGCCTGTAAGGAAAAGATATTTCCAGTACTTTTGCGACCATCGAATCAATGTTCTGTAATTGGTGTTTCTCTCTACTTCTGATTATTTGAGCCTTTCCTTTCTTGAGCTCTTTCATTTTGTCCTCTAATCGGAGAGTTATATTTCCCTCTTCAAGATATATGATATCTGCCTGAGTGTCGTGAGAAGAGTAAGAAGTCATCTCATCAGAGTTAATTACTAGTCTTCTGATTCCAAGCATTCCACGTTCTCCCCCAATATCTACCTGGGTAACAAGTATCTGCTCTTCATACCCCCAAGGCTTCTCAATCCTTCCCATGGTAGGTTATACAGTCCTTTAATCTTATACCTCTTTCTAAAAATCCTGAAACTGCTTATCTATAAGAAAGTGCTTTGTAGGTTCAGTAAGCTCGATTTTTTTTAACTCAGATGGATCGACCCATCGGAAATCGGAGGCCTCATCATTTGTGCTGACTTCTACTGGTTCCTCTACAGTCTTAGTGTACAAATACCAGTAATGATAATCTGCGCCTCTCCTACAGGGATCTTCAACTTTTTCCTCTAATTTAAGTTCAGGAGCAGAAATTTCTAGATTTGTTTCCTCTTTAACTTCTCTTATAATAGCTTTTTCAGGATTTTCTCCTTCTTCCAAATGACCTGCTGGAATAGTATATTTGAAAGGATATTTTCTCCGGTTTAGCAATAATATCTTACCGCTTTTTACAATTACCGCCCCAACAGACACATGAACAATCTCTCCTTCCTCATTGTAGTGTTCTAATCCCTTGTTAAGAATCATCCTTGAGTTTTTATGGCCTTCTGAACAAATATAGTATTCCTTCCCGTCTTCAGTCTTAATTTGAGTCTCTTTACCACAATCCATGCATTTCATCTTTCTCATCCTCATAATAGCTAAGTTTAGGGAAATCTATATCCTCTACATGCGAATATAGCTGATCTCCTTGTAGATCCCATTTGCCTACAACTGTTTCCTGAAGCTCTGGATCGCCTCTGGCAACAATTAACTGGCTTCCTGGCTCGCGTGATTGGATACCGTGATACATACCTGCAGGAATAATTAAAGGCTCATCAAACTCGATAATAGTAAACCCTGATTCTGATTCTTTGGATGCCACCTCCATCTCAAAATTACCTGTTGGAACGTAAAGCTCAGGAGTATTGTGTACGTGTGTAAGCTCAGGATATGATCTCAACTCTTCAGAAAATCGATATTTTAACTCTACTGGGGAATTATCCGAATTCATGAAATAGAAGCCATCGCTGCTTCTATCATCTCTTTCAACAGTGTTTTCGTTTCCAAGAATTCTTGCATCAATGTAAAGGCCTTCTATACCAGGATCTCTACTCAAAACAACGTAATCTCCCTCTTCTATGTATCCATTATCTTCCATTGCAACGAAACCCGGCTCCTCTAGGATTTCTCTTGCTTCATCCCATTCTCCAAAATGCGTGACTTCAGCAAACATCGTAATACACCATATTACTTTTTTTGTTTTTAAACCATGGCATTTATTGTACATTATGGGTAATGAATACTTGCGTTCAATGCTGACAGGCGAATCTCGATCCTATGGTTTTACTATCGCATTCTGGGGTAGCGGCGCAGTCTTAATCAACTACTTCGGCGTACCAGAACTATTCCCCGCACTATTATTCGGAATAGGATCCATAACAGGTTTTGCTCTATTAGCTATACTTGCCCTAAGAATGGAAGAGCCTAAAGAAGCAACCTCAAACAAAAATCTGCTCATAATTTCAGGAATACACTATCTATCGGCACTATTACCCATATTAGTAGCCTATTCAATAATATCCTTAGGTATAGAAATCCATGCAAGCTTCTTTTTATCAGGGATGAGCGTATCGCTTTTGTACACGCTATTGTCAATACAAGAGCAAAACATGGCAGAATTTCTAAATAAGAAAGTATAACCCTATTACTCTACTTTCCGCCATTCCCCACCATAAATATATCCTGTTAGCTCTTTTTCAGCCGCCAACTTCTCAAAAGTCTTATGAAGACCTCCAGTCTCCAATCCATCAAATATTTCCGGTTCAAAGATATATGCCCCCGCATTAATCAGTCTAGTAGGCTCTTGTCCCGGATCAGGCTTTTCATCAAAACCTAATATAGTTCTACCTTTCATACGAACAACTCCATAATTTGTAGGATCTTGTACAGTCGTTAACGCCATTGAAGCTTTTTTACCTTCATCTCTATGCACCTGAAGCATATCCCTAAGATCAATATCTGCTATAACATCGCCATTAATTGCTAAAAACGTTTTACCTATTTTATCCTTCAATTGTTTTAGCGCAGTGGCCGTCCCCCCATCTTCACTATCAGCAACATATTCAATAACTAAACTATTCCAACTACTTCCAAAATGATTTTCTAAATCTTCCCTATTAGACCCTGCTAAGAGTAAAACACGCGAAATTCCTTTGTCTGACAGCATATCAACAATATGGCTTAAAAGCGGCTTTCCATCTATCTCAGTCAAAGGATCATACTCTTCACCTCCGCAAAATACTGCAGCAGTATCTAACTCCTGCCCATGAATATAGTTCTCAACTATCTCCTCCACCATCTGAGACCTATTCATCGACCGGTACTCAGCTTCTGCATCAATACGCTGCACAAGTACGTCATCAAGAGTAAGAGAAACACGCTTTTTCGTCATACAAAATAAATGCCATAACACATTTTTTAGTTTGAGCCATTGACCTCTTCTACTTCAAGCTTCAAATTGTAGAATTTCCCATCCTTTTCAAAAACACCGAGGCCTTTATCACCATAAGACAAACCTCTCAAAAGACCTATAGCCTCTTCTAAAGTCATTTCTTCGTTAAGATCAAGCCGTGATACCTCATCTAAATCTTCTCTATGATGCATAGATCCCTTCTCAAGGTCTTGCTCTTCGCCTTCTTTGCCTGCGTAAATATTAGGCCAATTCTTCTTAAACAGTTCTGCTTGAGCAGCCATCAAACGCTCCCGCAAACTAGAAGCAGTGTCATCAGATTTCAACTCTACTTTTTTCCTTGCAATTACTGGTCCAGTATCAAGACCCTTGTCCATGTAGTGTATGGCTACTCCTGCAGGACTTCCATCAATTATAGGCCATATATATGGATAAGCGCCTCTGTTAAAAGGCAGATAAGACGGATGGAGATTCACTATACCTTTTTCAGGAATTTCTAGTATTTCCTCAGGCACAATATGTTCAAAGCCTGAAGATATTACTAGATCAGGCCTCAACTCTTTAACCAGGTCTAATTGTTCTTTTTCAGTTAGTAAAGCCTTTACTTCAACATCACTCCTATTATTAAGCCACTCGTAGACTTCTTCACCTGCATCATTTATCCCTAGAAAGACTGCTTCGACCGTCATTAGTATAGTTAGAATAATGAAAAAATATTAAACCCAAGCTTTGGAGAAAAATGGCTTTAATGTTTGATCTTTCAAAATTATACAAGATGCACGGCCGAAAACGAATCAAATATGAATACAAGAAAAGGTCTTTCCAAGAGTTCCTTAAATGGCTTTATCATGGGCTAAAAGCTCGTATGGCGGTTAAGCTCCATAGTTTGTTATCAGACATATTGGGAGAAGAGAGATACTTTAATGCTCTAAAAAGGCTTCGGTGCCGAAAGATAAGAGAAGATGAGTTCATAGAGCTAAGGAAAATAGATCCTGACACAGTGGAATATGTTTCGCCAACACGAGAAAAACAGAAATGGTACTCTACCGGCAAACTGAAAAACGGAGGTTGGGATAAAGGTCTAGATAGATACAATGATCTTCCTTTTCATCGCGCAATGATAAAGAGAGTAAAAGAAGATATTAAGTGGGATGAAATTGAAGAAGTTCAAGAGGCTAGGAAAGGAGGAATAAAATGGCCAGGAAAGCCGTATAACGTAGACAGAGACATTCAAAAGACTGAAGAATTATTGGAGAATATTAAGGAGAATGGTTACAGGTCTCAAGAAGAAATTAGAAACATTTCTTACGAAGAAGCAGAGAAGAACTGGGATTTTAAGGCCTTAAATGAAGTATGTGTAGATCTTGACAGAAATGGCGACCCTTTATTTGTAGACGGACGGCATAGATTAAGTATTGCAAAAATTCTTGGAATAGATGAAATACCTGTTCGTATAGTTATGAGGCACAGAAACCTCAAAAAGTAACAGCTTATTAGTACCTCCAAAGACCGAGTGTAAATAATGACCGAGTCCAAAGTTGTGAAATCTCTTTTCACTGGGGGCGCCATAATTTTCGCAGGGATGATAATCTCCAAGCTTTTTGGGTTGCTTTACCGAGTAGTAGTTGGTAGAGCGCTCGGACCAGAAGAATATGGCATAATCTCGGTTATGCTTGCAGTTTCCTCTGTGATAGGAGCCTTAGCATACATAGGAGTGCCCAAAGGAGTCCAGAAATACGTATCAGAGTATAGAGGTAAAAATGACATAGGCAGTCAAGTTGGTGTGCTTCGCACAGGACTCATACTGGTAACAATACCATCATTCTTAACTGGTATAGCGCTTTTTCTACTAGCTCCTTGGATTTCTACAGAAATATTTAATGAGCCGCGAGCCATATGGCCGCTAAGATTTCTAGCAATTATACTTCCTTTACGAGCCTGGAGAAAAACTATGATTAAGACCACAGAAGCCTATGAAAAAATGCAGTATAGAGTCTATACTAACTATATTTATGGAAATGTCCTAAAGGTAATACTCACAGTATTCCTCGTAATAATGGGCTACGGCTATCTTGGCGCAGCTTTCGCATACGTATTTGCTTGGGGATCTGCAATCATACTTGCAATAATATTCACATACAGAGTTTTACCTGAGACCTTTCAACTCTCGAGGAGTCCAGGAGCACAATATCGGAAGCTCTTCCACCACTCTTGGCCGCTGTTTGCGGCAGGTTTGTTTGCATCAATCGCCGGATACATAGACACGTTTATGCTTCAGGCCTTCCTTGGCAGCGAAGAAGTAGGACTATACAACTCAGCCTATCCTTTCGCAGCAGTAATATCATCTGCAGGAGGAGTATTTGGATCAATCTATCTGTCAAATGCCTCTAAACTCTATGGACAGGACAAAAAAAATGAAATGACTGATGCCTATAGGCTCGTTGTGAAATGGATTGCATTAGTATCTCTTCCAATGTTCATGATAATGGTAGCGTTTCCACATGCAGTGCTTCAAATCTTTGGTAGCGAATACCTTGGAATGGGTAACGTTCTTAGAGTACTTGCTTTCGGCTTCTTGTTGTCGGCCATGATAGGTCCTGTAGGCAAAGTAATACAGGCTATAGATAAGACCAGGTACAAACTATACCTTACTCTGTTTATAGGGTGTTCAAACATATTGCTCAATTACTTGTTGATTCCTATTTATGGAATAATGGGTGCTGCAGTCGCCACCACTCTTACATTTGCAATAGCTTTCATACTTAAAATCTTAGTAATGGAGTATCTTGCTGATATACAGCCATTTCGTCCGATTATCCTTAAAATAATAACTAGTTCAGGTCTTGCAGCGCTAGCAGTTTTCTTAATAGCTTTACTGGCGTTTGAAACAACGCCATTATGGTA
>LFCJ01000117.1_pt1 | contig 42790 bp, 33 predicted proteins | sample 643141 | NCBI WGS metagenome assembly LFCJ01 (sample SAMN03766243, study PRJNA286221) | soda lake metagenome | biome: soda lake; feature: Kulunda steppe; material: water; isolation source: sample B1-Br-g2 brine of Lake Bitter-1 | place: Russia: Kulunda steppe | collected 2010-07
ACCCCAAGCAGAACAATCACTTCTGCCACTTATCACCGCCTGCAACCTTGCTGGTCGCCGGCAGCGGATGCGTACTTTACGGCTTCCCCCGCCGCCCCGCAAGCCCTTTTGATAAAAAAGTGTCAGGACGGCGACGGCGGGATGGCAGCCGCACATCTGGATCCGCTTGGCGCCCTAGCCCGCCGACGCTTGCGTCGGCCGACTGACCCGATCCAGCAGCGAGAAGATGGAGCGGTACGGGATCCCACCGTGCTGGGATAGCCCTATCTCGCAGGTGCGCGAGTTGGAGTAGCCGGCGCTGCACTCCGCCACCTGCTCGGCCAGACCCTCGAGCGCCGAGGCGTTGAGCTCCGGGGTACTGAACCCCTTGTCCCCCGCGAAGCCGCAGCAGGAGATCTCCGCCGGCACCACGACGTCCCTGGCACAGGCTCGCGCCAGGGTCACGAACTTGTCGGCCAGCCCCATGCGGGTGCTCGAGCAGGTCACGTGCACCGCAATGCGCTCATCCAGCGGCGTGATCGACAGACGCGGCAGCAGGTGATCATGGGCAAAGCTCACCGGCTCCATCAGCGACAGTCGCTCGTCGAGGTGCTCCTGCATCTGCAGGGTGCAGGGGCTGGTGTCACAGAGCACCGGATAGCGACCGTTCTGGCTCGCCAGCAGCAGCTCACGATTGAGCTCCCGCGCCTTGTGAGCGGCCTCGTCGTACTGTCCCTTGGACTTGAACGCCATGCCGCAGCAGAGGTGGCCGATCATTTCCGGCAGGATCACCTCGTATCCGGCCTTGTCGAGCAGCGCCAGGGTGATCTCCATCACCGAACGCGACTCGGCGTCATCGTGGGAGGCACCCAGGATGCGCGTCGCGCAGGAGGGCAGATACACGACCTTGTCCCTGCCGGCCTCCCCGGCGGAGTCGCGCTTGAGCACGCGGATCGGGGCCGCCTTGGGCAGGGCCGGACTCCACTGTGGCAGGCGATCACCGCTCAGCCGGCGCGCACTGCCGCTCACCTTCCCCATCAGGCCGGCACCCAGCAGGGCGCGACCGGCGCCCGCCACGTTCAAGCCGCCCCGCGCCACCCGCGTGGCGCCGGAGAAATGTCGACCGATGCGCCTGGCCATGGGCGCCTTGTCCGCGGCGCGATCTCGACGCAGCTGGCGCACCATTTCACCCGTGTCGATTCCCACCGGGCACTGGGTAGCGCAGAGCCCCGTCGCCGCGCAGGTGTCGATACCCTGATAGACATAGGCCTCCTCGAGCTCCTTCATGCGCTCCTTGTCGGATTCGGTCGCCTGGCTTCCGAGCGCCTCGAGCCGCGCCAGCTCGCGACGAATCACGATGCGCTGACGCGGGGTGAGCGTCAGGTCGGTCGAGGGGCAGACCGGCTCGCAGAAACCGCACTCGATGCACTTGTCGACGATGTCGTCGGCCGCCGGCAGCGGCTTGAGGTTCTCCAGGTGCAGGGTGGGATTGCGGCTCAGCACCACCTCGGGATTCAGCAGATTCTCGGGGTCGAAGAGCGCCTTGATCTCCCACATCAGCGCATAGGCCTCGGGGCCCCATTCCAACTCCACGTAGGGCGCCATGTTGCGCCCGGTGCCATGCTCGGCCTTGAGCGAGCCGCCATACTCGACGCCCACCAGCTGGGCGACCTCGTCCATCAGCGCCTGATAGCGCTCCACCTCGCCGGGCTTCTCGAATCCCTGAGGGAAGACGAAGTGCAGGTTGCCCTCCAGAGCGTGGCCGAAGAGGATCGTCTCGGCATAGCCGTGGCGATGGAAGACATCGGTCAGCGCCAGCACCCCCTCGTCGAGCCGTTCGACGGGGAAGGCCACGTCCTCGATGATCACCGTGGTGCCGGTCTCGCGCACGGCGCCCACCGCCGGGAAGAGGCCCTTGCGGATCTTCCAGTAGAGTTCGTAGGTCGCCGTTTCTCGGGTAAAGGTCACCGGCTCCAGGGTGCTGATTCCCTCGAGGCTCGCCTGCACCTCCTCCATCCGCGCCAGGAGCGCCGCCTCGTCATCGCCGCGCACGTCGATCAGCAGCGCCGCCGCCCCGTCGGGCAGGGTACGCAGAGTCTCGGGCATGCCCGGCTTGTCCTGCACCGAGCGCAGGGCGGCGCGATCCATCAGCTCCACGGCGGAGACCGGAGAGGACCTGAGGGCAATGGTCGCCCGACAGGTGGTGGCCATGTCGGGGAAGAAGGCCAGCGCCGCCGCCTTGCAGGGCTCATCCACCACGCTGTCGTAGGTGATGGCGCTGAGAAAGCCCAGGGTGCCCTCGGAGCCGATCATCAGATGCTTGAGGATCTCGATGCCGTCCTCGAAGTCGACCAGGCTGTTGAGGGCATAGCCGGTGGTGTTCTTCAGCCGATACTTGTGGCGGATCTTCTCGGCCAGCTCGTGGTTGGCACGGGTCTCCGCCGACAGGCGCTCGAGCCCCGTCAGCAGCTCGCCATGGGAGCGCCGGAAGGCCTTCCGGCTGGCCGGGTCGGCGGTATCCAGCAGGGTGCCGTCGGCCAGGATCACCCGCAGGTCGCGCACCGTGCGGTAGCTGTTCTGGGCAGTGCCGCAGCACATGCCCGAGGCGTTGTTGGCGGCGATGCCGCCGATCATGCAGCTGTTGATCGAGGCCGGATCCGGGCCGATCTTGCGCCCGAAGGGCGCCAGCAGCTGGTTGGCCCGGGCGCCGATCACCCCGGGCTGCAGGCGAATGGCGCGCCCCTCGTCGAGAATCTCATGGCCGCGCCAGCCGCGGCCGAGCTGGATCAGCACGGAGTCGGTCACCGCCTGGCCGGAGAGCGAGGTGCCGGCGGCACGGAAAGTCACCGCAATGCCCCGCGAGCGGCACTCGGCCAGCGTCTGCTGTAGCTCCTCCTCGCTTTCCGGCCGCACCACCAGCTGCGGGATCAGCCGATAGAAGCTGGCGTCGGTGCCGTAGGCCAGGGTGCGCAGCGGATCGTCGATCAGCCGCTGCGCTGGGAGCATGCCGCGCAGGGCCTCGAGCAGTTGCTTGTAGGTGGTATCCATGGAGATTCCCGATCAGCAGAGGTGGGAGGCAGCGCCAGGCGGGACCCGGAGCGCGTTGTCATGTGGCCGATGCCGTCACTCGGCCAGCGCTTCGGCGCTATTGGAGACCAGGGAGTCGGGGCCGAGGTCGGCGATGGTGCGCGCGCCGGTCAGGGTCATCGCCACGCGCATCTCCTTCTCGAACAGCTCAAGCAGGTGGGTCACACCGGACTCGCCGGCAGCGGCAAGCGCATAGATAAAGGCGCGCCCCAGCAGCACGGTGTCGGCCCCCATGGCAACCATGCGCACGACATCCAGGCCGTTGCGCACCCCCGAATCGGCCAGAATGGCGAGATCCCCCTTTACGGCATCGGCAATGGCGGGCAGGGCACGCGCGGTGGACGGCACACCGTCGAGCTGACGGCCGCCATGATTGGAGACCACGATACCGTCAGCGCCGAAGCGAACCGCATCGCGGGCGTCTTCGGCATCGAGTATCCCCTTGATGATCATCGGACCGTCCCAGAGTTCGCGGATCCACTCCAGGTCTTTCCAGGAAATGGAAGGGTCGAAGTTGTCGCCCAGCCAGGCGATATAGTCCTCGAGCTCCGTGGGCTTGCCGCGATAGTCCGACACGTTCCCCAGGTCATGGGGGCGGCCGTGAAGACCCACGTCCCAGGCCCAGAGCGGGTGGGCGGCGGCCTGAAGCATGCGCCGAATCGAGCCGTGCTTGCCGCTCATGCCGGAATGCGCATCGCGATAGCGCGCCCCTGGCACCGGCATGTCGACGGTGAAGACCAGCGTCTTCACGCCGGCCGCCTTCGCCTTTTCCAGAACATGCTTCATGAACCCCCGATCCTTGAGCACATACAGCTGGAACCAGATGGGGCGATCGATCGCCGCGGCCACCTCATCGATGGGGCACACCGACACCGTCGAGAGAGTAAACGGAATGCCCTTGCTGGCCGCGGCGCGTGCCGCCTGGACCTCGCCACGCCTGGCATACATGCCGGTCAGACCCACCGGTGCCAGCGCCACCGGCATGGCAAGCGACTCACCGAACAGCTCGGTACTGAGCGACAGCGTCGACATATCCTTCAATACGCGCTGGCGCAGCGCGATGCCGGCAAGATCTTCTACATTGTGCCGCAGGGTATGCTCGGCGTAGGCGCCCCCGTCGGCATAGTGGAAGAGAAAGGGTGGCACACGACGACGTGCGGCCTGGCGGTAGTCTGTGGGGGCGGAAATGATCATGGCGGACTCTGTGTGCGGTGGATGCGCGACCCCGGCGGCATCGCTGCAGCGGCTCGGCGGTCGCTCGGCAGGAGGCAGCAGAGTGGCCGGAGGACGCGCCAGGCGGCGACAAGAAGAATTGGTAAAACCAAATTACCGGGACAGGAAAGCTCACACTATGGAGAGGCTCGCGCGGTGTCAAATCGCGGGGCAGGATTTGCCAGCATATGCCCCTATACTTTGGTATTAATCATTTGTTTATTCAGATAACACGCTGATATCACGATCAGTTTTCACTCGATTGCTGCATTGCATCGAGGCGAAAAGCAAGCCATTATTGGTAATACCAATTCCGCGATTCGAAGACCTTCCAGGGAGCACCGATGGCTTATCAACCTGTCCGCCAGCCCCGCCTCGCCGATGTGATCACCGAACGGATCGAGGCGATGATCCTCGAGGGCAGCTTGAAGCCCGGGCAGCGCCTGCCCCCGGAGCGAGAGTTGGCCGAACAGTTCGGCGTCTCTCGCCCTTCGCTGCGCGAAGCGATCCAGAAACTCGCCGCCCGCGGTCTTCTGATCAGCCGCCAGGGCGGTGGCACCTTCATTTCCGAGGCGCTCACCAGCGGCTACAGCGATCCCATTCTGGAGATGCTCTCCCGCCACGGTGAGTTCCATCTGGACCTGCTGGAGTTCCGCGACGCCATGGAGGGCATCTCCGCCTACTACGCCGCGCTGCGCTCCACGCCCACCGACAGGGCGCTGCTGATCAAACGCTTCGAGGAGCTGGACGCCTGCTTCCAGGGCAAGGACCCGGTGCGCGAGGCCAAGGCCGATGCCGCCTTCCACCTGGCCATCGCCGAGGGTGCCCACAACGTGCTGCTGCTGCACACCATCCGCGGCATCTTCCACCTGCTGGAACGCAGCATCGTCGACAACCTGGCGCACCTGTTCGAAAAGAAAAACTCCCGAGATACCCTGATGGCCCAGCATCGTGCGCTGCTGGATGCCATCCTCGAAGGGCGTGCCGAGGACGCCCGGGACCGCGCCCACGAGCATATGGTCTACGTGGAGGAGGGGCTGCTGGAGCTGGCCAGAGCCGAGACCCGCGCTCAGCGGGCCCTGCGCCGTGCCCAGACGACGCCCGCGCCGCGGCGTGACGCCGCCTCGTGAGCGCCTCGCGACGCTGGCGAGCCCTGCTGCTGCTGGCCGCCCCCCTGGGGCTGGTGCTGGTGATGTGGCAGGCCGCCCAGTTGGCCCGGGATCAGGCGCTGCAGAGCCTGCAGCAGGACGCCGAGAACGAGCTGCGCCTCTCGGCGGCGGGCCTGACCGGCCACCTCTCGCGCAACGACTACCTGCCGCAGCTGCTCGCCTCCCGGGAAGTCGTGCAGCGCTTCCTGGCCGCCCCCGAGCGCCAGGATGCCATGCCGCTCAATCGGCTGCTGGACAGCTTCCGGGCCACCGCCGACGTCTCCGACGTCTACCTGCTCGACCGCCATGCCGATACCCTGGCCGCCAGCAACTGGCACCTGGAGAACACCTTCATCGGCCAGAACTACGGCTTCCGCAGCTACTTCAGCGATGCCATCGCCGGCGGCCAGGGACGCTTCTATGGCCTGGGCGTGCAGTCCCTGGAGCGCGGTTACTACTTCTCCTCACCGGTGTGGCTGGACGACACCCAGCCCGACTCGAGACCCGACGGCGTCATGGTCGTCAAGGTGCTGCTCGACGCGGTGGAGGAGAGCTGGGCCGACCAGGACGCCGAGCTGCTGGTCACCGACGAGGACGACATCATCTTCATGGCCAGCCGCGCCGAGCTGCGCATGACCTCCCTGCACCCGCTCTCCGCGGAGGAGCGCCAGGCGCTGCTGGCCACCCGCCGCTATGCCGACGAGCCCCTGCCCCACTCCGGGGTCGAGCTGCTCGAGCGCCGTGACGAGCGTACGCGCCTGGTGAGTTTCCGCGATGGCCCCCTGTCGGGTCCACGCTATATGGCCGTCTCCCGCCCCATGGAGGCGTTCGGCTGGGAAATGCACATCCTCAAGTCGGTGACCCCGGTGATCCAGGCTCAGTGGGTCTCGGCCCTGCTCGCCGGCGGCCTCTACGGTATCGTGCTGCTGGGCGGCGGCATCGGCTGGCAGCGCCTGCGCCTGCGTCGCGAGCGCGAACAGTTCGCCGAGCGCGAGCGTCAGACCCTCGCCCGCGCCCGGGACGAGCTGGAGCGCAACGTGGCGCGCCGCACCCGGGACCTGGTGGAGACCAACCGGCGGCTCTCCGCCGAGATCGATGAGCGCAAGCGCGCCGAGGAGAGCCTGCGCCAGACCCGCGACGAGCTGATCCAGGCCGCCAAGCTTGCCGTGCTCGGCCAGCTGGCCGCCGGCATCAACCACGAGCTCAACCAGCCCCTGGCGGCGATTCGCGCCTATGCCGAGAACGCCCGCGCCTTCCTCGAACGCCAGCGCCTGGAGAGCGTCGACCTCAACCTCGAGCAGATCGTCGAGCTGACCGCGCGCATGTCCGAGATCAGCGCTCAGCTGCGCCAGTTCTCGCGCAAGAGCGGCGAGACCCTCACCGCCGTCTCGCCTGCCGCCTGCTTCGACTACGCCCTGCGCCTGCTTCAGGCCCGGCTGCGTGAGGCCGACACGAAGGTCGTCCGCCACTGGACCGCGGAAGAGGCCTGGGTCCGCGCCGACCTGGTGCGCCTGGAGCAGGTGCTGGTCAACCTGATCGGCAACGCCCTGCAGGCCATGACCCACACCCCCGCGCCACGCCTGGAACTCTCCATCTCTTCCGACGCCGATGGCGTGGTGCTGGAGGTAGCCGACAACGGCCCCGGGATTACCGACGAGCACCTGGCCCACATCTTCGAGCCCTTCTTCACCACCAAGTCGCCGGGCAATGGGCTGGGGCTCGGCCTGTCGATCTCTGCACGCATCATCGACGACCTGGGCGGACACCTCGGCGCCACCAACCGCCCCGAGGGGGGCGCCCTGTTCACCCTCTGGCTTCCCCGAGGCGACGGCAGCCCTGCCGCCAGCCGCCAGCGACAGCAGGAGACCTCATCCCATGCATGACGCGACGGCCATCCCGGTGATGATCATCGACGACGAACGCCATCTGCGAATCACCGCCGGCCAGACCCTGGAGCTTGCGGGCTATGCCCCGGAGCCCCACGCCAGCGCCGAGGAGGCACTTTCCCGCCTGGCGCCCGACTTTCCCGGCGTGGTGGTCAGCGATATCCGCATGCCCGGCATGGACGGCATGGGGCTGCTGCGCGAGGTGCGCCTGCGCGACCCCGACCTGCCGGTGATCCTGATCACCGGCCATGGCGATATCTCCACCGCCGTGGAGGCGATGCGCGAGGGGGCCTGGGACTTCCTGGAAAAACCGTTCGCCGCCGAGCGGCTGGTGGAGGTGGTACGTCGCGGCGTGGAAAAACGCCGGCTGAGCCTGGAGAACCGCGCGCTCAAGGCCGAGCTGGAGGCCCACCAGTCGGCCCTCGGGCCCCGGCTGGTGGGACGCACAGCGGCGATTCATCGCCTGGCCGCCATGGTCCAGCGCATCAGCCAGGTCGAGGCCGACGTGCTGCTGTTCGGCGAGACCGGCGCCGGCAAGGACCTGGTGGCAAGGGCCATCCATGAACGCAGCCACCGCGCCAGCCGCCCCTTCGTGGCCATCAACTGCGGCGCCGTGCCCGAAAGCACCATCGAATCGGAGCTGTTCGGCCACGAGAAGGGCGCCTTCACCGGCGCCGTGGAGCGGCGCATCGGCAAGTTCGAGTACGCCGACGGCGGCACCGTGTTCCTCGACGAGATCGAGTCGATGCCGCTCGCGCTGCAGGTCAAGCTGCTGCGAGTGCTGCAGGAGCGCAGCGTGGAGCGACTCGGCTCCAACCTGGCCGTGCCGCTGGATCTCCGGGTGATCGCCGCCACCAAGGTGGATCTGAAGGCCGCCGCCGAAGCGGGACAGTTCCGTGAGGATCTCTACTACCGCCTCAACGTGGTCACCCTGCCGATCCCGCCCCTGCGCGAGCGCCGCGAGGATATCCCGCTGCTCTTCCAGCACTTCGCGGTGGTCGCCGCCAACCGCAGCGGCCTGGAGGCGCCGCCGCTGGACGCCGCCGGCATCAGCGCCCTGCTGGCGCACGGCTGGCCGGGCAACGTGCGCGAGCTGCGCAACCTGGCCGAGCGCTACGTGCTGCTCGGCGCCGCCTTCGACTACCGCCTGGAGGCGCTGCTCGAGGGAGCCGAGAGCGAGGCCGGGGAGCTGGCGCTGCCTCAGCAGGTGGAGCTGTTCGAGAAGAGCCTGATCGACCAGGCCCTGGCGCGACAGCGCGGCCGGGTCACCGAGGTGGCCGAGCAGCTGGGGCTGCCGCGCAAGACCCTCTACGACAAGCTCAGGAAGTACGGGCTGCGCGCCGAGGACTACCGCCAGAGCGCAGCACCCTGAGCCAGCAGCGCCCACAGCGGCGCCAGCGGCGGCAGCCAGGGCAGCAGGGCGGCCGCCGCCAGCAGCATGACCAGGGAGTTGCCCGGCGAACGCCAGTCGAAGGGCTTGAGCGCGGTGCCGAAGGAGCGCTTGAGACGCGCACCGGTGAGGTCGACGCTATACAGCTCGTCGAGCAGCAGGTGAATGATGAAGCCCAGCGCCACCGCCAGGCCGTGGACCCAGGCCAGGGTATCCGGCTGAGCGAAGAGCCGCTGGCTCAACGCCGCGGTGACCAGGCCGCACAGGGCGGCCGCCAGCAGCGAGTGCCACAGGCCGCGATGCACGGTGAAACGGGAGAAGAGGGCCCCGGCCAGATGGCGCACGGTGAGATAGATCCCCCCGCAGGCCATCAGCAGAGCGCCGGCATCGAGACGCCCCTGCAGCAGCAGAGCACCGACGACTACCCCCGGCACCGCCAGCAGGTTGAAGATCAGCCGGATGGCCTTCGAGCGGTCGGCGTCGATGTCGGGCAGGATGCCGCCGAAGGTCACCAGCACCAGCACCGGCAGGGCCTCCCAGGCCATCCACAGGCCCGCCTGCCAGCCCCCATGGGCGACCACGGCACCGGCGGCGGCGGCCACGCCAAGATGGGTGCGAAAATCGGCCATGCCGGGGAAAGCCCTCGATACACTGGATAAATGGCCAGATTATCGCCCGCCCAGGCATGTTAAAACAATGGGTTAAGGAATTATTCCCCCATCGCCGCCAGGTAGTCGTCCTTGAGCCGGACATAGTTGCCGGCGGTATAGGGGAAGAAGGCGCGCTCCTTCTCCTTGAGCGGGCGCAGCGCCTTGGCCGGGTTGCCGGCATAGACATGCCCGCCCTCCAGGTGCCTGCCCGGGGTCACCACGGCACCGGCGGCGATGATCACTTCATCTTCCACCACGGCACCGTCCATGACGATGGCGCCCATGCCCACCAGGATACGGCTGCCCAGGGTGGCGCCATGGAGGATCGCCCGGTGACCGATGGTGACGTCGTCGCCGATGGTCAGCGGGAAGCCGCCGGGATTGAAGTCGCTGGCGTGGGTGATGTGCAGCACGCTGCCGTCCTGCACGCTGACCCGGGCGCCGATGCGGATGCGGTGCATGTCGCCGCGCACCACCGCCATGGGCCATACCGAGCTGTCGTCGCCCAGGGTCACATCGCCCAGCACCAGGCTGCTGGGGTCCACGTAGACCCGCTCACCCAGGGTGGGGGTGATACCCTGCCAGGGACGGATCGCCGTTATCTCGCTCATCATCAAATCCTCGTGTCGATTCAGACCAGGCCGGCCACCAATACTACCAGCGTCAGCGGAATGGCCACCCAGCGCACCAGGCCGCGCCACAGGGCGAAGCCGCGGGGCCCCACGCCGAGGGCGCGACGGGCCGACGACTCGGGCATCACCCAGGCGGCGAAGATGGCGATCAGCAGGCCCCCCAGCGGCAGGAAGATCTCCGGCGGGATGGTGCTGACCAGCTCGAAGGCGTTCATCCCGAACAGCGGCCGCCACTCGGCCAGGGTCGAGAAGGAGAGCACCGTGAGCAGGCCCACCAGCCACACACCGACCCCCACGATGGCGGCCGCCTGGCCACGCGACAGCCCCGTACCCTGCAGGGTCGCCACGATGGGCTCGGCCAGGTTGATCGACGAGGTCCAGGTGGCCAGCAGCAGCAGCAGGAAGAAGATGCTCAGCCACAGTGCTCCCCAGGGCAGCTGGGCGAAGGCGACCGGCAGGGTGACGAACATCAGCCCCGGCCCTTCGCCCGGGTCCATGCCCTGGGCGAAGACCACCGAGAAGATGGCGATGCCGGCCAGCAGCGCCACCGAGACGTCCAGCACCGCCACGGCGCCGGCGGCCCGCGGCAGGCTCTGCTGGTCGGGCATGTAGGCGCCGTAGGCCATCAGCGCACAGGCCCCCACCGCCAGGGTGAAGAAGGCGTGGCCCATGGCGTGCATCACCACCAGCGGGGTCACCGCCGAGACATCCGGCATGAACAGCCAGGCCAGCGCCGGGCCGAAGCCCTGGGTGGTGGCGGCGTAGCCGGCCAGCAGCAACAGCAGCAGGTAGAGCGCCGGCATCAGCAGGTTGTTGAGCCGTTCCAGCCCCTTTCCCACCCCCGCGGCGACGACCAGCATGGTCATGACCAGAAACAGGGTGTGATTGAAGGTCATGCGCGCCGGGTCGGCCAGGAAGGCATCGAAGCCGGCGCCGACCTCGGCGGGAGCGGCGCCGACGAAGTCACCGTTGATGGAGGCGACCAGAAACTCGATGGACCAGCCGGAGACCACCGAGTAGAAGGAGAGGATGCAGAACACCGTGAAGACGCCGAACAGCCCCAGCAGCCGCCAGTGACGACTGGCCCCGGCCTGGACGGCCAGGTGGCCCAGGGACTGCGCCGGACTGCGACGACCCGCGCGGCCAACCATGATCTCTGCCATCATCACCGGCAGGCCGAGCAGCAGCACGAAGCCGATGTAGAGCAGCAGGAAGGCGGCGCCGCCGTTCTCCCCGGTGACGTAGGGAAAGCGCCAGATGTTGCCCAGCCCCACGGCGGCACCGGTCACCGCCAGAATAAAGGCGCGCCGCGTGCTCCACCGCTCCAGGGTCTCGTTCATCGCCTGCCCTCCTGCCGGGCCGTTGCAAAAGGCGGCAAGCCTAGCAGGCCCGCCTCGGCCGGCCAAACCCCCGCATTGAAACCCGGACCCGCTGCCCGCATCTAAGCAGCATCACGTTCAGCCCTCCCCCGATTCTATCCACTGACCCCTGAGGTGCGCATGTCCCGCAATCCGCTGCTCGAACCCCATCTGCTGCCCCCCTTCGACGCGATACGCCACGAGCACGTCGTGCCGGCCATCGAGGAGCTGCTGGCCGAGAACCGCACTGCCATCGAGGCCCTGGTGGCACGCGCCGAGCAGGAGGCGCCCCGCTGGGAGAGCCTCGCCGCGCCCCTGGAATCCCTCAACGACCGCCTGGCGCGGGCCTGGTCGCCGATCTCCCACCTCAACGGCACCATGAACAGCCCCGAGCTGCGCGAGGCCTACCAGGCCTGCCTGGGCAAGCTCTCCGAATACAGCACCTGGCTGGGCCAGCACGAGGGGCTGTTCCGCGCCTGGAAGGCCCTGAAGGAGGGCCCCGCCTGGGCCGAGCTCGACGAGGGCCAGCGGCGCACGGTGGACAACACCCTGCGCGACTTCCGTCTGGCCGGTGTCGACCTGCCCGCCGAGAAGAAGCAGCGCTACGGCGAGATCAAGTCGCGCCTCTCGGAGCTCGGCAACACCTTCTCCAACCAGCTGCTCGACGCCACCCAGGCCTGGCACCTGGACCTGACCGACGAGCGCCGCCTGGCCGGCCTGCCGGAGAGCGCCCTTGCCGCCCTGCACGCCAACGCCGAAGCCAAGGGCCAGGCCGGCTACCGCATCACCCTGGATTTCCCGAGCTTCTTCCCGGTGATGACCTACGCCGAGGACCGCGAGCTGCGCCGCGAGGTCTATACCGCCTTCGTCACCCGCGCCTCCGACCAGGGGCCCCACGCCGGGCGCTACGACAACGCCCCGATCATGGAGGAGACCCTGGCCCTGCGCCGGGAGCTCGCCGAGCTGCTGGGCTTTGCCACCTACGCCGACTACTCCCTGGCCACCAAGATGGCCGACTCCCCCGCCCAGGCGCTCGAGTTCCTCGAGGACCTCGCGGCTCGCGCCGTGCCTCAGGCCCGAGAGGAGTACGCCGAGCTCGAGGCCTACGCCCGGGACGAGCTGGGCATGGCCGAGCTGGCCCCCTGGGACGTGGGCTATGCCAGCGAGAAAATGCGCGAGGCGCGCCACGCCATCTCCCAGGAGCAGCTGCGCCCCTATTTCCCCGCCCCCCGGGTGGTGGACGGCCTCTTCCAGGTGGTGGAGCGCCTGTTCGGCGTCACCTTCGAGGAGGATGACCAGGCCCCGCGCTACCACAAGGACGTGCGCTTCTTCCGCATCCTCGAGCAGGGGGCGCCGATCGCCGGTTTCTACCTGGATCTCTACGCCCGAGAGGGCAAGCGCGGCGGCGCCTGGATGGACGAGTGCCGGGTGCGCCGCCTGGAGGGCGACGCCCTGCAGCTGCCCGTGGCCTATCTGACCTGCAACTTCACCCGGCCGGTGGGCGAGCGGCCGGCACTGCTCACCCACGACGAGGTCACCACCCTGTTCCACGAGTTCGGCCACGGCCTGCACCACATGCTGACCCGTCAGACCGTTGCCGATATCTCCGGCATCAACGGCGTGGCCTGGGACGCCGTGGAGCTGCCCAGCCAGTTCATGGAGAACTACTGCTGGGAGCGCGAGGGCCTGGCGCTGATCGCCGGCCACGTCGACAGCGGCGAGCCGCTGCCCGCCGAGCTGCTGGAGAAGCTGCAGGCGGCCCGGAACTTCCAGTCCGCCATGGGCATGGTGCGCCAGCTGGAGTTCTCGATCTTCGATCTGCGACTGCATCACGAGCTCACCGCCCCCTCCGCCAACGAGATCCAGGCGCTGCTCGACGAGGTGCGCGACGCCGTCTCGGTGGTGCCGCGCACCGCCTTCAACCGTTTCCAGAACGGCTTCGGCCATATCTTCGCCGGCGGCTATGCGGCTGGCTACTACAGCTACAAGTGGGCCGAGGTGCTTTCCGCCGATGCCTGGAGCGCCTTCGAGGAAGCGGGCATCTTCGACCCGGAGACCGGACGCCGCTTCCGCACCGAGATCCTCGAGCAGGGCGGCGCACGGGATGCCGCCGAGCTGTTCCGCGCCTTCCGTGGCCGCGAACCCAGCGTCGAACCGCTGCTTCGCCACAGCGGCATTCGCGCCGCCTGAGCCACCCCCCATACCGCCGCCGGCATCATCCGGCGGCCTCTTGCCACACGCCCTGGAGACGACATGGCTATTGCCAAACGCTTTATTGCCGGCGCCATCTGCCCGCGCTGCGCCGAGATGGATCGCATCCGCAGCTGGGAGCAGAACGGCATTCGCTACCGCGAATGCGTCAGCTGCGGCTACTTCGAACAGCTGGCCATCGAGGAGGAAAAGGCACCGGAACTGGCCACTCGCGTCAACCGGCCCCGGGAGGAGCAGGACCGCCAGGACGTCCAGCCGGTGAGGATCCTCGACCCCAAGGCTCGCTGACATGACCCGCCAGGGAGTGGCCGGTGCGCTGCTGTCGCGGCGTCACCAGCTGGAGGCGCTGGGGCTGGCGGCCGCCGCGGCCCTGCTGCTGGCGCGCCTGGACCTGGCCACCCTGGCCGCCGGGCTGGGCCTCTTTCTGTGGGGGATGACCCACCTGAGTGACGCCATCAAGCAGCTCTCCGGCGGCACCCTGAACCGCTGGCTGCACGCGGCCACTCGCCACCCCCTACGCGCCATCGGCGTGGGCGCCGCCGCCACGGCGCTGGTGCAGTCCAGCTCCCTGGTCACCCTGCTCTCCCTCTCCTTCGTCGGCGCCGGCCTCGTCGCCCTGCCCGGCGCCATCGCCCTGCTGTTCGGCGCCAACCTGGGCACCACCACCGGGGCCTGGCTGATCGCCGGCTTCGGCCTGCGCTTCGACCTCGCCCAGTTCGCCATGCCCTTCCTGGCCCTGGGGCTGCTGGGCTCGCGGCTGCTCAAGGAGAGCCGTGCCGCGGCGGCCGGCGTGCTGCTGGGTATCGGCCTGCTGTTTCTCGGCATCGACTTCATGAAGCTGGGCTTCGAGACCTGGCAGGACGGCCTCTCCCTGGAGGGTCTGGCCGGCGGCAGCGCCTGGCACTGGCCGCTCTTCGTGCTCTTCGGCGTGGTGGCCACGGTAGTGATGCAGTCCAGCCATGCCACCCTGCTGATCACCCTGGCGGCCCTGGCCGGCGGCCAGCTGCCCTACCTGCCGGCGCTGGCCGTCGCCATCGGCGCCAATATCGGCACTACCGTCACCGCGGTGCTGGGGGCGCTCGGCGCCGGTATCCCGGCGCGGCGGCTGGCCGGGGCCCACGTGGTCTTCAACCTGGCCACCGCCGCCGTGGCCCTGGCGCTGCTGCTGCCGCTGGCCTGGGTGGTGGACGAGCTGGCCGAGCTGGTCGGCCTGGCCGCGGACGCCTGGCCCCTCAAGCTGGCGCTCTTCCATACCCTGTTCAACCTGCTCGGCGTGGTGCTGATGCTGCCGCTGATACCGCGCCTCGCCGCGCGCCTGGAGCGGCTCTTTCCCGAGCCTTCGCGCCTGCCTCCCGCCCAGGCGCGCTACCTGAACAGCGCTGCCCTGCAGCATGCCGACACGGCACTTGCCGCCATGGAGCAGGAGTGTCAGCGCCTCAACCGCCGCGCCTACCACCTGCTCTGCTCGGCGATCCTGATGCCCAGCGCCGACGTCATCGGCCACTCTCCCAGCCGCCAGGTGGTTCAGGCGCGCCTCGACCCCACCGCCTGGCCCAAGGTCAACGCCCGCTACCACGAGCGGATCAAGCCGCTGATGGCGGAGATCCTCGACTTCCATGCGCGGCTGGACATGCCGCTCACCGCCGAGCAGCAGGCGCGGCTCGACACCCTCTACTCGCACACCCTGCGCATGGTGGAGGCGGTACGCTTCGGGGAGGTACTGCAGCGCAGCCTGGTGCGCCATGCGGCGCCGACCAGCCCCCTGCGCGACGCCCACGATGATATCCGTCTGGCCCTGGCCCGGGGACTCAACCGCCTGGCCGCCACGCCGGACTCGGCGGATATCACCTCGCCCATCGACGAGGTGCGTGAGCACTGGCAGCGGGCCCTGGCCGAGCGGCTGCGCCAGCAGCGCCTCGACCCCTGGCTGGCCTCCTCGCTGATGAACGACCTGCATCAGGCCACTCGGCTGATGGGCGCCCTGGCGCCCGCCTGACCCATGTGCGGATTTCCGCACACCGCGCGACCGCTCGCCGTGCGAGTTTCCAGCCATTCCACGCTCGAGCCACCTCGACCTTGGTCGAATTCGGCGTTTACAACTTATTGATGCAAAAGATTTCCACCAGCCATGGCACAGCCTCTGCCTATACTGCGGGATGAACGCCAAGGCAGATGACGGGCGAGCGCACTTCAGCCAACAGCGCTACGCTCTCTTCATAACGATAATGGAAACGGAGTGACACCATGCGACACGCCTCAACCAAGCTCTTCCTGACCATCGGCCTGGGCGCCGCCCTGGTAGCGACCGGCGCCCAGGCCGATGATCGCGACGACTGGCCGCGCAGTCTGACGGTGGGCACCGCGAGTCAGGGCGGCACCTATTACATCTACGGATCCGGCTGGGCCAACATGGTCGGCGACGCCCTCGGCGTCTCCTTCGGCGCCGAGGTGACCGGCGGCCCGGTCCAGAACGGCACCCTGGTACAGACCGGCGAGCATGATTTCGGCATGGTGACCATGGGCCCGGCCTACCAGGCCTGGATCGGCGAGAGCGAGCTGGCCCCGGGCCTCGAGCACACGGATCTGCGTGCCGTCTTCCCCATGTACCAGACCACCCTGCAGATCATCACCCTGGAAGGATCCGACATCACCTCGGTTGCCGACCTCGACGGCAAGACCGTCGGCGTCGGCCCTTCCGGCGGCACCTCCGACATGTACTATCCGCAGCTGTTCGAGAAGCTCGGACTCGACGTCAACACCCGTAACGGCGGCGCCTCCGACCAGGCCGGTCAGCTGCAGGACGGCCTGATCGACGCCTTCGCCTTCGCCGCCGGCATTCCGATCTCCGCCTTCAGCCAGCTCGAGGCCCAGGCCGACGTCAACATCTTCTCCTTCTCCGAAGAGGAGATGGACCAGGTACTGGACGACTACCCGGAACTCTCCCCGGCCGCTATCCCGGCCGCCGTCTACAACAGCCTCGACGAGGATCTCCCGGCGATCTCGATCTGGAACTTCGCCATCACCCATCAGGATATGCCGGAGTCGCTGGTCTACGAAGTGACCAAGACCGTGATGGAGAACCATGACCGCATGGTGCAGATCCACGGTGCCGCTGAAGAGACGCTGCCCGAGAACTTCGAGCACAACACCTTCCTGCCCTGGCACCCGGGCGCCGTGCGCTGGTTCGAGGAGAACGGCTACGAGATCCCGGAAGACCTGCGCGGCTGATCCTGATCTCCCAGCGCGCCCTACCGACGCCGGCCCAGAGGGCCGGCGTCAACGCCTTGCGCCATTGCAGGCACCGTAACCTTCCAGGCACCCCGGTATGACTCAAGACACTCAACCCAACGAAGCGGCTGCGAAGATCGGCACCGAAGGGGTATCCGACATCCCCATCGCTCATAACGAGCGCGTGCTTTCCGGCCTGCTAGGACAGACGGTATTCGCCGCCTGCGTGCTGTTTACCGCCATGCACCTCTATGCGCTCAATATCTCGCCGATCGAGACATGGGCCTTCCGGATCATTCACGTGGCCGGCGGCCTGGCCGTCGGCTTCGCCATCACCGCGGCCATGACCCTGGATCGCAGCCCGGGCGACATGCGCATCCGGCGGGCGGAATGGTTCGCCCTGATTCCCGCCGCCGCGGCGATCGCCTATGCCACCTTCACGATCCTGTACGCCTGGTACATGCGAGAGACCGGCACGCCGCCCGCCGACTGGCTGGTCGTGCACCTGAGCTGGTCACTGGTGGTCGCCACCACCATTGCCCTGGTCAGCAGCTGGATATTTCGCAGCTCCAGCCGCTCCATCCACTGGGCCGATGCGATCCTCATCGTTGCCTCGATCCTGGTAGCCGCCTACCTGATTCTCGTGCTCAACCGCTGGCGCATGGCCGCCGGCACTCCCTTTGCCGGACAAACCGAATTCATGATCGCCGCCGTGGGGGTGGCCCTGATCATGGAACTGACCCGTCGCGTCGCCGGCCTCGCGCTGATCATCATCACCGGCGTCTTCCTGGTCTACGCCTTCGCCGGACCCTATCTGCCGGGCCTGCTCGAACACCGCGGCTATTCGGCCTCGCGCTTCTTCACCTATCTCTACACCGACAACGGCATCCTGGGGCCGACAACGGCCGTGTCGTCGACCTACATCATTCTGTTCATCACCTTCGCCGCCTTCCTGCAGGCCTCCAAGGTGGGTGACTACTTCATCAACTTCGCCTTCGCCGCCGCCGGCCGGGCCCGTGGCGGCCCGGCCAAGGTCGCCGTCTTTGCCTCCGGCCTGATGGGCATGATCAACGGCACCTCCGCCGGCAACGTGGTGGCCACCGGTTCGCTGACCATCCCGTTGATGAAGAAGGTCGGCTACCGTCCGCGCAGCGCCGGCGGCATCGAGGCCGCGGCCTCCACCGGCGGGCAGATCGTCCCTCCGATCATGGGCGCCGGCGCCTTCATCATGGCCGAGATCACCGGCATTCCCTACACCGAGATCGCCGTTGCCGCCCTGATTCCCGCCGCGCTCTACTTCCTCTCCATCTACCTGATGGTCGATCTGGAAGCGCGTCGCGACGGCATGGTGGGCATGCGCAAGGATGAGATCCCGCAGTTCCGCCGCCTGGTCAAGCAGGTCTACCTCTTCCTGCCCATCATCATCCTGATCGGCACCCTGTTCATGGGCTATTCGGTGATCCGCGCCGGCACCCTGGCAATGATGAGTGCCGCCGTGGTCTCCTGGTTCACCCCCCACTGGATGGGCCCCAGGGCGCTCCTCAACGCCCTGTCGCTGGGTGCGCGCATGGCCATCCCGCTGATCGCCGTCTGCGCCTGTGCCGGGATCATCGTCGGCGTCATCTCGCTGACCGGCGTCGGTGCCCGCTTCGCTTCCATGCTGCTGGGCATCGCCGACGCCAGCCATCTGCTGGCGCTGTTCTTCGCCATGTGCATCTCGATTCTGCTGGGCATGGGGATGCCCACCACCGCAGCCTACGCGGTGGCCGCCTCGGTGGTCGCCCCCGGCCTGCAGCAGATCGGCATCCCGCCGCTGGTCGCCCACTTCTTCGTGTTCTACTACGCGGTGCTCTCGGCGATAACGCCGCCGGTGGCACTGGCCGGCTATGCCGCCGCGGCCATCTCCAACACCGACCCGCTGAAGACGGCCATGACCTCCTTCAAGTTCGGCCTGGCCGCCTTCATCGTGCCCTTCATGTTCTTCTACAGCCCGGCGCTGCTGATGGATGGCACCTGGACGCAGATCCTGCGCGTCGCCATCACCGCGGCCATCGGCATCTACCTGCTGGCCGCTGCCGTGCAGGGCTGGTTCCTCAACGGCGTGGCCAACCTCGTTCAGCGCGCCCTGCTCCTAGTGGCAGCACTGTCGATGATCGCGGGAGGCTGGATGACCGACCTCGCCGGCCTGGCCATCGGCGGACTGGTGTTCGTCTGGCAGGCGGCGGCGCTCAAGGCCAACCCCACCACCTCCTGACCGACGGCTGCCCCTCGGCGCAGCAGCAATACGCCCTCGCCGCGCCAATGGCGGGGCGAGGGCGTTCTGGACAGCCGTCGAAACGGTCGGCCGCTAGCCGGTGATATTGTCGAGGATCTTCAGGCTCGGGGCGGCCCGGTTGAGCGTGTAGAAGTGCAGGCCCGGCGCACCGCCGTCGAGCAGGCGCTGGCAGAGCCGCGAGACCACCTCCTCGCCGAAGGCGGCAATGGAGTCGCTGTCGTCGCCATAGGCCTCGAGCTGCTTGCGGATCCAGCGCGGGATCTCGGCGCCGCAGGCATCCGAGAAGCGCGCCAGCTTGGCGTAGTTGGTGATCGGCATGATGCCCGGCACGATGGGCGCCTCGACCCCCAGCGCCCGCGCCCGCTCGACGAAGTGAAAGTAGGCGTCGGCGCTGAAGAAGTACTGGGTGATGGCGAGATTGGCCCCGGCGTTCATCTTGCGGGCGAAGTTTTCGAGATCGCGCTCGAAGCTGGGCGCCTGGGGATGAGACTCCGGATAGGCGGCCACCGCGATCTCGAAATGATCGCCGGTCTCCTCACGGATGAACTCCACCAGCTCGTTGGCATAGCGCAGCTCGCCGATGCCCCCCATGCCCGAGGGCAGGTCGCCGCGCAGGGCCACCAGGCTGTCGATGCCCTCTTCCCGGTAGCGGGCCAGCAGCTCGCGCAGCTGGCCCTTCTCGCTGCCGATGCAGGAGAGATGGGGCGCGGTGGTGATGCCGCTGTCGCGCACCTGCCGCACGGTGTTCAGGGTGCGATCCTGAGTGGAGCCACCGGCCCCGTAGGTCACCGAGAAGAAGCGCGGCTGGCGGCTGGCGAGGGCGTCACGCGCACCGACCAGCTTCTCGCGCCCCGCCTCGGTGTTGGGGGGGAAGAACTCGAAGCTGATACCCAGCGGATGTTCCTGCGCGCTCATGGTGGCACCTCTGTAGCGTGTGACGTGATTGGCCGCCATTCTGACGAGGACCGGCGCCGGCGACCAATGAAAGTTCCGGTGCGGCTGTATCAATTTCATTCATGTTGGGACGCTGACAGCGCCTTCGTCGGCAGGCATGATGCGCCAGGACAGGGACGCCGACGACCGACAGGGAGACACGATGACCGCGCTCGACCCCACCACGCTGATGGGCCCGCTGTGGACCCTGCTGGCCTATATCGCCCTGGGCTGGCTGGCCGCCCGACGCCTCTCGGTGGATCCCCGCCCCATCGCCACCCTGCTCATCTATCTGGTGGCTCCGCTCACCTTCTTCCGCGGCCTGGTGCTGGGGGGGCCGACCCCCAGCTACCTGCTGCTGACCCTGGCCGCCTTCGTCACCGCCAGCCTGTTGGCGGTGTCGATGCACTACCTGACCCGCCGCGCCTTTGCCCCCCAGGAGAGCGCCCTGCTGGCGTTCTCGGCCGGCACCGGCAACACCGGCTACTTCGGCCTCCCGGTGGCCATGGTGCTGCTGCCTCCGGAGGGGGTGACCCTCTACCTGTTCTGCGTGCTGGGCATCACCCTCTACGAGTTCACCGTGGGCTTCTATCTCTCCGCCCGGGGGCGGTTTTCGGTGGGCGAGAGCCTGGCCAAGATCCTGCGCCTGCCCCTGATCTACGCCTTTCTGGCGGCACTGCTGGTCAGCGGACTGGGGCTGACGGTGCCGACGGCGGCCCTGGAGGGGCTGGCGGTCTTCCCGGCCACCTACACCCTGCTGGGCATGATGATCATCGGCATGACCCTGGGGCGGGTGTCGATCCACGCGCTTGACGCACGCTTCATCGGCGCCTGCGTGGCCGTGCGCTGCGTGGCCTGGCCGCTGCTGGCGCTCGGCGTGGTCCTGGCCCTGCAGGCACTCGCGCCCCTGTCACCGGAGCTGGCCATGGCAATCCTGCTGCTGGGGGTGGTGCCCATGGCGGCCAACGTGGTGGTGGTGGCCATGGAGCTCGGCATCGCCCCGGCCAAGGGGGCGCTCGCCGTGCTGGCCACCACCCTGGCCGCGCCGCTGCTGATTCCGCTCTACCTCACCCTGATGATGCGCCTGGCCGGCCCGTGATCAATAGCGATAGCTGTCGGGCTTGTAGGGCCCCTGAGCCGGAACGCCGGTGTAGGCCTCCTGGGCCGGGGTCATGCGGGTGACCACCCCGCCGAAGCCCTCCACCATGTAGCGGGCCACCTCCTCGTCCAGGTGGCGCGGCAGCACCGTGACCGCGAGCGCCTCGCGCTTCTGGGCCTCGGGCAGCTCGGCGAAGCGCCGCTGATAGAGGTGTATCTGCGCCAGCACCTGGTTGGCGAAGGAGCCATCCATCACTCGGGAGGGGTGGCCGGTGGCATTGCCCAGGTTCACCAGCCGCCCCTCGGAGAGCAGGATCAGATAGTCGCGGCTGGCCGGATCGAACTCCCCCGGCCGGCTGTCCCGGTAGACCTTGTGCACCTGGGGCTTGACCTCCTCCCAGTGCCAGCGGCGGCGCATGCTGGCGGTATCGATCTCGCTGTCGAAATGGCCGATGTTGCAGACCACCGCCCCCGGCTTGAGCGCTTCCAGCATGGCCGCATCGCAGGCGTCGATATTGCCGGTGGCGGTGACCACCAGGTCGATGCGGCCCAGCAGTGTCCGGTCGATGCTCTCCCGGCCGCGGTTGATGCCGCCGACGTAGGGGGACACCACCTCGAAGCCGTCCATGCAGGCCTGCATGGCGCAGATCGGATCGACCTCCGCCACCCTGACGATCATCCCCTCCTGGCGCAGCGACGCCGCCGAGCCCTTGCCCACGTCGCCATAGCCCACCACCAGCGCCTGCTTGCCGGCCAGCAGATGGTCGATGGCCCGCTTGATGGCATCAGAAAGGGAGTGGCGGCAGCCGTACTTGTTGTCGTTCTTCGACTTGGTCACCGCATCGTTGACGTTGATGGCCGGCACCCGAAGCAGGCCGTCGCGCAGCATCTCCTCCAGCCGATGCACACCGGTGGTGGTCTCCTCTGAGATGCCGTGGACGGCGTCGAGCCGCTGGGGATACTTGTCGTGCAGCAGGGCGGTGAGATCGCCGCCGTCGTCGAGCACCAGGTTGGGCACCCAGCCGTCGGGGCCGGCCACGGTCTGCTCGATGCACCACCAGAACGCCTCCTCCGTCTCGCCCTTCCAGGCGAACACCGGGATGCCCGCCGCGGCGATGGCCGCCGCGGCATGGTCCTGAGTGGAGAAGATATTGCACGACGACCAGCGCACGCTGGCGCCCAGTTCGATGAGCGTCTCGATCAGCACCGCGGTCTGGATGGTCATATGGATGCAGCCGGCGATGCGCGCCCCCGCCAGCGGCTGCTCGTCGCGGTACTTGGCGCGGATCGCCATCAGCGCCGGCATCTCGGTCTCGGCGATGCGGATCTCGCGTCGCCCCCAGTCGGCCAGGGCAAGGTCGGCCACCTTGTGGTCATGGCTAGGGGTTGTGGTCATGGCGGGCTGGTTCATGGGTCACCTCTGGGCAGCGAAAGCGTGACCTTCACTATAGGCCGCGGTCGGTGAAGCTGGCCAAGAAGTGTCCCCCGACAACGATAACGCCCGGCGCAGGCCGGGCGTTATCGTTCAGGCGCTGTCGCTCAGGCGTGAGGTCAGAGACCGGCGGCCTGGCGCAGGGCGTTGGCGCGGTCGGTCTTCTCCCACGGAAAGGCGGTGAAGATTTCAGTGTGCTCCTCGCCCTGGGCATCGCGCCAGGTGTAGGAGGTCTCGAAGGGCTCGCGACCGAAGTGACCGTAGGCCGCGGTGAGCTGATACATGGGATGCAGCAGGTCGAGCATGCGGGTGATGGCGTGGGGACGCAGGTCGAAGTGCTCGCGCACCAGCTCGATGATGCGCGCCTCGTCGACCCTGCCGGTGCCGAAGGTGTTGACCGAAACCGAGGTGGGCTCGGCCACGCCGATGGCATAGGAGACCTGGATCTCGCACTTCTCGGCCAGGCCCGCGGCGACGATGTTCTTGGCCACATAGCGGCCGGCATAGGCGGCGCTGCGATCCACCTTGGAGGGATCCTTGCCGGAGAAGGCACCGCCGCCGTGGCGGGCCATGCCGCCGTAGGTGTCGACGACGATCTTGCGCCCGGTGAGGCCGCAGTCGCCCACCGGGCCGCCGATCACGAACTTGCCGGTGGGGTTGATGTGGTACTTGGTCTGCTCGGTGAGCCAGTCGGCGGGGATCACCTGCTCGATGATCTCGCGCTTGACCATCTTGCGCAGCTCGTCCTGGTCGATGCCCGGGTCGTGCTGGGTGGAAAGTACCACCGCCTCCACCGCGCAGGGCCTGCCCTCGGCGTCATAGCGGAAGGTGACCTGACTCTTGGCGTCCGGGCGCAGCCAGGGCAGCAGGCCGTGCTTGCGCAGCTCCGCCTGGCGCTCCACCAGCCGGTGGGCGTAGTGGATCGGCGCCGGCATGTAGCTCTCGGTCTCGCTGGTGGCGTAGCCGAACATCAGCCCCTGGTCGCCGGCCCCCTGGTCCTCGGGCTGGCTGCGATCGACCCCCTGGGCGATGTCCAGGCTCTGCTTGCCGATCAGGTTGAGCACGCCGCAGGTCTCGCCGTCGAACCCCACGTCCGAGGAGGTGTAGCCGATGCCGGTGATCACCTCGCGCACGATCGCCTCGAGATCGACCCAGGCCGAGGTGCTGATCTCGCCTGCGACGATGGCCACGCCGGTCTTGACCAGGGTCTCGCAGGCCACCCGGGCCTGCTTGTCGCGGGCGATGATGGCATCGAGCACCGCATCGGAGATCTGATCCGCGATCTTGTCGGGATGCCCTTCGGAGACGGATTCGGAGGTAAACAGGGAGTATTCGCTCATCGCGCCCTCGACCTTGTGTGAAGCAGTTTTAAGGGGCAAGAGTCTACACCCTCGGACCTGACGGGGCATCCACGATTTGATGCCGGGCGTCAAGTCGGCGACAATATGGCACCGAATTCCATCGCGCCGCACGCGTCCCGCGGCGACCTACCCAGTCAGAATGCATGCCCCGCTGTCCGCCGGCGGTGGCCATCACCCTTATTTTCTGCCGCAGGCGAGGAGCTCTCCAATGCCGTCACGATTCGAACTGGCCAATGCCATTCGCGCTCTCTCCATGGATGCCGTCCAGAAGGCCAAGTCCGGCCATCCCGGCGCGCCCATGGGCATGGCCGACATCGCCGAGGTGCTGTGGAACGACTACCTCAAGCACAATCCGGAAGACCCCAAGTGGGCCGATCGTGACCGCTTCGTGCTCTCCAATGGCCACGGCTCCATGCTGCTCTACTCGCTGCTGCACCTGACCGGCTACGACCTGGGCCTCGAGGAGCTGCAGAACTTCCGCCAGCTCCACGCCAAGACCGCCGGCCATCCGGAGTTCGGCTATGCACCGGGCATCGAGACCACCACCGGCCCGCTGGGCCAGGGGCTGGCCAACGCGGTGGGCATGGCGCTGGCCGAGAAGACCCTGGCCGCGCAGTTCAACCGGCCCGGCCACACCATCGTCGACCACACCACCTGGTGCTTCGTCGGCGACGGCTGCCTGATGGAAGGCATCTCCCACGAGGTCGCGTCGCTGGCCGGCACCCAGCAGCTGGGCAAGCTGATCACCTTCTACGACGACAACGGCATCTCCATCGACGGCGAGGTCGAGGGCTGGTTCACCGACGACACCGCCAAGCGCTTCGAGGCCTACGGCTGGCACGTCGTGCCCAATGTCGACGGCCACAAGCCCGAAGAGATCAAGGCCGCCATCGAACTGGCCAGGAGCCACGGCGACAAGCCGAGCCTGATCATCTGCAAGACGATGATCGGCTTCGGTGCGCCCAACAAGCAGGGCAAGGAAGAGTGCCACGGCGCGCCCCTGGGCGAGGACGAGGTGGCCGCTGCCCGCCAGCAGCTCGACTGGCCCCATGCGCCTTTCCATATCCCCGAGCCGGTCTACCAGGGGTGGGACGCCCGCAAGCAGGGCAGCGCCGCCCAGAAGGAGTGGCAGGAGCGCTTCGATCGCTACCGCGCCGATCACCCGGAGCTGGCCCGCGAATTCCAGCGCCGCCTCAAGCGCAGCCTGCCCGCCGACCTGAAGAGCGAAGCGCTCCAGGAGAAGGCCAACCAGGCCGAGGAGAGCATCGCCAGCCGCAAGGCATCTCTCAACTGCCTCAACGAGCTGGGCCCGCAGCTGCCCGAGCTGCTCGGCGGCAGCGCCGACCTGGCGCCCTCCAACCTGACCTTCTGGAAGGGGGCCAAGGCGATCACGCCGGAGGCTCCCGACGGCAACTACCTGCACTACGGCGTGCGCGAATTCGGCATGGGCGCCATCATGAACGGCATTGCCCTGCACGGCGGCTTCGTGCCCTATGGCGCCACCTTCCTGATCTTCATGGAGTACATGCGCAACGCCATCCGCATGGCCGCCCTGATGGACCAGCAGGCGATCTTCGTGTTCACCCACGACTCCATCGGCCTGGGTGAGGATGGCCCCACCCACCAGCCCATCGAGCAGCTGGCCAGCCTGCGCTCCACCCCCAACCTGGCCACCTGGCGCCCCTGCGACGCCGTGGAGACCGCCGCCGCCTGGGATGCCGCCCTCAAGCGCCACTCCGGCCCCTCCGCGCTGGTGCTCTCGCGCCAGGGTCTGCCCCACCAGCCGCGCACCAAGCAGCAGCTGGCCAATATCCAGCGAGGCGCCTACGTCCTCAAGGACAGCGATGGCACCCCGGAGCTGATCCTGATCGCCACCGGCTCCGAGGTCGGCCTGGCCATGGACGCCGCCGCCGAGCTCGAGAGCCAGGGGCGGGCCGTGCGGGTGGTCTCCATGCCCTCCGCCTTCCGCTTCGACGGCCAGGAAATCGAGTACCGCGAGAAGGTGCTGCCGAGCAGCGTCACCAGGCGCATCGCCATCGAGGCGAGCCACCGGGACTACTGGTACAAGTACGTGGGTCTCAACGGCCGCGTGATCGGCATGAGCACCTACGGCGAGTCCGCCCCGGCAGGCGACCTGTTCAAGCACTTCGGCTTCACCGTGGCCAGGGTGGTGGAGGAAGCCAAGGCGCTCCTCCAGGACTGATCGCGCTCCGAGCAGGGCAATGAGAAGGGGCACGGCCGACTGGCCGTGCCCCTTTTTCCTGGTTCATCGGTTCATCACTCTTCGCCGCGGGTCGCTCAGCGCTGGCGCCGAGGCTCAGGCGATGGTGACCTCGGCGTCGAGATAGACATCCTGAATGGCCTGGAGCAGCGCGACCCCCTCATCCATGGGCTTCTGGAAGGCCTTGCGCCCGGAGATCAGCCCCATGCCGCCGGCACGCTTGTTGATCACCGCCGTGCGCACCGCCTCGGCCAGATCGGAGTCCCCCCTGGAGCCACCGCCGGAGTTGATCAGCCCGGCACGCCCCATGTAGCAGCTGGCCACCTGGTAGCGGGCCAGGTCGATGGGGTGGTCCGTCGTCAGGGTGTCATAGACCCGATCGTGGGTGTGGCCGAAGCCGACGGCCCGGTAGCCGCCGTGGGTCTCGGGCAGCTTCTGCTTGACGATGTCGGCCTTGAGGGTGGCCGCCAGGTGGTTGGCCTGGCCGGTGAGGTCCGCCGCCAGATGGTAGTCGGCGCCCTCCTGCTTGAAGGCCGGGTTGCGCAGGTAGGCCCAGAGCACCGTGACCAGGCCCAGCTCATGGGCGCGGGCGAAGGCTTCGCTGATCTCCATGATCTGGCGGCGGCTCTCGTGGGAACCGAAGTAGACCGTCGCCCCCACCGCCACGCAGCCCATGTCGAAGGCCTGCTCCACCTGAGCGAACAGGGTCTGGTCGTAGATCGCCGGATGGCTCAGGGTCTCGTTGTGGTTGAGCTTGAGCATCATCGGAATGCGGTGGGCGTAACGGCGCGCCACCGAGGCGAGCACGCCCAGCGTCGAGGCCACGCCGTTGCAGCCGCCCTCGATGGCCAGCTCGACGATATTGGCCGGATCGAAGTAGGCCGGATTGGGAGCAAAGGAGGCCCCGGCGGAGTGCTCGATGCCCTGATCCACCGGCAGCAGGCTGAGATAGCCCGTACCGCCCAGTCGGCCATGGCCGAACAGCGCCTGGAGGTTGCGCATCACCACCGGGCTGCGGTCGCTGTCGGCAACCACCCGGTCGACGAAGTCCGGGCCCGGAAGATGCAGGCTCTCGCGGGGGATGCCCCGGCACTGGTGGGACAGCAGGGCCTCGGCCTCGGCGCCGAGCAGCTGGGTGATATCGGTCATGGCATTCCTCTCCTTGGCGATTGCGCTACGCCTTACCAGCGTAGCGGATCACACCACTGCCGGGGCAGGGCGTGTTCAACCTGGACAGAAGCGACGACCGTGTACGCCGCTTGCGATGGGTATCGCGGCGCGGATTTCTCTGGCTGCTGCCGCTGGCCGGGCGTCTGCCGGGACTCGTCGGGTGAAGTGCGCTAGAATCACGCCCTTGATTTTCTTCCTGATACCCCCGACCTGGAGTCCCCGCCACCGCCATGGCCCACCGCATCGCCATCAACGGTTACGGCCGCATCGGCCAGTGCGTGCTGCGCGCCCTGATTGAGCAGCAGAGAGACGAGGCGGCCGGCGGCTCCGGCCGCGCCCCCGGCGCGCCCCTCGAGATCGTCGCGATCAACGAGCTCTCCGACCTCGCCACCATCGCCTACCTGACCCGCTACGACACCACCCATGGCCGCTTTCCCGCGGCCGTGGCGCCGAACGGCGCGGGGCTGGTCATCGACGGGCGCGAGATCCAGGTGCTCAGCGAGCCCGATCCGGACCGTCTGCCATGGCGAGAGCTCGGCATCGACCTGGTGCTGGAGTGCTCCGGCAGCTTCAAGGACCGCGCGACGGCCTCTCGCCACCTGGCCGCCGGCGCCGGCCGCCTGCTCTTCTCCCAGCCGGCGGAGAGCGACGTGGACGCGACCATCGTCACCGGCATCAACGACCATGAGCTCGCCCCCGATCAGCGCATCGTCTCGGCGGCCTCCTGCACCACCAACTGCCTGGTGCCGGTGCTCACCGTGCTCGACGATGCCCTGGGCATCGAGAACGGCGTCACCACCACCATCCACTCGGCGATGAACGACCAGCCGGTGATCGACGCCTACCACCAGACCGACCTGCGTCTGACCCGCTCGGCGATGCACTCCATCGTGCCGGTGGACACCGGCCTGGCGCGGGGCATCAACCGCCTGATGCCGCACCTGGCCGGACGCTTCGAATGCCTCCACATGCGGGTACCGACCATCAACGTCTCGGCCATGGACATCGCCATCACGGTAGGCCGCGACACCACCGCCGCCGAGGTCAACGCCCTGCTCGCCGAGGCGAGCCGCGGACGACTGGCCGGGCTGCTCGGCTATACCGAGGAGCCGGTGGCCTCGGTCGACTTCAACCACGACCCGCGCTCCGGTATCGTGGACGCCACCCAGACCCGGGTGGCCGGCGGCCGCCTGATCAAGCTGCTGTGCTGGTTCGACAACGAGTGGGGCTTCGCCAACCGCATGCTCGACGTCGGCCGGCGCCTGGCCGCCCTGCCCCTCGAGACCCCCTGAACCCTTTCCGGCTTCCAGATGAGGACCCTCCCCCGATGAACGTGCGCAAGATGACCGACCTCGACCTCAGTGGCCAGCGCGTGCTGATCCGCGAGGACCTGAACGTGCCCGTCAAGCACGGCAAGGTGACCAGCGACGCCCGCCTGCGCGCCGCGCTGCCCACCATCCAGGCCGCTCGCGATGCCGGAGCCAGGGTGATGCTGATGAGCCATTTGGGCCGTCCCACCGAGGGCGAGCCCGCCGAGGAGTTCTCCCTGGCGCCGGTGGCCGAGCATCTGGGTGAGCTGCTGGGCCGCCCGGTCACCCTGATCAGCGACTACCTGGATACCGCTCTGGATCTGGCCGACGGCGAGGTGGTGCTGCTCGAGAACGTGCGCTTCAACGCCGGCGAGAAGAAGGACGACGAGACGCTGTCCCGGCAGTATGCCGACCTGTGCGATCTCTACGTGATGGACGCCTTCGGCACGGCCCACCGCGCCCAGGCCTCCACCCACGGCGTGGCACGCTTCGCTCCCACCGCCTGCGCCGGCCCCCTGCTGGCCGCCGAGCTCGCCGCCCTGGAGAAGGCGCTGGCGACCCCGGCGCGCCCCATGACCGCCATCGTCGGCGGCTCCAAGGTCTCCACCAAGCTCGACGTGCTCAACGCCCTCTCCGAGACCTGTGACCAGCTGATCGTCGGCGGCGGCATCGCCAACACCTTCATCGCCGCAGCGGGCTACAACGTCGGCAAGTCGCTGCACGAGGCCGACCTGATCGACCAGGCCAGGGCGCTGATGGACAAGGTCGAGATTCCGCTGCCCTCCGATGTGGTGGTGGCCACCGAGTTCTCCGATGCCGCCGAGGCGATCATCAAGCCGGTGGACCAGGTCACTGACGACGAGATGATCCTCGACATCGGCCCCGAGACCGCCGCGCGCCTGGCCGCCATGCTCAAGGACGCCGGCACCATCCTCTGGAACGGCCCGGTGGGCGTGTTCGAGATCGACCAGTTCGGCCACGGCACCGAGGTGATCTCCCGGGCCATCGCCGAGAGCCCGGCCTTCTCCATCGCCGGCGGCGGCGATACCCTGGCCGCCATCGACAAGTACGGCATCGCGGACCGGGTCTCCTACATTTCCACCGGCGGCGGCGCCTTCCTCGAGTACGTGGAAGGCAAGACCCTGCCGGCGGTGGCCGCCCTCGAGGCGGCCGCCAAGCGGGCCTGATAGACTCCAGGCCCTCGCCCGACCCATCTTCTCCAACGACAGACTCGCGGCCCTCCGGGCGCCGCGACCCCGCTAAAGGTGACACCATGGCACTGATCAGCATGCGCCAGATGCTGGACCACGCCGCCGAGCACGGCTACGGCGTTCCGGCCTACAACGTCAACAACCTCGAACAGATGCGCGCCATCATGGAAGCCGCCGATCGCACCGACTCCCCGGTGATCGTCCAGGCCTCCGCCGGCGCCCGCAAGTACGCCGGGGCCCCCTTCCTGCGCCACCTGATCCTGGCCGCGGTGGAGGAGTTCCCGCATATCCCGGTGTGCATGCACCAGGACCACGGCACCAGCCCCGCGGTCTGCCAGCGCTCCATCCAGCTGGGCTTCTCCTCGGTGATGATGGACGGCTCCCTGGGCGAAGACGGCAAGACCCCGATGGACTACGACTACAACGTCGACGTCACCCGTCGCACCGTGGAGATGGCCCACGCCTGCGGCGTCTCGGTGGAGGGCGAGCTAGGCTGCCTGGGCAGCCTGGAGACCGGCATGGCCGGCGAGGAAGACGGCATCGGCGCCGAGGGCAAGCTCGACATGGAGCAGCTGCTCACCGACCCGGAGGAGGCCGCCGAGTTCGTCAAGGCCACCCAGGTCGACGCCCTGGCCATCGCCATCGGCACCAGCCACGGCGCCTACAAGTTCACCAAGCCGCCCACCGGCGACACCCTCTCCATCCAGCGCATCAAGGAGATCCACGCCCGCATCCCCGACACCCACCTGGTGATGCACGGCTCCTCCTCGGTGCCCCAGGAGTGGCTCGAGGTGATCAACCGCTACGGCGGCGAGATCCCCGAGACCTACGGCGTGCCGGTGGAGGAGATCGTCGAGGGCATCCGCCACGGCGTGCGCAAGGTCAACATCGACACCGACCTGCGCCTGGCCTCCACCGGGGCGGTGCGCCGCTTCCTGGCCGAGCACCCCAGCGAGTTCGACCCGCGCAAGTTCCTGAAGGAGACCGTCTCCGCCATGCGCGACGTCTGCATCGCCCGCTACGAGGCCTTCGGCACCGCCGGCAACGCCTCGAAGATCCGGCCGATCAGCCTCGAGGCCATGGTCGGGCGCTACGAGAGCGGCGAGCTCGCTCCCAAGGTGAAGTAATCCCGGCAGCTTGCCCGCCGCGGCGGGCAAGCGACACAAGGGGCGGCCCACGGGCCGCCCCTTGTCGTTATCGTGACCCGCTATCCCAGGGGTCAGCGCGCCGGCGAGGCAAGCCGGCCCACCAACGACGCCGCCCCCGGCCTGGGCCGGGGGCGGCAGCGAGGAAGTGGCTTCCTCGGCAGGGGGAGCGAGGCGATTACCAGGTGGACTCCTCGTCGTCCTCGTCAGGGGTCTCCCACTCCTGCTCTTCCTCTTCCTCCTCGTCGAAGGTCCACTCCTCTTCCTCGTTCTCGAACTCGGTGTCGTGATCGGACGCTTCGTAGTCGGTGCTCTCGAAGGTGTCATCGGCACCGGCGCTGCCGAAGTCCTCATCGGGGGCCGGCTCTTCCTGGGGAGCCGGCTCCTGCGGCTCCTCATCGTGGAAGTCGGCAAAGGCCAGGGGGCTTGCGGTCAGGCCGAAGGTGATACCGACGATACCGAGTTTCTTGAGGAATTCCTTGGACATCATGTTCGCGCCTCCTATGGGGTCTGAACGTGCTGTGTAGTCTGAACTTGGGTTTCCTGACTGAAGGCCGGTGGCCTCCGCGGGACGGGCTGATGGGAATTGGCTCCGTCCTTTTCCGCTCACCCATACCGCTGCATCGAGCGGGCCAACCTTTGCCAAAAATCATAAAAACCATTCAAAATCAGATATCTAATAAATATCCCCAGCCGCCAGAAGGGTGCCGAAACCCTTATCGGGCATGGTAAAATCTGGCACATGGGGCCGGCCGACACAGCAAGGCGACACTTTCCGACGGCCGGCAACGGCAGCAAGCCAACGGAAACACTGTTCACAAAATCGTGGAACTGAGCTTTAATACAAGAGTGATCACGCTCCATACGAGGTTAGGTGATGGCCCGCCCTCTCTGTCTGCTCTTCGATTGCGACGGCACCCTTGTCGACAGCGAGCCGCTGCTCGCCGACGAGATGGCCACCGCCCTCAACGCCGTGGGCCTGCCCTTCCAGACCAGCGACTATATCGGTGAATTCCGCGGGGCTCGCTTCCGCCGCATCGTGGCGGCGCTGGAGAGCCGTCACGGCAGCGTCGACCCCGAGCTGCTGGAGCCCCTGGAAGCGACCATGCGCGCCAACCTCAATCGCCGCCTGGCCTCCGAGCTCACGCCCATCGACGGCGCCCATGAGGCCCTGGCCGCACTGGATGACTACCCCATGGGCGTGGTCTCCAACGGCCCGATCAACAAGATCCGCACCTCCCTGGAGGCCACCGGCCTCGCCGAGTCCTTCGACGACCGGCTGTTCAGCGCCTATGCCGCCAACTGCTGGAAGCCGGATCCCCGCCTCTATCGTCACGCGGCCAGCCGGATGGGCTATGCCCCCCGGGAGTGCCTGGCCATCGAAGACTCGGTGGTCGGCGTGCGCGCCGCTCTGGAGGCGGGCATGACCGTGGTGCATCTCAACCGCTACCCGGATGCGGAAACGACCCCGGAAGGCGCCATCATGATCACCAGCCTGTTCCAGCTGCCCACCGTGGTCGCCCGGCTTGCCCTCGAGTCATCCGACCCCCGCCGCGTCGCCACCCGCTGAGATCGGCCTTCGCTCCCCCTGGATGCAGCGGACCGGCGGCCATGCAGCCGACGCCCGCGGCGCGCTATCATGACGCCTCCAGCCACCCCCGTCAGGGAGCCTTGCCATGCCCTCACTTCAGGACCAGCTGCGCGGTCTCGTCTACTCCACCGACCAGGGGGAACTCTGCCCCGAGTGCCGGGAGCCGGTGGCCGAGTGCCGCTGTGCCGAACTCGCCGAGCAGGCCCGCCTGGCCGAGCTTGATGGCATCGTGCGCCTGCGCCGCGAGACCAGCGGGCGCAAGGGCAAGGGGGTGACCACGGTATCCGGCGTGCCGCTGCCGGAAGCCGAGCTCAAGGCCCTGGCCAAGCGGCTCAAGAAGGTGTGCGGCACCGGCGGCGCCGTGAAGGAGGGCGTGATCGAGATCCAGGGAGATCATCGCGAGCGGCTCAGGGCGGAGCTGGAGTCGCTCGGCTATACCGTCAAGCTGGCCGGCGGCTGAGAGGCCTCAGCCACCGCCTTCGCAGAGGGCCCGCAGGGCGGCCAGGGAGGCTTCCACCGGCGCCTCCAGCTTGAGGGCGTAGAGGTCATCGGCGCGGGTACGGCCGAGGTTGAAGCAGGCGATGGGCTTTCCCTCCCTGGCGGCGGCGCGAGCGAAGCGGAAGCCCGAGAAGACCATCAGCGACGAGCCCACCACCAGCAGGGCATCGCTCTCCTCGACCAGCGCAAAGGCCCGCGTCACGCTCTCCCGGGGCACGCTGTCACCGAAGAACACCACGTCCGGCTTCCATATCCCGCTGCCGCAGCGAGAGCAGTCCGGGACACGGAAGTCGGAGAAGTCCGCCTCCAGGTCGGCATCACCGTCGGGCGCCGCCCGAGCCGCCACGCCCGCCCAGCGGGGGTTGAGCTGCGCCAGCTCGGCGTGAAGCGCGTGGCGCATGCGACTCGCGCCGCAGGCCATGCAGCGCACCCGATCGGCGCGGCCGTGCAGGTCGATGACCCGCCGGGAGCCGGCGCGCTGATGCAGGCCGTCGACGTTCTGGGTGATCACCCCGCTGATCCGGCCCAGCTGCTCCAGTTCGGCCAGCAGCCGATGGGCCGGGTTGGGTCGCGCCTCGCCGAGGGCACGAAAGCCCGCCAGGGCCCGCGCCCAGTAGCGCTGCCGTGCCGCATGGCTGCCCATGAACTGCTGGTGCTGCATGGGCGGCGAGCGCTTCCATTCACCGCTATGGTCGCGGTAGTCGGGTATCCCGCTGGCGGTACTCACGCCGGCACCGGTCAGCACCGCCAGGCGCGCATGGCGACCGGCGAAATCCTCCAGCGCCTGCTGTGCCGCGGCGCCCAGCGTCATGCCCTGGATGGCTGACGTCATGCGGATGACCTCCCTGAAGTGTGCCGTCACGGACCACGCATCGAAAGATCATGGCCCCGAAGGGGCGAGGTTGTCTAGAATGGCCCGACACACTGCCACCCCCTCAATGATGGGCAAGGAACCCCGATGGCCTGGCTGGAATACCTGCTTCCCCTGATCTTCCTGTTTCCTCTTGCCGCCCTGGCAGTGATCGTGGTGGCACTGCGCAATCTCCACGACGCCCGCGTCCGCTCCCCCTTTGACGCGCACCCGCTGCGCGAGCCCGGCCAGGCGCTGCGCGACCGCCTGGACCGCGCCTTCGCCGGTCTCTTCCTCAACGGCGCCCTGGGTCCCATCGTCACCCTGGCGCCGCTGGTCTACGGCATGGGCCGCATGCTCTTCGCCAGCGAGCAGGCCTGGGTCGAATGGACCCTCTATGGCGTGCTCAGCACCCTGATGGTGCTGCTGTTCTGCTTCCTGCTCATGCGCGACTTCCAGCGCATCCGCCGCCTCAAGCTGGGACTGGCCTGCGAGCTGGCGGTGGGCCAGGAGCTCGAGCGGCTGATCCGCCCGGAGGCCCACCCCTACTACGTCTTCCACGACGTGCCGGCCAGCGGCACCCGCATCAACCACGTGGTGGTCACCCCCTGCGGCGTCTTCGTGGTGGAGACCCGCGCCCGCACCCGGCCCTTCACCCCCAGCGGCAAGGAGGTCAACCTGGTCACGGTGGAGCCGTCACGCCTGCGCTTCCCCGGCTGGAGCGAACGCAAACCGCTGGAGAAGACCCGGGAGCTTACCCGCTGGCTGGGCCACTGGCTCTCCGCACTCACCGAACGCGAGGTGCCGGTGATGGGCGTCCTGACCCTGCCCGGCTGGGACGTGGACGCCAGCCAGGGCCCCGACGACCTGCTGGTGGTCAGCGGCGAGGATCTCGCCGACCGCCTCGCCGAGCTCTGTCCCGGTGAATTCGACAACGCGACTCATGACGCGGTGATCGGGGTGCTGATGGAGCGCGCGGCCCGCCTGGAGCGCCTGCCGGGGAACGCCGGCTAGGCTGGCATCGCCCGGCGCCCGGCGCCTCAGTCCCCCCGCAGTCGGCCGCCCATCTCCTGGGCCAGATCCACCGCGTAGTGGTCGGTCATGCCACCGATGAAGTCGAGCATGCGCCGATAGCTGCCATACAGCGACCAGGAGGGTCGCGGGGTATTCTCGCCGATCAGTGCCAGCACCCGCTGATGCTTGAAGGTGGAGCGACCGGTATGGTGCAGCTCGTGGGCGGCGCCGATAAAGGCCTCCAGCAGGATGCCCAGGGTGGTATAGGCGCCGATCTCCAGCTTGGCCTTGCGCTCGTTCTGGAAGATCCGCTCCCGGGCCAGCTGCTTGGCGGCCTTGACCCCCCACCCCAGATCCGGATGGCAGAGTTCGAGCAGATCCTCGCTCAGACGCCCGCCCAGCAGCTCCGCCTCGTGCTGGACGAAGACCGCCCCCACATCGTTCACCGCCCGCTCCATGGCGGCCCCGCGCAGGGCGGCGATGCGGCGCCGCTGGGAGACCCCGTGACGCTGCATGGCGGCATAGTCGGCGGGCTCGCCGCCGGCGATCTGGATCAGGATCTCCGCCACCTCGTCGAAGCGCAGGATGCCCATCTCCAGACCATCCTCGAGGTCGAGCAGCGCGTAGCAGATATCGTCGGCGGCCTCCACCAGCCAGGCCAGCGGGTGGCGACACCAGCGTCCCGGCCCCTGCACCAGCAGCCCCAGCCGCTCGGCCACCTCGGCGAGCAGTTCACGCTCGCTCTGGTAGCAGCCGAACTTGCCGGCCGCCCCGCCGTGCTCCACGGTCCAGGGATACTTGAGCAGGGTACCCAGGGTCGCCGTGGTGAGGCGCATGCCGCCACGGAACTGGTTGTACTCCACCTGGGTCACGATGCGAAAGCCCTGGGCGTTGCCCTCGTAGGTGAGCAGATCCTGGCGCTCGAGCTCGGAGAGCCCGTCGAGGAGTCCGCCATCCTCGGCGGCGGCGCGGGCGAACCAGTCGCGGATGGCATACTCGCCGGCATGGCCGAAGGGGGGGTTGCCGATATCGTGACCCAGGCAGGCCGCCTGGACGATCACCCCCATGTCGGCCGGGGTGATCCAGCCGGGCAGCCGGCCGCTGAGCCGCTCGCCGACGATCATCCCCAGCGAGCGCCCCACGCAGCCCACCTCCAGGGAGTGGGTCAGGCGCGTGTGGATATGGTCGTTGTCGGTCAGCGGGTGCACCTGGGTCTTGCGTCCCAGGCGCCGGAAGGAGCCGGCGAAGACGATGCGGTCGTGGTCCTTGTGGAAGGGACTGCGACCGATCTCGTCCCGGCCGCCGCCGGGGCGCCCGTCGCGCCGGTCGTGCAGGCGACTCGGGTCCAGCAGCCGCTCCCAGCTCATCTGCGTCATGGGCATTCTCTCCTTGAGAACCCCATTCTGGCAGCCGCGACCGACTCCGCCCAGCCCCTATTCCCCGTCCGCCAGCGCCGGCAGAAATATCGTCAATTTTACCCGCCCTTCAAGAGAGCGCGTATTGCGCCCCTGTCGCGCTACTCGCCGTCCGCCAGTGCCGGAAGCAATATCTTCAATTTGCGGGTCAGCGTATTGCGCCCCCAGCCCAGCAGCTCGGCGGCTTCGCCCTTGCGCCCGCCGGTATGGCGCAGGGCGGTCTCGATCAGGATACGCTCAAAGTCCGGCACGGCCTCCTCCAGCAGATGCGTGTGCCCCGCCGCCAGGGCGCGGTCGGCCCAGTCCCGGAAGGCCGCCCGCCAGTCGCCGCTGGGCGCGGCGCTGCCGTCCTCGTGGCGCAGCTCCGGCGGCAGATCCTCCACCAGGATCTCGCGGCCGGAGGCCATCACCGTCAGCCAGCGGCAGGTGTTCTCCAGCTGGCGCACGTTACCCGGCCAGGGCAGGTGGGTCAGGTGCGTCTCGGCCTCCGGCGTCAGCACCTTGATATCGGTCGAGAGCTCCTTGGCGGCCTCGGCCAGGAAGTGGCGAGCCAGCCGCGGAATATCCTCGCGGCGCTCGGCCAGTTTCGGCAGATGCACCCGGATCACGTTGAGGCGGTGAAAGAGATCCTCCCGGAAGCGTCCATCCTTCACCAGGGTCTCGAGGTTCTGGTGGGTGGCGGCGATGATGCGCACGTCCACCTTTACCGGCATGTGGCCGCCGACCCGGTAGAACTCTCCGTCGGCCAGCACCCGCAGCAGCCGGGTCTGGGTCTCGGCGGGCATGTCGCCGATCTCGTCCAGAAAGAGGGTACCGCCATCGGCCTGCTCGAAGCGCCCCTGGCGCTGGGCGGCCGCACCGGTGAAGGCACCCTTCTCGTGGCCGAACAGCTCGGACTCGATCAGATCCTTGGGAATCGCCGCCATGTTCAGCGCGATAAAGGGCCTGCCGGTCCGCGGACTGTGCTGGTGCAGGGCCCTCGCCACCCGCTCCTTGCCGGTCCCCGATTCGCCGTTGATCAGCACCGTGATATGCGAGTGCGACAGCCGGCCGATGGCGCGAAACACCTCCTGCATGGCCGGTGCCTCACCGATGATCTCGGCATCCAGCCCCTCCGGCACAACCACCGGGCGCTGGCGCTCCCGGGCGTGGGCCACGGCGCGACGCACCAGCGCCAGGGCCTCGTCCACATCGAAGGGCTTGGGGAGGTACTCGAAGGCCCCGCCCTGGTAGGAGGCCACCGCGCTGTCCAGGTCGGAGTGGGCAGTCATCACGATCACCGGCAGGTCGGGATGAGCCTCGCGCACCCGGGCCATCAGGTCCAGACCATCGATGCCCGGCATGCGGATATCGGTGACCAGCACATCGGGCGGATCGTCGAGCAGGCGCTGCAGGGCGGTGTCGGCGCGCTCGATACACTCCACGTCCAGGTCGGGTTGGGCAAGGGCACGTTCGAGTACCCAGCGGATGGCGCGGTCGTCGTCGACGATCACCACGCGTGCGGCGTCAGTCATGGCGCTTCTCCAGGGGAATCAGCAATCGGAATTCGGTCTGGCCGGGCACGGAATCGCATTCGATCAGGCCCTGGTGCTGGTGCAGGATGGCCTGGGCGATGGAGAGCCCCAGGCCGCTGCCTTCGGCGCGACCGGAGACCATGGGATAGAAGAGCGTCTCGCGCAGCGTCTCGGGCACCCCCGGGCCGTTGTCGATCACCCCCACCTCGCAGACCAGGCGATGACGCTCCGCCCCCAGGGTGAACTGACGACGCGCCCGGGTGCGCAGCACCAGCCGCGGCGCGGGCGTCGACGCCTCGGTCATCGCCTCCACGGCGTTGCGGGCCACGTTGAGCACCGCCTGGATCATCTGCGCCTCGTCGCCGGCCAGGTCCGGCAGGCTGGGATCATAGTCACGCTCGATCCACACCTGGGGGTGCTCGACGATCAACAGCGAGCGGACCCGCTCCAGCACCTTGTGGATGTTGAGCGGCTCGTGGCGAATCATGCGATTGGGGCCCAGCATGGAGTCCACCAGGTCGCGCAGCCGATCCACCTCCTCGACGATGATGCGGGTGAACTCCTTCAGGTTCGGGTCGTCGAGGTCACGCTCCAGCAGCTGGGCCGCGCCGCGGATCCCGCCCAGGGGGTTCTTCACCTCGTGCGCCAGGCCGCGGGTCAGCACCTTGATGGTCTCCTGGCGGGTCAGCAGGGCTTCCTCACGGGAGATGCGCATCAGCCGATCACGGGGCTCGATCTCCAGCAGCAGCTCGTCACGGGAGAGCGGTGTGACCGTGTAGTCCACGGTCAACGCCTCCCCGCCCAGCATCGCCAGTCGCGCCTCGCGCTGGGTAAAGGGATGAAACTCGTCCCGCGCCTTGCCCAGCACCTCGCCGAGCCCATCGTCGTTCTCCATCAGGGCGCACAGCCTCGTGCCCTTCACTCGGCCGCGGCTGATCGCCAGCAGCGCCTCGGCGGCGGGGTTCATCCATTGCAGCCTCAGCTCGCCGTCCAGCAGGACCACGGCAGTGGTGAGGTGCTCCATCAAGCGTTGATACATCGAATGGGCCATGTCAGATCCAGGGATACCCTGCTCATCGTCAGGAAGCTCAGGGCAACGAAACGGTGGTACGGGCGTTGGAAACAAGCCGCTGCAAGAAGCGCGCCAGACTCACGAGGCCCGGCGTCAGCGGCTCCGCGGCGTCGCCCCACGGCCACTCTGCACCAAGACAGTGCACAAAGAGCAGGGCTGCACGCCACCAAGGCCGATCCTGGTGCGCCAGGCGCTCCACCAGCGCCCGGCGGGAGATGGCACGCTGCTCATTTCAGCGCAGCCGCGGCTCATCAGTGCGCCGCCGACGGGCGCTTCGGCACCACCGCGAAGCGGCCAGTGCGCTCGACAAGGCGAGGCGACTAGTCGGCAGGAGGCCGACTGCTGCCGGCGCGCTGCACCCGGATGGTCACCGGTGAGCTGCGGTGGCGCACCTCGCCGCTGCCGTCGAGCAGCTCCGCCTGCAGCACCTGATCGCCGGGCGTCATGTTGGCCAGCATGAAGGCCTCGGTATGCATGGCCGTCTGGCTCACCTCGCCATTCACCAGCAGGCGCACGCGATGGTCCTCGCGCAGCGCCGGCTCGATGCCCAGCTCCACCGCCACGTTGCCAGCCGCCCCCGCCGGGAAGACCTGCTCATGGTCCGGCGACAGGATTCGAAAGCGGTCATAGGGCATAAAGGGCTGTCCCGGCGAACCGGCCGCATCGCGACCCTCGAGCCGCGGCGACGACTCGCCGGCACGCCCATCGCCGCCGGAGGAGACCACCGTCACCGGTGCCAGCTCCACCGGCTCTCCTCCCCGGTCCGGGTTATCGGTGAAGACCACGTTGCCCCGGGCATCGGTGGTGCGGTAGATCGTCCCGGCCTGCACGGCCAGGCTGAAGGTCAGCATCACCGCCAGGGCCATCAGGGCCTTGTTCATGTCTCTCCCTCCTGCGCGCTCGGCGTTCCCGGATAGCACCCAAGATAAAGGGGTTTCGCCATGGCGAAACCCCTTTTCGATCAACGTCGGCGCGTCGATGCCGTCAACAGCGACTCGTCATCAGCAGCTGTAGTACATGTCGAACTCGATGGGATGGGTGGTCATGCGGATGCGCTCCACGTCCTCCATCTTCAGCTCGATATAGGCATCGATCATGTCGTCGGTAAAGACGCCGCCCTCGGTCAGGAAGGCGCGATCCTGGTCCAGCGCTTCCAGGGCCTGGTCGAGGCTGTGGGCCACGGTCGGCACCTTCTTGCCCTCTTCCGGCGGCAGGTCATAGAGGTTCTTGTCCATGGCGTCGCCGGGATGGATCTTGTTCTTGATGCCGTCGATACCGGCCATCAGCATCGCCGCAAAGCACAGGTAGGGGTTGGCGGTCGGATCCGGGAAACGGGCCTCGACGCGCTTGCCCTTGGGGCTCGCGGTGTAGGGAATGCGGATGGAGGCGGAGCGGTTGCGAGCCGAGTAGGCCAGCATCACCGGCGCCTCGAAGCCCGGCACCAGGCGCTTGTAGGAGTTGGTGGAGGCGTTGGTGAAGGCGTTCAGGGCCCGGGCGTGCTTGATGATGCCGCCGATGTAGTAGAGCGCCATCTCGGAGAGACCCGCGTACTCGTCGCCCGCGAACTGATTGTTGCCATCCTTCCAGAAGGACTGGTGGACGTGCATGCCGGAGCCGTTGTCGCCGACCAGGGGCTTGGGCATGAAGGTGGCAGTCTTGCCGTAGGCGTGAGCCACGTTGTGGATCACATACTTCATTTCCTGAACTTCGTCGGCTTTCTTGACCAGGGTGTTGAACTTGACGCCGATCTCGTTCTGACCGGCGTTGGACACCTCGTGGTGGTGCACCTCGACGGTCTGGCCGATGGCCTCCAGGGTGTTGCACATGGCGCCACGGATGTCGTGGAAGCTGTCCACCGGGGGCACCGGGAAGTAGCCGCCCTTGACCCGCGGACGGTGACCCAGGTTGCCGCCGTCGACCTGACGGTCGGTAGACCAGGCGCCTTCCTCGGAGGTGATCTTGTACATGGCGCCTTCGATGTCGGCCTTCCAGTGCACCTCGTCGAAGATGAAGAATTCGGGTTCCGGGCCGAAGAAGGCGGTATCGCCCAGGCCGGTGGACTGCAGGTAAGCCTCGGCACGCTTGGCGATGGAGCGCGGATCACGCTCGTAGCCCTGCATGGTGGCCGGCTCGATGATGTCGCAGCGCAGCACCAGGGTGGCGTCCTCGGTGAAGGGGTCGAGGAAGGCGCTGCCGTCTTCCGGACGCAGGATCATGTCGGACTCGTTGATGCCCTTCCAGCCTGAGATGGAAGAACCGTCGAACATCTGACCGTTCTCGAAAAACTCCTCGTCCACGTCACGGGCCGGGATGGTGACATGCTGTTCCTTGCCACGGGTGTCGGTGAAGCGCAGATCGACCCACTTCACGTCATGTTCTTCAATCAGGGCGAGAGTCTTGGCAGACATGGTGTCCTCCGGGGTTGAGCTTGGCTCGAAGCATTTAGGTGGTGCGAGATCAAGATAGTGCGAAGTTGTAGCACGCCGCGAGCACCCTGCCCACGGCTGCCGGAACTATCTCCGGCACTGCCCGGTACAATGCACGCCTCGTGCCAACATTGCACCCCTATGCAACAGGGGAAATCCATCATGCTGATTTACATGCAAAATACAGGAATCGCCGACGCACCAGCCTGAAACAGCGCCCCGCTTGCCGCCACCTCGGCGATCGCTCCGCCCGACATTGCGCACCAAGCAGGTGCATATCGACTCGCCGCTGCACCCCCAGGGTGCGCTCGCCACGCCCGACCCCGCCAGCCGGGGCAAACCACCTTGGTTGAATGAGAAATATCACGCCGCCACCCTTTGATACCCGCAGTCACCAAAAGCTACGCTTGATTACACACCCCTCCCAGGTAGTGGCGCATGCGCCCGGCAGACGATCCTCAACCCATGGGTGCAGCCTTATCCTTGGAGTCCGCATGATTGATGTCACCGGCTGCATTCTCGTCGACGCCCGAAGCGCCGGTCCCCGCCTGCCTCGACAGTTGGCCATTGTCGCGCCTCTGGTCCGTGCCGATGCCTTTTCCCTTCGAGTCGTCGACGATACCGGCGACCCCCGCCTGCCGCGCATCGTCGAGCGCTACGGGGCACGCCTGCTCAACGTCTCTCCCGCTCCCCTGGGGAAGCGCCTCAACGATGCCATTACCCGCATCAGCGGCGAGGTGCTGATCTTTCCCGACATCGGCAACACCACCAGCGCCGAGGCGCTGTCCCGGCTGGCCGTCGAGGTGGCCGCGGGCGCCTTCGATGTGGCCCTGCTCGCCCCCCTGCAGCTGGGCTCCTTGCAGCGTCTGCTGGCCAGGATCAGGCGACGACCCCGGGCACGCAGCGAGGGCCTCTGCCTGTCACGCGCCTGGTTCGAACGCATCGGTGGCTGCGACCCCGCCCTGGATGCCGACGCCCTGGGCGAGCTGCTGGAGCGTCTGAGCGCCTGCGGCGCCCGACTGAAGCCTGTCGAGCCCTGATCCGGCACCGCAGCTACACTGAGCGCTAGCCGCCACTCGGCGTGCGTTGACTGCCCGTCGCAGGGAGAGATTGAGCCCAGCGCGGAGCGCCTTTAGGGTGCGATCTTCACCAATCAACGCCTGCGTACAACAAGAAATGACCTCAGACTCCGCAATGAGACGCAAGAACTTCTGGTCCGGCCTGGGCGTCGCCGCCATCGCGGTGCTGCTGCTCACCTGGATCATCCCCACCTGGGGCGGCCGCGGCTTCGCCGTCGGCATGCATCCCCGCACCCTGGCCACCCTCGGCGCCTGGGTCATGCTCGCCTGCGCCCTCGCGCTCAGCCTGGTCAGCGCCATCGCCCTGATCCGCACCCGCCAGCCCTTCGCCGCCCGGCCCGACCTGCTGGCGCTCTGGCACCAGGCCTGGCCCTTCCTCTATGTGCTGGCCTTC
>LFCJ01000118.1_pt1 | contig 42715 bp, 27 predicted proteins | sample 643141 | NCBI WGS metagenome assembly LFCJ01 (sample SAMN03766243, study PRJNA286221) | soda lake metagenome | biome: soda lake; feature: Kulunda steppe; material: water; isolation source: sample B1-Br-g2 brine of Lake Bitter-1 | place: Russia: Kulunda steppe | collected 2010-07
ATCTTGGCCGGACGGTCGATCGGCACCTGCAATCACATACAACAGGTCACGCTGGAACCCGGTGAGGTCGTTCATCCTGCGAGAGACTTCAACGAACCTGTATTTACCTTCTTTTCCGAATCAAATCATATGTAGATATAGTTTGAAAATCAAAGCGTGGATAATGTCTGTTTCGACGACGATGTTGTAGAAATGCCCTCTCTTTCGGTTAGGAGTTACAGGTACGGAAAGGGAGATAGCATTATTGGAGAGACCCCCCATCCAAATTCTAAGCGGCGATAAATATGTGCTGAACTCAGCGGAATCGCCTGTCACCCGCTAATGCGCTCTTCTACTCTTTACCCAGTATCTCGCTAATGTTGACCGTAGCGTATCCAGATTTGGTATGCATATTTGTGATCGAATTCTCTTGAGCCTCTAATTTCTCATCAACGGTCTCTATTGGTGTGGGGGAGTCCTTCGGTGGCAGATTCATGATGAAACCCCCAAACATGAACAGTGCTCGCTCGTAGTCACGCGCCTTGCCATCCGGACAGGTTTCACGAAATTTGCGGCAGAATGAGCCATACTGAGACACGCTCTGACTTGCCTGGCTATACAGCCGTTCCCCGGCTTCTCGAGTTCTCCAGAGGTAAACATACGCATTCCAAACCCGCCGGTCGTAAATTGGGAACTCAACAGAGTACTGATCCGGCCCACTTGCCATCAAGTGGAGGAGAAAGGCTGACGTGACGAGGCTTTTCGACTCGACGACTCCCGCATCTTTCAAATCTTCTGCCAATGATTCGATTGCTGTCTCGGGGTCTTGGTCAATGTAGTCGGTTCGATCAAGCATTTCGAGGACTGGAGAGATCTGCTCGAAATCGATGGTTCGGTTTAGCCCCTTCCACTCCCAGAGACTCTCTGCCCGATTTACCAGATTGAAGTCTTGCATGGCTTTGTCGTACTCTTCTGCGTAGTCCGTATAGACGGAGTACATGGATGCCCAGTACCCGATATTCAGCGGTGGATCTGGCATATCAGTCACCATGTTGCTATCAAGACAAATGTGTTTTTGAGTGACAGTCCATCTGCTCGATCATCCATTTTGAGAGAAGCACGCTGCGTCTCTCGCATTGATCTGGATATTTGTACGCGATAGTTTGACCCTGGTGATACAGTTGTAAATTCCCTCTTCAAGCCACACTCACCGGTATTCCAGCAGGCGAAAGTACACGCATTCGGAGAAGCAACGAGGCAGCGGCCATCGATCGAAGGCACTGTGAAACTGCGAGTTGGAAGGATATTCGGGCGAATTTTTATACTTCAGTGACAGACTCACTGTGAGTCATGGACAATGTGTGGGTGAGTTCTGGTAGCACGACGGTGGAGGCGATGGTTAATCCAATCGCGGCGGCATGCGCGGGTGACGGGATCGACGAGGCGTTCGTCCCAGATACCGTTTACTTCCTCGATAATCCAGGGCTCGGCGACGCCATCCCCGAGACGACGGGTATCACGCAGACCGTGCTCGAACAGTACGGTGTGGAAAGCCCGACGATCGAAACAACGCAGATCTCCCACGACACGGACTTCGAAGGGATCGTTTCGCACTTTCAGAACGCGATCACAGCCGCCCACGACGCGGACGCGAACGTCGCGGTTGACGTCACGCCCGGCCGCAAGTTCATGTCGGTCATCGCGTTCAACGCAGGAATGAAATTCGACGCCGACCACATCTTCTACTTCTACCTGAACTCCGCCGACTACTACAGTCGCATTTACCCCGAGATCCCGAAGCCAGCCGCCGAACTCTACGACTTCCCGGAGGTTCTCCCATGAGACTCGCACGTGACCAACTGATTCTTCTGTTGAACGCGCTGTACGAACTCGACCAGCGCTCAATCACGGTCACGCATCCTTCCACCGAGATCGGTGAGTTACTTCGCATCGAACTGGAAGACCCGGCAGCGAGCACAGTAACCATAACGACGGGCGCGATGTCGTACGACTCAGCACTGGACAACATCCAACGTGAACACGGGAGACAGGTCCGTGACGAACTCCCGAATAGTGCAGCCTACGTCAAAGCCATCGTCGCCAGCGGCCTGGTCGATATTCGGAACCGCGACGAAGTCCAGACGATCATCACCCGGTACGGATACCAGGACCTCCAGGAGGGCCATCCGCCGCGATACGCCGGATTCGACACGAACCTCTTCCCATGGCGGATGCACGACGTACTCGAAATCGATCCGGTCCTTCACAGCGATGACGGGACAGCACCAGTGAACGGGTACACGCTCCCAGCAGGCGTCGATACCGAGCTCAGCATCAGTTACCGGTACGGCGAAAACGCGATGCCGGCATCACGGCTGGCCGACGCGTTCGGCCCCGAATTCAACCGGCTCACCGGGCAACCAACAGAAGACAACCGAGAGACACGCCTCGGCCTGCGTGAATTCCGCCGACTCCGAGATACCCGGCCGCACGACATCGTCGCCGGCGACACCGGCGACACGGCAATCATTGACAGCTGCATCGACTACTATGCAGACGAACCGACCGGCGTCATCCTCTTCTCCAACGATTACGGCTTCATAGACGAAGCACGCGAAAAGAAAATCCCAGCAGTCCACATCGACTTCGACATCGACGTACCCCGGCGAGTCACCGGAACCTGGGATCAACTAGCGACGCTCCTGTACGAACTCGCCGTTATCTTCGGTGTGATCGTTCTTCCAAAGGCCACGCTGTACGGCGTCTGGGAAGACAAAGACCCTCGAAACTGGAAACGCGAAGATATCGATATCGATCCGCGAAGCGACAACCTCGCCGCGATTCTCGAGCGAGACAAACCGATTATCGAAGCCCACCAGTGACAGGAGATCCTCGCTTCTTCGAGGCAGGGACGATCTATCCGTGGGCGACTCTCTCTAGGAGATCACTGGTTCTCGCGGCAGCTTGCTCTCGAGGAACACCTTGGTCCACTAATCGCTCAGTCATGCGGAGACTGAGTTCATCGTCGTCCAATGGGTCTCGTGAGACGATGTATCCGTTCTCTTGGAGGTAGTCGTCAAGTTCGTCCGCTTTATCGCCCCGGAACCGGTCTACCTCGCGTGCGTGTAACGCTTCGACTAGTTGCTTGCCATCTCCACCGAGCTCAGCGGCTAACTCTGTCACTCGGTCGATGAACGTCTCGCTGATTGCGCCCGACGCTTCGAGTACGTCTCTGTCGACGGGGTCGCCGCGTCCGATCTGCCAGCACTGCGCGAACTCGTCGAGCGCTGCTGCGTTCTGCTGGATCGTTTCGAGTGTCTCTGCGTCGGCCGGTACGAACTCGTTCCGGCCCCTGTCGAGCAGGTTTTCGAGTTGACCCACCCGGTCAACACCAATTTCCAGGAGATCATGGAGCACGTCGATATCCTCGACGAGATACCAGAGATGCGCTGTCCCTGCACCGTTGTACGGGTTGAACGGCGGGACGTCCAGCAGTTCGCCGTACGACTCGTGATCGTGTCCAGTAGTGCTGGGTGGATCGGGCCGCACACTGTCAATAGTGTCGAGATCCGGAACCTGGACCGTACCGTCCAACTCTCGGACATCAGCCAGGTCAATAGTCGTCCAGTCAACCTCGGAATCCTCGAGCGCGTCGTGCCATTTCGCAACCTCATCGCCTTGCGCTGAAAAGTAGAAGATCTGCCGGCCGTCTCTGGCTAACTCGATCAACGAGTCGATGATAACCTCGGCACGCAAATCATCGGTGTTAGCCAGCGTTTCGTCGAGAACAATTGGCAGCTTCGCCCCGTGTTCCTGCTGCTCAACGAACGCCAACCGGACCGCCAGCAGCACCTGGACACGCGTTCCGCTAGATAATTCGTCCAGCGCATATCCTTTCTGTGTCGCTGTATCGAACGCGCGGAACGTTTGTTCTCCCTCGACCAGATCCAACTCGTACCGTCCGTACGTGATTGTGGCTAACAGTTCGTTCGCGCGACGAAACACCGCTGGCCGATTCGCCTCGACAGCAACGTCTTGGACGTGGTTCACCAGCACGTCTCCCACCATCGCCGACTGATCAGCATCGAGTTGCTCCCTGAGCGTGTCCAATGCACGGTCTTTCTCCGCGATCGCGTCTTCAACTTCGGTATCGGTCTTTGCCTCTCTGATTTTTGCCTCGATGTCCGCGATTCGTTTCTGTATCTCGTCGTGGCGGTTCGCGGTGTCTTCCACCTCGCGTAGTTCTCGCTTCAGCTGCTGGAGATCTCGGTCTTTGAGTTCCGGTTCGTACGCTATCTGGCCTTCTAACTCCGCTTCTTCCTGTTCGACGACAGCTTTCGCTCTCTCGACATCCTTTTTCGCTTGCTCGTACTCGTCAATCTGGTCGCAAAGCGCCTGTAATCCGGTTCGATCCCCGGGATCCAGCTCAAGCGTGGTGAAGACTTGATCCCGCTGTTCCTGCGCCTCACTGATTTTCTGCTCAGCCGTCTCAATCGTTTCTACAGCATCATCCAGGTCTCGAGTTGCGTTCTCGTGTTTCGATTTTCGGTGTTCTAAGTCACGAACTGCTTCAGCCGCGTCTGCTGAATCCTCGATATCCTCGTACCCGAATGCCGCTAACTCGTTTTGAAGCGCGTTCCTGGCATCGCTGAGGTTCTCAGCTACTGTCTCAAGCTCTTTTTCTAAGCCAACGACAGCATCGTGTGCGCGCTGCCAGTCTAGCACTCGCCGGACAATAACCGCCAGTTCGATGTCCGTTGCGTCAGGCGCAGTTCCGAGTTTCTCCTCAAGTTCTTCTCGCTTCTCGGCGAGCGCCTGTTGTTTCTCCTCGAGGTCGTTTTTATCGAGTAGGGTATCTCGTTTCTGCCGTCGCTCGTCGATAATCTCGTATTCAGCGATCGCGTCGTAAATCTCGATCAAGCGATCTCGGACTGCCGCTTCCGTCCACGACTCGGGCGATGCTAATCCAGTTTGTTCGAACGAGTTCCGGTGGGTGGTCCGCCCATCGTCGACGGTCTCGGTGTCCTGTCGCTGGTGGTATCCGTACGCGAAAAGACCGATTCCGAGGAGGACGACAGCGAACAGAATCGGGTTGACGAGCACACCGAGTGTGATGCCTGCGATCGACACGATCAACGCGGAGGCAACACCGATGCGGAACGCCGCGTCGCCATCGCTCGCAACGCCGGTTTCTGGAACCGTAATTAACCACTCTTCGAGCGCTTTGCTACCCCGCTTGAGCGCCTGCAGATCCTCTTCGGGTGGATCCTCGTTCTCTACCCACTGGGAGACTGACTGCTGGAACTCCTGTTCTGCGTGTACCGTCTGCGCGTGTCGAGCGAACTCAGATACTTCCGCCCACGCGCCGGGGTCGAGATCAATCAGATCCGCTTGCTCCACGTCGAGCGGGATATCAGTCCTAGCGTTCCGTCGCGTCTCTTTCGCCGCTTCCAGTTCCTCACCGAGGGAACGTTTCCGGGATTCAGCGTCATCGAGGTCATCTCGACGTTTTTTCAAGCCGGTGACTTTGCCATCTGGGACCCCGTCATCTGGCAATGCCGCCTCGTCCAAGGCGTCTTCCGCGTCTTCCCTCGCTTTTTCAGCGTCCGTTTTCTCCGCTTTCCACTCCCGAATCTCGTCGTCCAGCGTCTCTACCTGCTCGAATTCATCTCCGTCAACGCGTTCTAATACGTCCGGGAAAGCATCACGCTCGTCTTTCGCTTTCTCGAATGCCGTTTTGGCTTCGCAGTATGTGATCGCTTGATTGAGCGCCGTTTTCTCTGCGCGGGCTTGTTTTGCGTCTTCCAACTCGTCCCGCAGTCTGGTGAGGCGACTCCGCTCCTCTTCCAGCCCTTCGGCTTCCCTGCGTTTCTCTCGCCAAGCCTCTACCGCCCTCGTTGCCGTTTGGTACTCACCTTTGTTTCGAGTGATTGGCGAGTCCTTGTAGCCTAACTCATCGTGGGCGGCAGCGATGTCAAACCCGCCGGCCGATTCTCGCTCGATCGTTTCGGCAAAGCTCTCGTTCCGGGTTTCCTGCTGCATCAGGTCGTGCAGACACAGCCGGTACCGGTCCCGGTGTTCCTGTGACGGGAGGGTTGGCGGCCCTGCTTCCTGTCCGTTCCGTTGGTATTCAGCCGTTCCATTGCTCACGTCGACGCGCCATCGCTCGCCGTTCATCGACAGGTGCCCGACGAGTTGTTCACTGGTATCGGCTGCGTCCGGCCACAACATTTTCTCAATCGATTCGGCAGTGGTCGTTTTGCCGGCCGCGTTCGGCCCGTGAATCAAGTTAATACCAGACGACAGTTCATCGACACTGAACCCGTTCGTCTCGAATCCCGGTGCGCGAACGATGTCCAGCGTTTCAATCTGAACCGGCTCGTCTTCACCAGTCATACGTGCTCCTCCTTTTGCTGTATCAGCGTATCGAGTAGGAGGCGGGCTTCCTGTTCTACCGTCTCAATTGCAGCATCCCGATCGGGTGACTCGATATCTGTCTCCCGGCGAAGCAACGAGTACGCGCCACCGCTATGCCCGTCCCGCATCGCCTCTTGCGCGTCATCGATGAGGCGGTTGTACTCGTCAGTCCCGTCACCGTCCTCTAGCGTTAATAGGAGATCTGCAAGATACGCAACCGGCCCATCCCCGTCGGCCCTTTCGTCGAGATCAACGGCTGGACGCGTATCGACGGTAATCGATTCGATACGAATGTCGACTGATCCGTGTTTCGTTGCAGGCTGCTCTTCCAAGTCGGCTTTCTGCTCAACTAACTGCGTATGTGCAGCCGTTCGCCCTGTGAGCCGGACTCGAGGCAGGAATACCTCCATGCTCCGCGTATCCAATTCCTCTTGGAGATGCCGCCGAATTTCAGTCGAAATCGTAGCGACTGCGTCCTGCGGATCAGCAGCATCAGACACGTCCGCACGGATTTCGTCGTAGCAGACTGTTCCCATCGGGATCTGGTTCGTTGTAACCGCTCCCTCGGACTCGATCGTCACTACCCACGGCCCGTGAATCCCTCGTTCACCCGGGTCGAGCCCCTGGGGAGAACCGGGGTACAACGTCATCGGGTCCGTTTCAATCTGGATGCCTGGCGTGTGAATGTGTCCGAGCAGCCAGCATGCCGCAGGCGTGTCTCTGAGTTCCTGACTCCGTACTGGGGCGTATCGGCTTCGCGGTGAATCTAACTCCGTGTGAAGGACACCCACCTGCGGAACGTCATCGACTTCGGGTAGATCGTAGTCCTCCAACGGAGATCTCGATACGTGCTTGTGCGGAAACGACCACCCGTCAAAGCACACTGCAGGCGCCCCGTTCTTTTCGAGTTCCCAGCGCTCCCACGTCCCGTTTGCGCCGAGGAGATGAAGGTTATCGAGTCCGATGTCATCGACCATTCGCGGGAGAAACTCGGAATCGTGGTTCCCCGCGACCGTAACGACTGGGATTCCCGCGTCGTCAAGATCAATCACACCGGCTTCGAAGGCACCGTACGCTTCGAAGTACCGGTTTTCCCGATCTGCAATGTCACCGGTAAGAACGACGGCGTCGACATCTCGATCGATCGCTTCCCGCACGATACCTTGCCACACTGATCGCGGCGAACACTCCGGCCCGTCCAGCGGTTCCGGAATCCGAGTCGGATGCCGGCCTAAATGAAGGTCGCCAGTACAGAGAAGTTGAACCGATCCATTCACCATTTGTATATCAATATGGTATTATCAAATCAAAACCACATAAAGCTGCGGGGCGAAAAGACTGGTAGCTCCTTCGATTATAACGCTGAGGTAATGAGGACGGTTGACGGTTCCGCATGAGTTGTTTCGAAGGTGTCTGAGCCGTAATTTAGCTATCGAGGTTTGAATCCGATAGGGACATCCCATTCGTCTTTGACTTCCTTCCACGGATTCGGACTAATGACAGTGTCATCGGTCAGTAGTTCGCAATCTTCACTCAGACCGTGCTTCTCTGCAATCCACTGTTTGTACTGCTCGTAACTGCTCGGGAGATCATCATCGTGCGTCTTGAAGTGATTTGGATGGATGTACCAGAAATAGTCGCCACACGCTAAACACTGGATCTTACCTTCTTTCCCCTCCCCAGTCGATTTGTTCGTTGCCATACCTGACTCCTCTCATTACGTCTTGAATATCCCTTCGGTGCAACTGATTACCCGGTCGCAGGAACTGAGAAGATAGCTACTCGTTCAGCAGGATCCATGCCGCGTTTCTGCACCATGATGATCCAAATGCCAACAGGGATAAGTAATTTGGAGAGACCTTACACGGTATGTCGTCTGCTCATTCGTCGATAGAAGACATTCAAGAAACCCATCTCGATACCTATCGCAGTAATCCGGATCGGATCGAATCTGACGCGGGGACTGAACGTCAAGACCGAGCGGATTACGATGGCCGCTTCATTTTCGAACTGCTCCAGAACGCTGTTGACGAGATGAGTGACACGTCTAACCCGGATGTTCGGTTTGAACTCTCTAAGGACGCGCTCATCGTAGCGAACAACGGTGCTGCGTTCACTATCGACGATCTCTACGCGCTTACCCTAACCACGCGGACGACGAAAGCAGGCGACACCTCAATTGGACACAAAGGCCGCGGCTTCACCTCGATTCTAGGGATCACTGACCGACCCGCCGTCTTCTCACCAACGGTTGCTGCGCGGTTCGACAGAGAACAAACAGCAGAGATTCTCGGTGCAGAGACTGATATCCGGGAGGCATTTCCCGACGGACTCTCTGCATCCGATGTTCCTGTCCTCGGACTACCAAACGAGGCGACTCCTTCGTCGACGGTGAAGAAACTCCTGAACGAGGGGTACACGACCGTCTTCGAGTTTCCACTCCGCGATCCGGACACCCTGCGTGAGAGGATCGAACGGAAAGTACGCTCGCTTGATGAAAACACGGTCGCGCTCTTGCCGGAATTAAAGCGAATCCGCATTGACTGTCCAGGGTGGAAGCGGACATGGCGTGTTCACCGCGAAGCTGTCGACGAATACGCAGACGCATCACTCGTACACGTAACACGAGAGACGACCACTGCTGACAGAACAGAGCACGAAACACAGCCATTCGTTGTTTTCGAGACCAATGAAATCGATCGAGCCGCTATAATTGAGAAATCGAGTTTGAGCAAAGTCGAAATCGATACGATGGGGACCCTCTCAGTCGGCCTGGGCTTCAGGGCGGAGCCTGCCTGTGAGCACCCCTCAACAAACCCTGAAGATTGGCGACTGGATCCTGTTTACGGTGAAACAATCGATCAACCGCCGCACGTGCACGTCTTCCTTCCAACGAAGGAACGGAGCCCGATCCCCGCGCTCATCACTGGAACGTTCCAATCAGATACGTCACGTCGTAACCTCACGCTCGACCACAACGACGAACGAGGATACGATGGCCAGTTCAACGCTGCCCTATTTACCGAACTCGCCGACTTCATCGCGGAAACGGTCGTTCCGTTCATCGACGCATCGGCGACGACACCAGCAGCGTTCCTCGAAACACTGGACCCGTCCCTCGGCGGCACGCGTGAGTGGTCGTTCACACCCGGGTCCGTTGAACACTGTCTGTTCGAGACGTTGACGGAACGCATCTCCACTATCCCGTTCATCCCTACGCACCGCGGTGAGACACCCCGACCGGTTGCAGAACTCGGCCTTCCTCATACGGCTACAGAGACTGACGGGCTCGGGGTAGCATTTGCCGACCTCCTCAACCACGAACGCGTCACGGGTGGTGGCGAGGAGAAATACCTCCCGTCAGCTGGCCTCTTGACGCATCAAACGACCAATATACTCGAAGCACTCAGCGCGACGCGATTGCCACCCGAAGCAATTCCGCGGAGCCTCGATGAAGCCGGTGCCAACCCGCCGCTCCGCGAGCACAGCACCGACCAACCAGCGACGCAAGCAGACTCGAACGAACCAAGCGACACAGAAGGAGAAACCGACGACGTCGCCCGACTATGGATTGACCCGGTCCTCGTCCACCTCATCGAAGTCCGCAAGACCTTGGAGTCTGACGATGAGCGTGACGCGTTCGACGCTGCTTGCCGCGCCGCACAACTGTTCCCAACCGGCACCTGTACCGACGCAGCCGAGACACGAAGAGCGGTCCGAACACGAAGCAGCGAGCAGTCGTTTTTCCTTCCGCCCGAGGAAGACGTTGCCAGCGGTAGCCTGCCGACGCTCGCGTTTCTCGCACGCGACCTCTACCACGGAACCGACCCGAACGCCGCACCGGAGCTCCGGAAAGCGGCGCTCCCGACTGATTTCCGGTCCGAACTGGAAAGCATCTGGCAGATCGAATCGTTCTCATTCGAGCGCGTGTTCGACGCGGCGATCCGTCCGTGGATCCCTGGACCGAACTCACGAGACGTCGATACTGCGTCCCTCGAAACGATCGAGACGCTGGCAACGATTCGGAAGTTGGCAGCGGTCACCTCACCCGAGAACGACCGTGACCCGACGGACCCACTCCTGTATCGCTCCTCGCGGCGCTCATTTTCCGAACTCTCGAAACTCCCGGTCCCCGCAGTCCCGCTGAACGGGGACGAAATCGAGTGGCAACCCGCACATCGCGTCTACGTCCCTCAGGAGTGGCAACAGGCACTGGACCGATCAACCAACGCGCAGATCGAACCGCTGCTCATTGACGTCAACGAGCAGACTGACACAGAGCGGTTCGACCCGTGGGTCCTTCCCTCGCTGGAGTGGTTCGACCTCGAAGCGTCGGACACCGCGGAAATCGAGGAGTGGGTAGCGTTCTTCCGCTGGCTCGGTGTCGCTGAACACGTCCGTCCGCTCCCGCTTTTCGCGCCGGACGCGGCGACGCGGCATCGGTACCGGAAAACGAAAGGCTTCCAGCAACCGCCGCGGTCAGCAATCTCCCCAGCGGACGACCTCGCCGCATCCGACGAGACAACAACCCCTGTCGACCCGCGCTACAACGGCCTCACCGACGACGAATGGGCAGCGTATCGAGACCACCTCGTGGCCAACGTCGACCCGGAACTGGATGTTGAGGAACACGGGTATTTCTACCAGGTAAACCCGCTCGAATACGCTGCGGAGATACTCGCAGCCGCAGCAGCGGACGAATCTGTTGGGACACGCCTCCTGAACCACCTCGCAACGTGGTGGGACGCAGGACTCGAACGTCACCAGCACGCCTTGACTGCAGAGTTCACCAATAACCGGTGGCGCGGCTCGAACCGGTCGTATTTCTTCCGCTCAAAGGAGCGACGGGCTGCAGGAGTGAACCTCTGGGTGTGGCAACTCCGACGCCACGACTGGGTCCCGACGAGTCAAGGGACAGTAGCGCCACCGCGTGCGTGGCTCCTGCCGCCGAGCGACCGTGAGCGATTCAGTCTCCAACTCGACCGCAGCCGGTCGTTACTCCCCTTCGTGGACGACCTTCAGTCGACCGACACCGGGACAGCCACGACCGAAGCGTTCACGTCAGCACTCGGCATCGGAACGCAGCTCGAACAAGCACAGTTCTCTCCTGCCGACGTCGAGTGCGTGCTCTCATGCGTTGACGAGCATCTGCAGAACGCCTCAGTGGACCCGGGCCGCTTCGCAGGCGAGGTCGAACTCGTCTACACACGAGTCGCAGAACTGCTGCCAGGCCTCGAAGGTGACCGTATCGCCGACTCGGAGTGGCGTCCCGAACAGACAGAACTCGACACTGCTCCTGTCCTCTGTCGAGACGGGGACTCATACGAGTTCCACCCGGCCGCAGAGTCGTACTTCGTCAGGTCACACACCGACCGCGAACGGTACCGGAACCTAGGCCTGCCACAGATCGCCCTCTTCAAACCTGAAGCCGCACGCTTCGGTACTCTCCTCGGTGCGACAGATACGGCGACCGTAGTCACCAAGACACCTGTCCCGGGAGGCGACATTGGGCTCCCTGCGAACATTGACGGGATCACGATCACCGAGGACTGGATTGAAACGGTCCTCGTCGCACTTCTCTTACGCCTCCGGTCGGACCGTCCTTCCGCAGCCGCAGTCGACCAAGACACCAGTAACACGCGACGCTTCTACCAGCAACTGGAGATCGTCGACGGCCTCAACCTGGAACTGACAACGACAGAACCGTCAGCACAGTTCGAGACCGACACGCGCCCACAGTCATACCACATTACCCGGGGAGACGGCGGGACAAAATCCGCGGTCTTGATCGACGGGTCCCGCCCCGACAGAGAGTTCATTGATGCAGTCGCCCGCGCGTACACGGACTACCTCGACGTCCCGCAGTACTACGAAGGAGTGTACAACCTCATCGAGCACGCGTTCGGGGAGTCATCACCGAAAGCGACCTTACTCGACCGGCTCCGCGTGATCGGAAACGGCGTTCACGACGGTCAATTCGACGTCGTCCACAGTCGGCTCTTCGGAGATGACGGAGGCACGACAATCACGTATGATGAGTCAGAGGAGGCAGGCAGGGACACCGCGTCGAACGACTTGGATACGACACTCGACGAGAAGCGTGACCCGCCGACTGAGCAAGAAGAGACGGGCGAGTCAACATCCGCGAGTCGATCGGACCGCGTACCCGACGTGGAGGCACTCACTCGAATCGGTGAGCGCAGCATCTACGACCCCGAAACACCACAGTCAACGTCCGAACCCGGCACCGGTCAGACGAAGACCGTACGACGGTCCGGTAATCGTTCTGGGTCAGGCGGGACACCTGCCTCACAAGAGTACCGAACCAAAATCGATGACTTCGGAATGGTGCTCACAATCGAGTCCGAACGCAACCGGCTTCGACAGCGCGGCGAGTCCAACCCTGAAGCAAAAGTCTGGGACGTGAGCACGCCGGAAACGTACGGCGAAGCGAAAGGAGACGTTGAGATTAAGGACCCAGTCAACGCGGACGGAAACCCTGACCTCGTCGACCAAGCGATCGACAACTTCCTTGAGGAAGCCGGGCTCTCCGAGGACGAGAACCCGTTCGCCACTGACTGGCCAGGCTTTGACGTCCTGACGATCGCAACCGATGCGGACGGCACCCCCAGGATCGACCGGTGTATCGAGCTCAAAACATCCGGCCTAAAGACACGCAAACCGTCACTCTCGTGGAACGAGTGGAAAGCCGCCGGCAGCGCACTCGCAGACCGGTACTACCTCTACGTCGCCCGCAACATCCGCGTGGGGAACAGCGGCGATGCAACACTGTTAGAGATCCCACGCCCGTTCCAGACGCTGACCAAACACCGACGCGAACGCCGCGAACGCAACGTGCAACTCGACCTTCGAAGCTTCGACCTCAACGACGACCCGATCATCGAACGCCCCATCGAATGGGACGAATAACAGTGCCGTGACAACCGGACGCAACCGATCCGTGACACGCTACCATCGTCGCGCACGCGAGTTACAGTTACCATCCGTGAAGGAGGCCACGTCACCGGAACAGTGGCTGGTGGTCCTGCCTCCCAAGACGATCTTGAACCGCCCGTAACCGCGCCGCTCAGACCGGAGACGGGACCGAACCACAGTCTTTTCCGTCAGTGATCCAATGCCTGCGTCATGACTGACAGGTTGGATCCGACCGAAGAGTACGACGGGTCGATCACGGTCCGGCTCCTCGACGACACCGCTGAGACGAGACAGATTCAGTGCACATCGTACTACGACGCGATCGACGCCGTGAAAAACCATCAGCACGCCGTCACCGTCGTCAAAATCATCGATCGAGACGGCGACATCGTGTTCACATCCGCCGAAATGGATATCAACGACTGGGCAGCCGAATGGGAGCACGCCAAACGGAGTCTCTCCGTCACCGTCGACGAATACGACTGCCCGTACGACAACGTCGGCTGCGTCGCTGACGACCTCTGCATCCAATGCAAGATGGACAAAGTCCAAGACCAGTACTGACGCTTTCAACTCGAAGACTCGTGGAGGATGTCAGTGAACAACCGGTTTCGTCGAGAGGACTCCTGTGACGTGGTTAGCTGCTATCAGCACGCGGTGGCACGTCGTAGTCGATGTGGACGGTCGGCGTACTCGGGGATTCGGGTGCGGGGACACCGTTCCAATCGACGAGCTGGATCGTTGCTAGTTGGCCGGAGAACCGGAACCGCGTTACTCCGGTGTCGATCGCGCCCTCTGCGGCATGATCGGTGACGATCGTCGCTTCCGCATGCGGGTCGGCATCGACGAGTTCGAGGGATCCGTCGACGGTGAGTTCGTAGTTCGAGGGCACGCCTCGCCCAACGATCGTGACGAGGTTGGGCAGCGCATCGTCGGTTTCAGGGGACATACTCTGTCAAGGCAATCCCGCCGACATAAGCTTTCTTTTCGGTCAAACAGTAGCATGAGACGAACGTATGGTTCGAGTGAACACGCTCTCAGTCAGAACTCGACGTACTGGTTCTCCCACTCCTTGCGCTCGTGAATCGCTTCCCTCCCGGCATCGGTGATCGCGTAGTAATTCGTCCGTCGATCGAGTTGCCCCTTCTCCACGAGTTCCTTGTTGACGAGCGTATCCAGATTCGGGTACAGTCGCCCGTGGTTGATTTCGGCACTGTAGTACTGTTCGACATCCTCCTTGACGTCCTGGCCCGACGGCCGATCGGCACCCGCGATCACGTACAACAAGTCACGTTGAAACCCGGTGAGGTCGTTCATCTCACCGGAGTATTCAACGATGCTGTATTTGAATTCTTTTCCAGGGCACAGAGAATGTATTGAAAGTAAGAATGTATGGGTTCAGGTAACGACCCACTTGCACGTCACCCGTCTTCATCAGCAGTTGGAAATGCGGTTTCTTTACTCAAATTGATGCGTGAAACTCGCGTTCAGTACAGATAGCTCACTTACCGCTCGCTCCGCTCGCGGTGCGTTCGCTATACCGCAGAGAGACGCGCTTTCGCGCGTCTCGGACGACGCCTCGGCTGGTGCAGAAATGGCGAGCGAAGCGAGCCATTTGCACGTGTACTGACCGAACGGCCTCATTAAGTTTCGGACCCTATTCTGAGTAAAGAAATCGTGCTACTTTCTACTGGCAAAGCCGATAACAGCGATGCCTCACCGGGAGTTCTATTCAGTAGTCTGAGACGGCGGTAGCTGTGCACCCGCTCCTCCTCACACGGCGTGGAACGTCGGTTCACCAGAGCCACATCCGGAACCCGGGTCCACAGTATGCCGCGTGGACTGACCGCACGACTATATCGCAGGCAGATACTGTTGGAATTTTACTCATGATGTAGAGTGTTTAAACTGCGGTTGGTCTGCAGCGCTCTCCGTGTCGCGGAATGCGCGTACTGGCAGTGATTCCGACGGAATCTAGAAAACGTTCAGCATCAACAAAACAGTTCGAACGGAGTCACTGGCGACGGCCTCGTGAACCAATAGGATCGGTTCGACAACTGGCTCCGTGATCGTGCTGCCAGTGAGCCTGTCGGGACGGACCGCACGTAATCGGAATCCACAACCGATCTGGTTGGCGATCAGCGGTGGTGCAGAATTAGTCTCAAGGTCTAACTCGGCGGATCTCTATAGCGCTCACTATATGAACAGGGCCCAAACGCTGTAATATATCCGTTCCAAATAGGGTTGAAACTTTCCCGTTCAGGAAATCAGATTCTGGAAGTACAAGGCCTGTGATGACTTCTGCACCACTGCCTGGCGATCAGTAATTTCCCATCCATCGTTGCCGAATAATGAACACTAACACTCCCCAGAGACAGTGATACTCAGGATACATTTTTGAGGAGTGGCTTTGTCTCAATCCCCCGTTGTACCGTGCATTCCCATTGAAATTCAGCCATATTCGGAACACGTTTTTTGTAATATTCGCCCGTCATCTAGACACATGGTTCGTGAGAACATGGGGCAAGGGGTAAGGCGACGTCAAGCACTCAAAGTAACAGCTGGACTCGGAATGGTTGGGGTTGCCAGTGGACTTGGTGCCGCCGCCAACAACCAGGAGGAATACGAGATCAGCATCGGGTACTTCAACGAAGCACCCAGCCTGACACTACAGCGACTTGCGCGCGAACACTCGGACATCCTCGACATCACCGCCCAGGAGACGGGTGGCGATCCTGAAGCGATTCGACTGATCGCCCAAGGGGAAACCAATGCTTTCGACGGTCACGCCTTCTCTTGGAACCAGGCGTACAACGACGAAGGCCCGTTCGCAGAACGACCACTCGAACCCGAGCAGGTTCCTTCCCAAGGGTTCACCTACGGATCGTTCATCATGTACTGGCTGGCTCGTGAGGACACGGATCTTCAAACGACTGACGACGTCCTCGAAAACGACGACGTCAACGTTCACCTGTTCGATCCGGCGTTCGGTCTCCACCAGCTTTGGTTGAGTATTCTTGGGCGGGCCGAACACGACGGGCAGACCCTTATCGAGCTTCTTGACGACCGGACCGTGCCAGCCAGTGCCGCTGACGCACCGGGCGCCGTTGAAGAAGAGCGGATCGATGCCCTCCTCGTGAACTCGTTTAGCTACCGTGGGCTGCCTGGATACACCCAGGAACTCGATGCTGCCGGGGAGTATCGCGCACTCGAAACCGTCGGCGCGATGCGCGAGGCGATGGACGCCGAACCGCTCGTGATCACCGAGGAAGTCGAGCCGTTCGGGTGGGATCAAGACCTTGAGCGCGATGAGGTGTTCTCGGTTGTCCTTCCGAACGCCTTTTTCTTCCACCACGAACTCGCGGCCGACGAGGCCGTCTACGAACTCACGCGATTAGCCCACGAACACGGAGAGGAGTTCTACGACACCGTTCCGATCTCCGATGACATCTCCGATATCGAAGTGATGAACGATTTCATCGCGGACATCCCGGTTCACCCGGGCGCTGCCGAATATCTGCAAGAGCAGGACGCTTGGGACGACGAGTGGACAACCACCGACGAATGGGACTCGGAAGAGTGACAGCGGTCGGGACGCACTGAGCACACCGATCTCACATGTCTTCGATGTTCGGTGATGAGGTCGATGGAGGTGACGGTGGCTCCGAGAGTGGGCATCGTCCATTAGCACTTCTGCTGACCGTTGCAGCGATTGTGTACTGGCTGGTTATCCTGTGGTATGCCGTCGACCAGATGATTCCGCGAAGTCAGTTCACCGTTCTCTTTCTCGGTGGCGCGATCATCATCTACGCGTTTGACGAAGCGATTGACGCTTACGACGATGGCGACTACGTTGACGTCTGGCTTCTGAGTATCATCGCCGTCACCACGCTCGCCATCACCGTCTACATGTACCGTAACTTCGATACACTGTACTTCGTCAGACTCGGGTATGCACTCGGTCACGAGTACATCCTTGGGCTGTTGTTCATCCTGATCGTCGGATACCTCACCTTACGGGCGTTCGGAATGGCGTTCTTCTCGGTACTCCTACTGTCAGTCACGTACGGCTTTGCCGGCCCGTACATGCCCGGTCTGTTCGCTCACGGCGGCTATAGCCTCCCCCGAACAATCGACATCCTCGTCTGGAGTTTCGACGGGTTCTTCGGCTTCATCACCCGAATCATCGCGGCATGGGTCTCGCTGTTTATTCTCTATGCCGGCTTGCTTCAGGGGTACGGAGCGTTCTCACTGTTCGTCCGAGTGTCGTTCAAAATCTCGGAATACGTCAAATCGGGTGTCGCCCAGTCCGCCGTCATCGCCAGTATGCTCATCGGCTCGATTAACGGGGCCCCGACGGCGAACGCTGCCATGACGGGGTCTATCACGATCCCGATCATGCGTGAAAGCGGGATTCGATCCGACTCCGCGGGCGGAATCGAGTCAGTTGCGTCGACAGGTGGCCAGATCATGCCCCCGATCATGGGGGCCGGCGCATTCCTGATGGCCTCATTCTTGGATATCCCGTACGTAGATGTCCTTATCGCAGGGTTACTCCCAGCCCTGATATTTTATATCTCGGTCGTCTTCGCCGTGCACTATACAGCTGTCTCACAGATCACCGACGCTGACCAAGACCCCGAAGAGCACTTCGATACGGAACGAAGCGGCCTGCTACTATCCTTGGATGCAGTGAAATTCGCTGTCCCATTCCTGATTCTGATCTATCTGTTAGGCATTGCCCGCTGGACGATCATGACGTCAGCACTCTACACCGTCATCGCAATGCTGGTGATGGGCATCACCGTTCCACTCGTCGAAGAGGCCATAGCCGGCGATCGGTTGCTCCCCGCGGAGTTGAAAACCCAACTCGCCAACACCGTACGCGGCTTCAAAATCGCGGCCATTATCATGGCCCCCATCGCAATCGTCGTCGCCGCAATCAACGGCATCGTCGACATTCTCGTTCGCACCGGCGTCCCAGGCACGTTCACACTCGCACTCATGGAGGTTTCAGGCGGCATCCTATTCATCGCATTACTCGTCGCCATGGCAATCTGCATCCTGCTCGGGCTCGGCATGCCAACCGCAGCAGCGTATACGTTAGTTGCCGTGCTGATTGCGCCCGGCCTCATCAACGCCTTCGAGCTCGCGGAGTTACCGGTGCACTTTTTCGTATTCTACTCAGCGATCCTGGCAGGCCTCACACCGCCGATCGCAGTAGTCGTAGTCGTCGCTGCCGGTGTGGCCGGATCTGACTTCTTCAAAACATGCATCGAAGCCGTGAAAATCTCATTCCCGCTTTTCGTCTTACCCATCGCATTCGTTTACAACCCCGAGATCATCACAGACCCGGCCAGCCTCACTGCAGCCATGACGACGATACTGATTATGACCGGTGCGATCTTCATCAGCTATGGCGCCAACGCGAACACCATCACTTCCCAACACGTCCTTAGATACGTCGATACTCGCTGGATCAGTCGAGCGACGTACATCGTTGGCGGCTCCATCGTTATGATCCACCCGGGCCAGACGATCCGGCTTGGCGTCATAACCGTTCTGACGCTGATCTTCCTCCTTCGAGACACGAACCGATTAACACACTTATGGAAAGCGTAGCGTACCTCTCGCTGGACTGTCTTGAGTCCTGAACACTTCCCCCCGACACCCACTCCCACCGTAGCTCCCCGCTTCGGTCCCAAACGCTACTCTCAACGGCGGGGACCGGTTACTCAGAAGTATACAACAGGAGCGATTCCGAGAAATACCAGTAGCCAGTACACGAACCCCACCGTCAGAACAACCGCGAGCACGAATTTAAGATACGTAACCGTACTCTGCCCGACAACCCGCATAGGAGTCACCCTGTCACTACCACCAGACTCAGAGTCCGGTACCAGACGCTTCCTGTTTGCCCCATCGTACAGAGTACTACCGTCCCATACGTCCATAAAACAGGAGGGCAAGGATCAATCACTCCCACCGACCCGTGTCAAAGATCTCGCCCCCGGTCCAAACACATCTAGAGGTCGCCTCTGGTAGCATCCACTAACCCATCATCCCGATGGCTGTTTCGGCTGACCGCTCGAACAGTTCGCCGGCGAGCATCACAAACCGCTCGGAATAGGCCTGCTATTCCAGATTCACCAGGGACGGTTGACCCACACCTCGGCACACGGACACCTTGTGACCGACACCCCGTGACACGGACAACACCAGTCAATTCCCTAATGAGTTTTAACGTGTCTCACGGAACTAGATAGCATGACTGACGATCCTGACTCGGACTCTCCGTCGAGCAAAACGTATGATACAGCTCTTGCGGAACGGAAAGCTCACTACCCGGACAAAGGGTACAATCTCGTCAAGATCGATTTCATGAGGCCGCCCGGTGAGGCGCTCACGTTACTCAACCACTCGCTGACGCTGTCCGCACTCACGATCCGGTCTGCGACGGAGTTCGAAGACTTCGTCGTCTACGATCAGCACGGCCACGGATACAGTCACGACGAGGTCCACGGCTCACCGGACGCTACTGATCCCGACCGTGTTGCCGAGCTACTCGACACCATCCAAACGAGCAACGGCAAAGCACAGCGATTAGCGTTACTGAGGCTTGCCAGGGCTGCTGAGACCAACCCCGGCACGTGCCTGTCAGCAATCCCGGTACTGGCAACGCAGTTAGGAGTGTCCGAACCAGGTGTGCAAGCCGAAGCCCTCACTGCCCTGGCTCACATTGCTAACGAGCACCCAGAACACGTAACACCAGTAGCCGAAGACGTGATCTCGTTTCTCACACCGACCACCGACTGGGAATTACTCGCGGACGCCATCAGTATCGTTGCAGCGATCGCTGATCACGATCCAAGCGCCGTCGTTGATGCCGTCCCAAAACTTGCGGCACTGTTACAAGACGGCTCCCCAGCAGACGCGACAGCGATTACCGCCCTTCAGCGTATCGCAGCCTCATACCCCGACGCCGTCGCGCCAATCACACCGCAGCTCCTGACGTACGTCGAGGACGGCGACGACACGCAACGGATCGGCGCACTCGCAGTGCTCGGCATGCTCTCAAAACAGTACCCGCACGTTGCCGAAGATACGATCCCGACAGCGATCGAATTACTCGACGCTACCCACTACAAACTCCGCGCAAACGCAGCTGGACTCCTCGCCGACCTCGCCAGCGAGTACCCCACTGACATTCGATCAGCCGTTCCGCAAGCCACCGACCTCCTACATGACGATGACGAGAAAGCCCGGTACAACGCAACCTCGATCCTCGCCCACATCGCCAAAACACATCCAGACGCCATTGAGGAAGCGACCGAGCCACTGGTCGACGCGCTCGATGACGACTTCTCATGGACACGGTCAAACGCGTGCTGGGCGCTCGGATACATCGAAGCAGAGCACGCCGTAGAACAATTGGAACACCTCAAACAGCACGACCCTGAACAAGAAGTGCAAGACGCCGCCGCATTCGCAGTTCACAACATCCGAGACGCGTGAAGACTGTGAATGCCTTGTCTGTCGCTAGGGTCGTGCGCTGATCGTTCCCTACTCCTTTACCGTTTTGAACTGCCCGCAGGACGGCATTCGCTATAGCCCAAATTATTAACACGCTTACTTGTAATTCTTGGCTATGGGTACTACCGAGGGCAGTCTCAATCTTGACCCGACGTATATCGCCGGATTGTTTGATGCCGTTGGCCGTGTCCGTTTCGAGACTAGCGATACGGGAGATGGGACGTACACGGTGCGACCGATGCTGCGACTCAAACCGTATCAGACCGAATTCCGTGCTGCCGTCATCGGTGAATTTCTAGAGGACCAAGGCTACCAGTATGACTTCATTCACCGACACTACGGGGATGAGTTCTTTCGCCTGCAGCAACGAAGCGATCTTGAAGACCTCCAAGAGTTCCTTGAAGGAGAATCAGCAACCCTTGCCCGGGAACTAGCCTTCGTCAACGGGGTCTTCGCCGACCAATTCGATTACGAACTGCTCGACCCGAGAGATCTCTACCGGTTCACACTCGCCCGCGACGACCTCCGCTACGGGTGGCGGCCGAGAGGCCGACATCACTTATCTCCAGACGACATTGCAGAGCGCCACGACTTCGACCCGGAAGAAGTGACTGTCCCGTCGCCCCCCGCAGGCACTCTCCGATCCGACTACGCAGTAGAGTGGGTTACAGGCGTCTACGATGGACGGTGCCGATACCGTCCGAGCATCGCTAAATCCAACGAGTATGAAATCGGCTACGGCATGTACCCGATCGCTCGACTCCGCCATGCCGGGGTCGCCCCGCAGTACCGATCGAACATCAACCGTTTCTGTGACGATTACAATCTACCCTACGGTGACTCATCTGAACAAAATACGCTCCGTATCGTGTTTACAGGTCCGGCCAACATTCGGAGAATCCTGGATGTCCTCTTCCCTCGCCTACTCGTGTTAGCAGAAGCCTCCGAAGCACTCGTAAACTCAATCCTACCGCGGTTCGACGAAAACATGCACCACACCAAGCAGGGATTCTACGAGTTGCTCAGAGATTTTGACAAAGTAGCAGAAGCCAGTGGAGGTCCGTTCAGAGAACGAGACTATGATCCCGCCTATTTCGCGGACCAATGGCGTGACGAACTAGATCTCGTTGAGCAGAGTCACAAGACGACTGTAGCAGAACCGAACCAAGACCCACTGGAAGAGCTCAGCGAAGTAACTCTCTCACCGAAGGACTTCCAACACGAACCAGGACGGTACCACACGCTCCTTGACCGAGTAAACCGGGACCAGTCAACAGTCACAGAGCTCAAGTCACTCTATGACGACCGGTGTCAACTCTGTGGCGCTCGCTTAGCCAGCGGCGACGGGACCGGCTACTCCGAAGTCCACCACGTCCGACCGCTGGGCACACCCCATACCGGTCCCGACGACCACCACAACATGCTCGTCCTCTGCCCTAACCACCATGCCGACTTCGACAACGGGGTTCTCCGAGTAGATCCCACCGACCTCTCCATCGAACACCCGTACGACTCAGACGTCGACGGCGAACACCTCACAGTAAAACCTGAACACGAACTTTCTGAAGACGCACTGCAATACCACGACGAAAAACTATGTCGACTTCGATAACCGCGAAACCGGCTGAGAAGGCTGATACCGCCGGTTCTCTAACTCCTCTCCAACCTCAGCCCCTCAATACAACCGTGCCTACCCCTATGAGCCAGACGACGAACAGCGTTCAAGACTAATTCTGTCAGACAGAAGTTCGTAAAGGTTCCCTGGTCCCGGGTAGCAGAATTCTTCAGCAAACTTCCAGCCGGTAGTATCAACCATGCCGTCGAGCATCTTTAGCGCGCTAACTTACCCTAGCTCAGCCGCTCCTTCACGCTAAGGTTGACGCCCTCGTGTAAATTTAATGATGGTATTCGCCGGGGACAAGCCCCGAGACACTCGGCCTGCTCCGCCTGTAGAACTCAGAGGCTGGACCACTGACCGCTTCCACGCCAAAACAGTACGGCCGGCCGGGAACCCTCGTTCACTCGCTCCCAACCGCTTTGAGCACATCATCACCCGTCTCCGTCGTCACATAGTACGTACGATCCGTCGCCGACCGGGCCTCGCCATCAACCGGCTCGCCGTCACACTGCGTGACAAGCCCCACGCGTCGAAGCGCCCGGTAGAGATGCCTAACATACTCGAACTCCATCTCCCACTCTGCCGCAGTCGTCCGCGGCGAGCCCGAACCAGTACGAGCAAGTCGCTGAACGATCGCCCGCCCGTCCGGAAGATGCCGTAAGACATTCACTTTCCCCTCGCGCCCAGAGAGAAACCGCAGGAGATTATCACCGTCCCGAGAGAGTCGGTAATACGTATCACCTACACCCGCCGTGAACGGGGTTTGTCGGTGAACTCCCGGTCTATCCACTCGCGGTGGAAGGCGAGTAGTCGCCGTTCCCGTTCACTGTTCCCGACTTCAGGGCAAGGTGATAGGTTGCCCCTCCAGAACCAGACTTGCGCCGATTCTGGATGAACTTGTGTGCGATGTTTCGCGCCGCGTTATAGTCGCTGTGTAGCTCTTTCCCACATTTCTGGCATACGAACACGTCACCGTCTCGGTTGTCCTCGTGAGTGAATCCACAGCCAGTTTCAGAACACCGCTGGCTGGTATACGCCGGATGGACTGTCTCAACAGTTATCCCTTCTGCCTTAGCCTTGTATTTGACTTGGCGTTTCAACTCGTTGAACGCCCACTGCTGGAATTTCGAGGTGTTGTGGATACGGTCACGAATATTCTCCAAGTCCTCGAAGACAATTGTTGTACAGCCGTGCGAAACGGCTTCGGTCACGAGTTCCTTCGATGCTTGGTGAAGAAAGTTTTCTGACCAGTTAGCGAAGGTGTCTCCGATTGACTGGATAGTAAGGTGTGCGCTTCGTGTACCTTTCTGTTGGAGGCGGCCGCGGCGACGTTCGTACTCGCGGCGTTTGTGATTCAGCAGGTCCGCGTTCCCGATGAACGCGCCCGTGCTTGTCACTGCGAGATACCCATCCACGTTCCGATCGACGCCGAGAACTGTTTGGTTCCCGGCTTCTTCCGACGAGTCTTCACGATCCTTCTTAACGGAGACGTGGAGATAGTAGGTATCTGTCTGACGGTCGTAGCGGAGTTTCGCGCCTTGTTTCGTCCATTCGTCGCTTTCCATATACTCGACTTGAATCGAGTCCTCTGGATAAACGTATTCAGCATGGACACGACTCCCGCCGTATGCGGCCAGTGAGCAATAGCCGTCGAAGTACGTAATCGCGTTCGTGTTGTAAACCGTCGTGTTTGACGTGAACACTGGCTTAGAGGTGCGTTCGCCCTCTTTCATCTTTTGCACGCAACTGTCGAGTGCGTTAGCGGCATGATTGGCTGCGGCGACAGTCAGGTCAGCATGCAACCCAGTGTCTTCTCGGACGTCATCGTAGACAAGGCGCTGGAGATGATTACCTGATGTAATCACGTACCCGTCATCGTCCCCCTCCCATCCACGGTCTGCGAACCGCTGTGATGCGTCCCGAAACGTGTTCATCGTACGTTTCAGGTCATCACGACGGTCGTTGGAGACGGAGAGTTTGACGACTGCGGTACGATTAATCTCCATCTATGTGCCACTTGTGGCCCTATGTATATAAAAACCGGGGAGCTGGTCGGGGCGAGGAGTGTTGTCTGGTTCTCGGAGTTTACGCGATTCCCGCCCGCCGTGAACGGCGGGACTCCCTCGCTGTGACAGGTGGTGCTGGCGAACCTCGTCAGCCATCTTCGCCTTAACCCGACGCTGCTTCACAGTTCCAGATTCGACGCGGTCGAGCACCCCTGACTGTTCCATCTCCTTACACAACGCTCTGACCTGGCCGCGCTCCGCTTCAAGATGCCCGGCAATCGACTTCGGGTAATTCCCTTCGACAGCATCAAGATGGTAACAGATAAGATACGCAACCGGATCTGCCGGGAGCGGATCAAGACGATCAGCGATTTGCCGTTGCCGCTCACGCTCAGCTTCAAGCTCAGCAACTTGATCATACCGCGTCTGTGCATTACGCGCCGGATTCGCATGGAGATCAAGCACAACGTCGATCTCATCACCATGCGGTGTTTCGAGCGTCATCTCGATTTCCGCCGCCTCCCAATGCTCACCATCCTCACCGCGTGCCCGTTCCAACGCCTGCTCGACCTCCTGATACCGCGTCATAATCGTATCCGCCTCCAATTTCAGACGCTCAACCTCCGACTGGGAGCCCATCGTTACTCATCTACGACCTACAGCGCCGATTGCTTGAACCCACCTGTTCAGCAAAGCACAGCAACCGACTCCAGAACCAGCAACCACTGATCGAGCAGACCAACCACCCAGACACCGGCAACCGCATAGCTCAGCGTTGGAATCTGCCCGCCCAAGGACACGTAATTCCGAGAAAGGAGATGACGCCTATACTGACGTTTTCTATACTCTCTATAATTGGGTGAATTAATTATGGGTCTTCTGAATCAGTGACTTCTTTGAGGATTCGGTCAAGTTCTTCGGGTTGGTCACGGTAGACAGGGAAAAGCCACCAGATGTGTTGGCGATCCCGGACTGAAAGGCCGAAGTCTGAGGAGTGGTTACGGAGTCTTGTCATAGCAGCCTGCCAATCGTCTTCAAGAACTTCTTCGTGGCTGAAGGAGACGGTGGATCGAATTTCTGCTGCTGCGTCAGTAGTGAGTGATTTAACAATCGTTTCGAGATCAACCGAGCCTTTGACAGTGTCAACATCAAGCTCTTCGAGAAGATCGCGTGCCCATTGTTGGTGACCGCGACGTTCTGCTCGTTTGATGACATCGTTGTCAGCGGCGGCTGTGTCGAAGGTTGGTTGTTTTTCAATGAGTTCGCCGAGTTCGCGTACCCAGTTGACTTCCTGGACGTATTCGCGGGAGTCAAGACCCTCGATGAAGTTTTCGTCTGGGATGGAGACGAAGTGGTGGAATTTTGGTTCCTGTTCACCGTGCTTGCGAAGGATTCTACCCATTCGCTGCACGAGTTGAAGTTTTGTTTTGGTACCAGCAACATTAATTCCGACTTCGGCATCTGGCACGTCAATACCCTCGTCAAGAAGCTTTGGTGCAATGAGGACGCCGTGATCGGCTCGGCCAAACTCGTTGATCCGTTGCTGAACAACCTGGTTTTTCTTCCGCGATGAGGACTCGACCTGACTGTGGACTGCGTGGACGGTATCTGCGTGCGGCTGTAGTCGGTCTTGGATTTCTTCAGTAGTGTCGATGTCCATTGCGAACATCATGATCTTCATGTGGTCCGACTGGTCGAGATACTCTTTAGCGAGTTCGACGGCGCGGTCGATTTTTGGCTGGGAGCGGTGCCGAATCCAAGTACGGCTCGTGATAGCTTCGTGGAGGTGCGTCCATTCTTCAGGAAGCTGCCCATTATAGCCGTACTCAGCGGCTGAATGAGCCTGGACAAAATCACCCACGTGTTCAAGCTCCGTGAAAGGAAGTGACGGCAATTCGGCGAGAATTTCGCGTGTCTTCTGATCGCCCTGGATTGATTGGAAGAGCGTCGTAATCGTGTTCGTCTTTTCTTTCCACTCTTGTTGATCAGCCGGATCAAGGGTCGTCGGATGAACAGTCCACTCAAACTGGGGGATGATTTCGTCCTCAATAGCTTTCTTTAACGGGTATTGGAACTCGATCGGCGCGAGGAGATCTTCAAGCTGACGTCGGCGCTGTTTCCCCTCGCCCTCTTGGATAGTCGCTGAGAGACCTAATGCGGCTTCGTAGTTTGGGCGAGTAATGGCTTCTCCGAGACCCTCTTTTCGTGAAAGGTGATGAACTTCGTCGTAAATGATGAGATCGTAGGAGTCAGCGAGATCACGCTCGTACCTCTCTTGTAACCAGTGCGCGGTGTGAAATTCGATCGTTCCAGTTGTCATATAGAGCGGGTCCGTACTATCGCCGTCAGAAATCGCGGAGACCGAGAATCCGAGTTTCTCTGCGATTTCTTCCCGCCACTGGCTTAAAATTGCATTCGAATGAGCCACGACCATAATATTGGCATCCTGAATCTCAGCGGCTTGGTCCTGCCAGCCGGGGAGCTCACCGCATAGATATGCGATTGCACTGATACCAGCGACCGTTTTTCCGGTCGCTGTCGCCATTTCGAGGATAGCTTCATGATCAGCCTCCAACCACGCTTGCAGTCCCTCAGCTTGGTTTTTCCAGAGATCAACCATTAGAACCGGATACTCCAATCGGTCCTTGATCTCGTCTTCGTCATCCGAAATCTCGGATAACTGCCGGGCCGCGTTAATGAGTTCCTTGACAAGGTCCGGTTGCACCGCGGAGGAGACGTCATCATCTGTTTGTCTCCGCTGGTCAGCGGGAGAGTTGTTGTCTGCTTGGAGAACGCGTTCAGCATCGTGTTTGGCTGCAGTGACAAACAGTTCCAAGAGGTATAGTGGACCGCCACGGCCAATGTGGTTGATTTCAAGTCGTTCGGGATCGAACCCTTCGCGCCGAACTTCTTTGAGCAAGAGTTGTTCTGCAGGAAGGGGGAGAGTGACTGCACCCTGAGTGGTATCGATCGGAATAGAATCCGAATTGTTGATTTCTATAATTGATTTACGGAACGTATCGAACTCCGTGTGACGACGTTCGACAGGTGTTGTTTCGACAAGGCCGCCGATACGGTCAGTGACGAAACCGGCGAACCGTTCGCTATAATGAGCTTCGAGTTTCGGCCACTCATTCAGATCTACGGGTCCTTGGTATCGAGATCCGAATACTGTCCGGTTAGCGATTTCACTGTCAAGTCGAAGTACAAGATCGATTTTCGAAAGCGATTCGAGTTCTTCCTGCTTGTACTCCGAAAAAGACCAGTACGGCGGCAGAGGGGGACCAGGGTCAAACGTCATGTCCCCATGAGGTAGCGTGTGCTGATTCAGTGTGCGTCTGCGTGGTATTGACATGCCGTTCGTAGGACATTGATGTATCAGCCCTTTCTCCGGTACCAGTTATTCTAGCCATCATTCTTAGCATATCATTTTCAAGGATATTAAGTTTCAGTGAAACTGTGATCAACTGGTGCCGCCTCAGAGTACTTCCGAGAGAAATCAGGCGTGTAAGAACGCCGAGCTCAACGTTATGTAACGCCAGATACTCTGTAATTTGGCTCCGATGACCATCTAATGCTGTTCCTGGCGATTTCGCTTCGACGAGACTTTCGACACACCGTCATCGAGCAACGCATAATCCACGATATTGGTGTTGTGCTCCCCGAACTGGTACTCCATCCACCCATCAAGCGGAATTTCCCACCTCAGTAACCGAATGAAATCCGCGTTATGCTGTTCGAGGTACGCCGAGTTCAGACTCTCCTCTGGAAGCGAGATTCGTATCATCGTCTTTCGACAGGTCCGCTCGATACTCTGGGTAGTCGGTCCAAGACGGGATATGTGTACGTCCAGTAGCCCTGGATTGACCTCAAGAGAAATTGTTAGCCGTAGGATTGAACGTTAATTCGGTTTCCGTTGTTTGGCAGTTGGGTAACCTCTCTCTTTAGCTAGATCTAATGCAGCATCGACATCTAAATCGATGAATAGCGTTTCGGCAAACTCTTGCTTGAGGTCACCGAATAGCTGTGGATAGTCGGTTTCGTAGAACTGCGCTGCCCCTTGCGAGCGGAATATATTATTCTTATTATATGCACGAACCGCGAAAGCAGGATTCGACTTGGAAACGCCGAAGGAGATAGTACCTCCATCTCGTTGGTGGTACTTTCCAAGATCTGCTGCCTGATCAACGGAACTAGAGAAGGCGTTTGGTTCAATCTCGTCTTCAACGTAGTTTCGAAGAGCATCGAAGCTCGCCTCACAGAATGCATCCCGACGAACCGAAATCGGGACCTGACTGAAGATGCTGACAAATTCTTTGGCAGTGAGAGATGGTGTTCCCGAACTCTTTTGTTTCCATTCTCCATTTTCGTGCTGATAGTATCTGAATTTTACCTTCGGAGTGTCTTTTTCACTCCATACAAGTAGCTGATTAAACCAGCCGTCGCTCTGGCTTCCGGATTCAGCTGCCACGTATTTTGGACTGCGTAGTGTGTCGTCTGCTTCGACCTCTTTCTCAAGAGGGATCACTGGAAGCGGGGCCTCATCACCTAAATCGTCGCGCCAGCAAACGATACGGTCAGCATCATCTGGATCGTGATTATGGGCGATAAAATCGGACGCTAATTTCTCTACCTCGAATCTCTCGATTTCTCCGTCATTCTTCCGTACTCGAAGATCAGGGCATTGTTCTCCGGACTCTACAACCTCGTATCCCTTCTCAGCAGCCCAAAGCATGAACACTTCTCGCACGTTCTGCTCACTGCTGATAGTGAATTCCACTTCCACACACTCATCAAGTAAGTTCTTCACACATAATTTTATTATAATATTTATTTATTTCGGAGTGGTATATAGCCGCAAAGCGCTTTTCTCCGGCCAATCAGCACAATTCCGTGTACGATTCAACTAATCTCTACACCCACGCGAGCGCCGCGTTGTGCTGCGCAAGGTACTCCGGGTTCAGGCTCTCCTCCGGAAGCGCGACTCGCTCACCGTCCCGGTCGAGAATCGTTCGCTGTAACAACTCGCTTTCCGTCTCGAACGACGGGTTCACGTGCAACCGGTAGTCCCGGTCGATCGTGAACAGTCCACGGTCGAACGCAGCGTGATGCGTTTTACTCAACGGGAGCACGTTCGTCAAATCCGCCCTGTATTCCGGGTAGTCACTCCACGATAAGACGTGCGCGACGTCCAGCAGCCCCGGGTGATCAACACCTGAGATCGGGCACTCTCTATCATGCCGCGAGATCACTGTCGCCCGGAACTCCGGATCAACCGCGCGAGCATGAATCGTCGTCGCGTACGTCCCCACAGTCATCCCGTCGTCACTCGCCGCCGGCGTCCAGTCCGAGTCACGCCACTCCGCAACAGCATCCTCAACAAACGCTCGACCCTCATCCGTCAACACGTACGCATCGCCTCGCTCCTCGACAAACCCCATGCTCCGCAACCAATTCACTCGCTGTTTCGCCATATCCGTCTCCCCACGACTCCACCCCAACTCCGGATGCGTATCCAACTGCTGGTCACTCACCTCGCCGAGCGTCATCGGCCCCGCAGACAACGCGTACAGCAGGCTTCGAAGCCCCACGTTCCGATCACACATGATCCGAAGCAACGTCCCCACATCACCCTGCGCAACGTACTCCCGGCCAGCATCCCCGAGCAGCCACCGGTCATCCGTCTGGTGAAGGAACCCGACCTGTTGCAGGTAGCTCACTCGTCGCATAATCGACTCCCGACTCGACACGCGCGCAAACGATCCGCGGTGCCACCCCACCAGTTCATCCGTCGTCGGGTGATGCGCTTCAACGAACTCAAGCACCGCATCCAACGTCGCAACGTACCGTGTCCCACCGCCAAACATCGGGACGATACTGCGAAGCCGATCAGTTGGCATGAAACAGTAATGTTATACCCTGCTGATGATCGTTTCCCTGTCAGAGCTCATTACTCCAACAAACCGATCCTCGCTTTCCTCGATTAAATCTGGACCAGGAATCACACTGAATCAGCTGTTAGCATTCAAAAATGCAAGCCTATTTTATAGTCAGTCCAGCATGTTAACGTAGCGCGGTCGTCCCGAAACGGGCCCGGCGCCAGAACGCCGGAGCGCCGCGCTGCCAACCAATGACAGCACGCACGGCTACACACGCCAAGAGTGATAACTCTGTCCGACGACCGGGCAGCAAGCAAGCTCGTGGCTTCGACGAATCCGCACAACTCGCACACGAATACTTGAGCACACGCTCTCGATGGCACACACCTCAACTGGAGGTGCTCGCCGATGAACAGTGACCTGGACGCTCTCCTGCGTCTCTTCCGATCGGAGCGACGTCGAACCGTACTCGAACTGCTCGCAGACATCCACGCCGAGCACGACAGCGACACCGTAACCGTTCGAGTCGAGGATCTGAGCCGCCAAGTCGCAGCGATCGACGCCGACGTCACCTCGGACACCGTCAGTCACACCGTCCACCGATCATCGAGCATCGAGCTCTGCCATTCGCATCTACCGATGCTCAACGACTACGGCGTCATCGAGTTCGATGCAGATGGACACGAAGTGACGGCGACAACCCAGACTCGGGAAGTCGCACGGACGCTGCGGAGGATCGTTGAATTCACCGAGAGATCTGGATTAATGGAAACCCGGTAACCAAATCTCACCATCTACTGTTGCATCAATACGTATTTGGTTTCTAAAATATCAACTCAGCTCTGCACGTCACGCACTCCCGCTCTAGCAAGCGAGCGAGATGAGGTAGGGGGCTTGCGTCACACCCCGACCCGGCGCACCCGCATCTGTGACGGAATTTTGTGAGATCAGTAGTTATCCGCACACGCGTGCGAATCATCGCCAGTCCCCAGCAGATCGACCCTCTTCGCAGCCGTGTTCACCGTCGCATTTCTGTCAGCGTGATCCTGAATGAGGTCGTACTCGTCGTTCTAACACACGAACCGACCAGCGAAACCCCTCATCTCACCGACTCTCGCGTAACACCCACGGCTTCACATCAGGATCATACTCACTGATCTTCCCACTGTGACTTCGGGTCTCCGCCGCGAGAATCCCGATGTGTTTGAGTTGCTGCACGAAATTGAACAGCACATTAGTGCGAATAACGTCCTTCCAGACAGCCTCTTCCTCGTAAAGCCGAGACACACGACCTGCCTCGATTAACTCGCGGGCCCGTGTGCGGCCTGACCGTGTGCAGAACGTGTTGAGAAACACGTTCGGGTACTCATGTACCAACCGGCGAAGCAACTCCGGGAAGTGAATTGATGGACCTTCCTTCCGTAACGCATCCAACAACAGCCGAAACTCCGGATGTCGTTCGTAACAATTCCGAAGTAGAATCGCTACCGGCTGATGCTCCTCAACCACGGTTGACCGACCAACCTCACTCTTGATCGCGTCAAGCTCTGGGAGTGTCGAAACCCCGTACCCGCGAAGCACCGTCGCTGCGAGTTCACCCTGATCAGTAAGCGTATACCGATCATCCCGTTGCAACAATCCCAGAGACAACGCGCTTTGCCGTGCGCTCTTCCCTGCACCAAACTCGTACTCATCCGCAAGCACGTCCACGACCTCATCGCCAGCCAACGGTCCGTGCTGAGCAACTGCTACAACTGGTGCGAGATAGTTTACGGGCTGGGCAAGCGATAGACTCGCAATATCTCCACTAATATCGCTCCGCCGCAGCCGAACTGAGAGTTGCCCCTCAATATCGACAACCTGCTCATGGGACTCAGACGCTGGTGGACTTGACCACTCCGTCACTCCACTTTCCGTCGCACTGATCACACCGACGCCTTTCGACCGCAACAACTCAGCATGCTGCCCGACAGCTTCCTCCGCCGCCGCCAAATACGATACGTGCGCCCCCTGCTGGTATGTCAGCGCCTGTCCAATCCCGCGAAGCAACCCGTTTGATCCCTTCACCTCAACCGCGAACACGCGATCAGTGTTCGTGAACCCAAGCACGTCCGGATACCGCCCTCCGATCATGATCTGATGCGATTCACAACGGTTCAGCACCTCCGAATACGTTTTTTCATGTGAGCCAGGCACGTGCACCAGCGGCTGATACCCTCGGGCATCTAGCTCATCAACGACGTGCCCAAACACAGCCGGTTCTTTCATCACAACCAACTATTTCACACCGGGTTTGTTTGAAGCTATGGCATCGCGCGGCCTATTTTTTCTACCCTTTACCCCGTTGCACGCTTTCGAAATTAGGGCCAAAAACCAGATCATGTTGCAGGTTTCTCTGAACAGAGTTGGCTACTAATGCCCATATCCGAGTACCAAGCATCAACTAATTTTGCACATGCAACGGGCTAACAGGCTCAATTCGATACAATAACCATCAGCGCTGCATATCACTGCAGCGTGATGTGCCAGGGTAGGAGCGGGCCACCACACCCACTTGTCTCTCTGTCAGCCGGGCACCGCTACGGACTCGGCATTGTCGACACAGGAACTGGGTACAAATATTCTCGGATTTCTACGAACCACGAATCTTCCAGAGGTAGAAAGTGATTGCGGTGCACCTGTGGTGGGGTGCACCGTGCTGAGATCCGAATCGTCGGTGGATTTCTGCTAATCGCTGGTCTTCTGTAGAGATCGGTTCATCCAACGGGTGCGGTTGAATCGTGTAACATTTAGCAAATTATTTCCAGCTCTGCTCGTTTTGTCAGAGTTGTGCCGATCAGCGAACTCTTCGACACGCCAGCGGTTAAGTCGCCGTTCATCTCGTCCGGCAATCTCGCTGACGATGAGAGACTAGCCCACTTTCCCGCCACGACAAGAGTACACGCAGGCCTCCTCAACGCGATGGTAGAGCGTGGCCAGGACCTCGTCGTTGTGACGCCGTCCGACAGATCCGAGTTTCTACACCTACACGCCCTTGAAGCACTCTTCGGACCCAAGGTAGATGGCCGTAACGCCGTCTTCCTGCTCAGCTCCAACACCGAATTCCGCGAGCGGTTCCGGCAGCTCGCTCCGACGTCAATACATCCGCCACACGACAAGTCTCGCTACGCGCGTGAGGAGACCCCGATAGCTAACGTTACAAAAGACGGGTCCCTAGCGACAGTAACAAAGAACCTGAAACATCCCGACAAGCCTGCGCGGTTTCTCTTCTCGTATACGAGCACGCGTATTCCTTCGGACGATGTCGGAGATCGGGTTCGGTGTGTGATCTACGATGATTCTGTGAAGTACGACGAAGAACGCCTCCTCCAATTATTGAACTGGAAACAGCGGAATGACGTGCCCGCAATAGTCTACTTCACGAGCAATCCGACGTCAGATCTTGTAGAGATACTACAGGAACGAGCCTTCCTGTGGACGTGGCCACCTAGGCTGCTGTCTGCCGTAGTCAAGAGTGACCGAGATAGTCGGCATGAGTGGATATGTACCGACGAGGAAGTGAGTCCGACAACCCGCCGGGCCCAAGTCGCCGCCAGACGGGAGCAGAACCGCGTTTCGGGGCTCTCTATCGATGTCCATACGTGCGGTGACGGGGACCTCCTCACGGCCCTGAAACGGGCAAACGACCGTAGAGCGAGGTTTGAATACTTGACGCGAGAGTTGGACGCCGACATCCTTAAGCGAGGCCAGCAGCTCGTGCGGTACGCTCTAGGGAGTTTCCGCGAACTCTTGACCCCCCTTGACGTGGCCGACTTTCATGCCCGGCGGACGACGATATCAAGCCGGCTCACGCAGCTTGATCGGTTCGCGGGCCGCATCGCGTCCGATCCCGAGGCTAATCCCGCAACCGGCACGTTCCGGGATGTAGTCTCGGCTCTCGAAGAGTTGGAGGAACTTTGGGACGATGTGCCTGCGAGCGACAAGAAACAGGGCGTGCTAGTTGATAACCTGCTCTACGGTGCACTCGACAGAGGGGACTCGATTTCCGTCGTTACTGCGACAGAGAGTCAGCAGCAAGCACTCAAGACGTTCCTCCAGTCTGAGCACGCTGCTCTCTACCGTGACCTAGGTGACGACTTCTCGATACACGACACTCACAGTGTTCGCTCGGCCGACCCGACGGACCACGTCGTCCTCTACGGTGCACTCCGGTGGGGTGACCGTGATCTCCTCCGCACTGACGTCGCAACAGACGCTATCGTCCTAGCGTATCCCATCGAAATGGGTCTCCTCAACTCACAAGTTGACGCCTTGGATGATTCCTTCGAGTCGATTGCGGACACAAGGTTCTGGAATGTGATCGACAAGCTGACCCGTATTTCTACGGACGAACCCGCGGACATCGAACGTGTGAACATTGACCTCCCTGACTACGAGGAACCCAGTACGAGCGATCTCGGTGAGGACATCTCCGTAGACGAGGCCGAAGGAGAAGACCTGGGTGAAATCGTTCGAGGGTACGAGACAGATTACGAGGACAGCGAAGACTTCGATCCTACCGAGTACGAGACATCCTCCACGCAACGGACGACCACCTCTGGTGGACGGACTGAGACTGGCTGTCTCGACGTCCACTTTGGCGAAGGTCTGTCCATGTACCTCCGCAAGGGCACCGAAGTATACACCATGCGCGAAGGCCACAACAAACTGTTCAAGAAGAACGCTTCGCGTCTCAAGGAACACGACGTCGTCGTCCACCTGGAGGACACCGACGAGATGCGTGACCAACTGTACGCGTTGATTCGTGAACGCGGAGATGTTGGACTGTACTACTACGCGAACCTGTGGAAAGTCAACCTCGAAGCCGTCTTGGAAGAGACCGGTGACGACCTCGACGATTTCGTGAAGAAGATGGAGCAACAGGGTCTCGACAAAAACCGCGACACCTACGAGCGGTGGTACGAGATGGAAGTCCACCGGACGCGGTCAAAGAAGAGTTTCTGGGCCATCGCCGATGCGTACAATCTCGAAGGTGTGAAAGAAAACTTCAACCAGGTGTGGAACGCCGTCCAGGAGATGGAGACGATATACAGTCGTCTGAAGAAAGCACTCCGACAGACAGCACTTCGATCCGCGGCTGACGGAACATTAGACGACGTGATGCTGTCGGAGAGTCCGGACATCCGCCTCAGCGACTTCGAGATCGGGAAGTACCTCTTCCGACTTGAAGCCCAATCGATAGAGAAGGATGTTGAGGCAAAGAGTTCACAGATAGGTCGATTACGTGGGCTCTGACCAATCCGTATAGTTTCTGGTTAGTCGAGACCTTGTCTAAATGAACTGTGCCATCTGGTTTCTGCTGCTGCGCTCCTCTAATCCCGAGCTGTTATACGGCGACTGGACCGAGTAACCTACTCTCCAGATAGATTTATCATCCGGGATCGAACTCCTTCCCTAAACTTATGATACTTTGCTATAACGAGAGTATATGGGCCTTGGGCCGCGTGAAATTCCACCACAATCCGACTCCCGTGGATACGTTCGACCACCGGACGACGCGTACGAGATAGACGAAGACGACAAGGAGTATCAGCAGCACCAAGCTGTCAACAACGTTCTACTGGAACGACTCGTCGAACGAATCACGGGACGAGGCGACTACGGTCAGACCGTCTACGACGTTAACCCGAAAGACCAGTTCTTCGCGGGCGCACTAGCGAGCCAGTACCAGTACCGCGAAGCCCAAGAGTCCGACGACGCGTTCGGAGACATCGCCACGCGAGTCGCGCCCTTCACAATGGGACTCCAGTTCAAGCTACCAGCGTCAGTTCCGGATGACGAGACGGTGACGATCAACCCTACTGCGAAGGTCTACTATCGCCGTCTACCAACCTACGAGGAACAAGAGGAGTTCGGTGGGCCCGTCGGGTTCGATCCAGAGATTGCTGAAGACGATGCGCTCACACCGTCGGAAGAGGACGAAGAGTCCGAGACAGGAGACGCCGAGGACGAAGACTCCGGTGGGTATTCCGGAAACGACGCGTCGCTAGAGGAGCTCCGGCCAGTATACGAACGAGTTCAGATAAACGCTGGCCCTCTCACAGTTACTGCGGGCGACCTAAAGCGAGCCGCAAAGTCCGACGGCAAGCTACCCCCACTCACGGACGACGATGCGCTGATGGATGCGATGGAGACTTACCGGCAAGATGAGCGCCGGTACCGGGAGCCGAACCCGCCGGAAGAGGTAGATAGCCGTAACGCGGACAAGATTCCGGAAGTCGCTCTCGAAGACGAGGAGACCTTCGAGACGTTCTTAGAACAACGATTCAGTGGAGACACGCCGACGCCGGTGTGGGATTTCGAGATATCACTCACAGCCCAATACGACGAGGACGACATCATCGTCTCCGTCTCCTTCGTGAACAAACACGGTGTCGAGTACCCCGACGCGCTCAACCCGAAAGGCGAGGAGTGGCGGGCGTTCTTCTTCGACGTCAACTCCGACGTTTCCGTTGAGGAGACTCCGATTGAACCGTTCGTCTCCGACGAGATCAGGAACGAATACCACTACGACCCCGAGATGGACGGTCTCGGACGCAACTGTAGCGTCGAACGAACCGATCCCACCACGATAGAGACGGTGACCGTTCCGATTCACGAGCAGCGGAAGTACCGTAGTCGAGAGACGCTCTCAGCTCCGTTCAGCGACTTCGCGTGGGGGACTATTGAGACGCACTTAGACCGCATCTCTCGGGAGATGGAAGAAGCCCGGGAACAGTACGAGTCGATGCGCTCCGAAGTCCTAACCGACCGGAGCGACGAAGCACGTGAGAAGTTCGACGAGAACTTGGAGGCGTTCGAGAAGGAACGACGGCGCTTTGACCAGGGCCGGAAGCTCATCCGGGACGACGTAGGCCACAGTCGAGCGGCGTTCAAGTTCATGAACCAGACGTTCGACCAGATGGGGGAGAAGTACGAGGAGTGGTACCTCTTCCAGATCATCTACATCGTCATGGCCATCCCGGACGTCGTGGCCCAAACCGAAGATATCGACGCAGAGGACCACTGCTTGGACGAGGTTGACGTGATCTACTTCCCTACCGGTGGTGGGAAGACCGAGGCGTACCTCGGCCTCGTCGTCTTCACCGCGTTCCGAGATCGGCTCCGGGGGAAGGCTCACGGGACCACAGCGCTCACGAAGTTCCCCCTCCGGTTGCTCTCCCTGCAGCAACTCCAGCGTATCGCGGACGTCTTCGCGCAAGCGGAGCTGATTCGCCGTCGTGAGTGCCCGGACACCGACGAATTCAGCCTCGGGTACTTCGTCGGGAGCGGGAACACTCCGAACCAACTGATGGAGACGGATGACGACGACAACCTCACCGACAACATCAGTCTGGTGAAAGAGGAGAACAGTCGATACGCCGAGAAGTGGAAAATCGTGACGACGTGTCCGTTCTGTGGTGAGGACGCCGTTGAGCTGGACGGCGACTACGACCGGATGCGCCTCCTCCACATCTGCACGAACGACGACTGCGACGAAGAGGAGCTCCCCATCTACGTGACGGACCGAGAGGTATATCGGTACGCTCCGACGTTTGTTGTGAGTACGATTGACAAGATAGCGGTCGTCGGGATGCAACGTCGTTTCCGTACTCTCTTCGGACGGTTGAAAAAACGCTGCCCGAAGCACGGGTTCTCGGGAGAGAAGCAATGTCTGGTTGCGAACCGGGGATACTCGCGGTACAGTTGTGACGAAGACGTAGAGGACGTTGATCCAGTAGACCCACCGTCAATTCTGATTCAGGACGAACTCCACTTGCTCCGTGAGGAGTTCGGCGCGTTCGATTCCCACTACGAGACGTTCCTCCAGGAGTGGGCCAACCGGGTCGGTGACGGCTGGGACATCAAAAATGTCACCGCGACGGCGACGATTAAGGGTGCCGAGAACCAGGTTCACGCCCTCTACTGGAAGGACGTGAACACCTATCCCTCTCCGGGCCCGCTCCTCAAACAGTCGTTCTACGCGTACGAGGATCCCCACCGACTCGGTCGTCGCATCGTTGGTTCGGTCCCGCACAATGTATCGCGGACGTACGCGTTGGTTGAGGTTCTCCGTGAGTACGCTGACGTTGTCCAGCACTACCAGCGGAACCCGGACGAACTCTCGACAGCGTTAGAACGGGAACACCACCGCACGTCACCGTACGGGGAGGTCGTTGACCTCAATCTTCCAGACGACGACTTAGAGAGACGGAACGCTATCTTGGACATCTTGGAGTACTACGATACGCAGATCGCGTACAACATCCAGAAGGTGGACAGCGACCGTCTACAGCGTGCCGTCCCCTCCATGATCAACCCGTGGCTGGAGACACGGGACGAAGAGCGCGACGCGCTGAACTCCGTAGTGATGAGCGGTGAGACCGGTTTCGATGTCGTTCGTGACGTGTTGGAACGTCTCGAATCGGAGGATCCCGACGAACCCGTAGACATCGTGAACGCGACGAGTATGATCTCCCACGGCGTTGACGTGGACACGCTGAACTTCATCTCGTTCTTCGGCATGCCACGACAAACGGCGGAGTACATCCAGGCGTACTCTCGTGTCGGTCGCCACGTCACGGGTACCGTCTTCGATCTGTTCAACCCGGTCCACGTCCGCGACCGCTCCCACTACACGCGGTTCGACCGGTACCACGACTTCCAGGACCTCCTCGTCGAAGCGACCCCGCTGGAACGGTGGGCCGAGTTCGCGGTGAACTGCACGATGCCGGGTATCTTCGCTGCGACGCTCCTCCAGTACTACGACGAGCAACTCGAATCCTCCGTCGGGCGTGTGTACCTCTACGACTCGTTCCGAGAGGCGCAGCGTGCGGGTGATCTCGACAAGGACGAACTCCTCGAATTCGTGAAGCGGTCCTACTGTGTCACGTCCGACCAGCGTCCCGAGTGGGCGGAGGACCGGACGGTTGACCTCTACGAGCGGAAAGTTGAGCGAGAATTTGAGGACATCTGGGAACGGTGCATGTCCGGCCACCCGAAGGACGGCTACCAGGGATGGATCGGGAACATGATTGAGCGTAGTGAGGACGACCGAGGACCGATGCGGAGTCTACGGGACATTGACGAACAGCTCCCGATTGACGTCGATACGGGCACCGCACAGGTACTGAATATGTTCGATAGGAGGCAGTGATCATGGCAGATTCAGAGATGAAACGCGGTCTGGCGCAGGTGATGTATCGATTCGGTCCCGAGTCGCTGTTCGACTACGGGCGACGGGGACTGTCGATGAAAGTATCCCGTTGGGAGACCGACAAGGTCAGCTCGCTCGACGCGAACTACGTTGCGGAACAGATCGCCACTCACGCATCTAGCTTCCGGAACAACGACGAAGACCCCTGGGTAGATCTCACGGTGGACGACGTGGACTTCCGCCGACCGAACCGCGTCGTCGGATCGCTCTATCCGCTGACCATGTACTGTCAGAACCGGAGTTGCCACCGGGTTGTGAGTAAGAAAGAACCCAGTCACTTCGTCTACACCAACGGGGAGTGCCCCGAGTGTGGCGGTGAACTCCGCCAACTCGCCTTCGTCCTTGTACACGACTGCGGGAACATGATGCCGATTAACCCGCAGCCCTGCAGCAATCCGGACCACGGATACGACCACATCTACCTCAACAAGCAGAACATCAACGACCCCCTCTCGTGGTACTTCTACTGTGGTGAGTGTGGCGACTTCTGTGGGAACATGTCGAAGCGGTGTACCAAGTGCAACAAGGAACGGGTGTACTTCCGTCCGATAGCGAGCAACTCCGTCTACTACTCCCAGGGCGACGTCCTCGTCAATCTCCCAATTGACCAGCGATACAGCGGCGACATCGAATACGGGGAGAGCTGGGCCCGCATACTGATGGCTGCCCACCTCGGCGACCTTGACGACGTCGTTGAAGAGGAGGGGAAGACCTACGAAGAACTCGGCCGGATGACGACGGACGAACGCGACGCGAAACGTCGGGAGAAGCAGATAGAGGAGCTGAAAGAGAAAGTAGGCGCAGAACAGGTTGAAAAGATGATCGAGAGTGGAGTGGAACTCGGAGACGTCTTCGACGTTGCGGAGGACACCATAAAGGGTTCGACACGAGAGGAGGTCGTAGAGGAGAACAGAGAACGTGTCCAACTCCCCTCTCAGCGAGATACTGGCGGCGATGCAGATCAGGCGTACTCAACGCTCTCTCACGAACTCTTCACCTACCTTCGCTCAACTCAGGGATACGAAGGGAACATAGACACCACGGAGGGGATGGAGAGGCAACCCACTCCTCTGTCCCTGGACGGTCTCTTGGAGCAGGAAGATTTCCTCAAATCGAACCCGGAGGCAGAGGTATACCCGGAAAAACTCCAGAAAGTGAACATCTCGTCGGCGTGGGTCGTGGACAATCTCCCTCTTCTGAACTACACGTTTGGGTTCACACGCGACCGCCCCGAACGGTCGCGGACGGACCTACAGCCCTTCCCGCATCCACGGGGAGAAGACAGCACCCCCGTGTACGTTGACCAAACTCCCTCTGAGGCCATCGTCCTCCAGGTGGACCGATCCGCGATCATCGAGTGGCTGGACGAGAAGGGTGCACTGCGTGGTGTCGAACGTCCTGATATAGACAACGAAAGTGACCTCAAGGAGTGGTTCTTGGAAAACGTGGACACCAACGAACTCCGTGACCACTACTCGCCCATCGAAGACGATCTCACACGGGAAGTGTACACGCTCCTCCACTCGATGAGCCACGCGCTGATGCGGACGGCGAGCGGACAGTGTGGTCTCGACAGCAACAGCATCTCGGAGTACGTGATGCCGAGCGTTCCGGCGATCTTCCTATACGCGAGCAGCACTGAACACTTCTCCCTAGGAGGGATGCACACACTGTTCAAGACGAGGGTTCACCCCTGGGTAGACGAGACTATCGCGGATGTCCAGCAGTGCGTGTACGATCCCGTGTGTGAACACGAGGACGGTGCCTGCCACGCGTGCCTTCACATGAGTGAAGTCGCTTGCGAGAGCGCCAACGGGAACCTCGACCGGCGATATCTAGTCGGCGACGACAGAGGTCGAATACCCGCGTTCTGGGAGTCAGAGTACGTGTGACCGACGACCACGATTCGATCTGTACGAACTTCGCGGTGGTCCGCCAGTTCGACGACCTTGACCGTGTCGTCGCTATCCGAGACACCATCTTGGCCCTTGACCACAGCGACGTAACTCGGGTAGACGTAGATCGGGGGTTAGAAACACCTCTGACCAATCGAGAAGCGGCTGCCCTCTTCACCTGTCTTCAGAAGAACGGGGCAGCAACTCAATCGGCGACCGACGAGCGGGGTTTTGTGGCCTACACTTTCAAGGTCGATCCTCTAGAAGTAGACCGAGTACTGACCCAGCAAGCCGCGGTGGTTGCATCAGACGGTCGTTCCTCCCAAACGGGTCAGGACGACGGGGTTGAGTTCGTGGCTACACTTCCGGGAGGATTCGAACCGACCTCCGCACGCGTCCGTTCGATCCCCGACATCGCCTCTACAATCCGTAACCAGGTGTTCGACGCCGATTCGTCGGTACGGATCGCCAACCCGTACTTCGACCCATCACTTGAACTCGTGTCCGACCTTGCGAGTCTCCCCCGGCGAGGTGTCGAGACACGACTACTGACCCGAGAAACCGCAGACGAGGAAGGCGATACACGAACGACGCTCAACAAGATGTGGGACTTGATTGACGAGGACCACCGCGACAACTTCGAGGTGAGAGACCTCTACCGATGGGACGAGAAACAGGGCTCTCAGGCGTTTGCGACTCACGCGAAGATCGTGATCGTTGACGATAGGGCCTGCTACGTCGGAAGCGCGAACCTGACCGATACGAGTCTCTCGACTAACTTCGAGTTCGGCGTCGTCGTCGAAGGTGACATCGTTGAGGGCGCTGCGACAGTGTTCGACGAAGTGTTCGAGTACTCGCACCCAGTTGATCTGCCGATTTAGTCGGTGATACTGCTCGTGTTGGGGTTTTACCGGAAATCTATCTATGACTTCGTCTTCTTTGTTGAAATCCTCAGGAGCCGATAAGTTTCAGTAGTCATGCTGACTCGATGGAAATTCTGCTATAGCCCATGAGAGCGTGAAACAAGTATGGGACGCAAGAGACCGAGGTGTATTCCGTGCCCGAGAGCACGTGGTGCTGACTGGTCCGAGTGCGTAGGAAGCCGAGTCCTGGGCATCACAGCCCGACTGCCGCTCCTGGCGGCAGTCGGGAAAGCCCGTATAGGTGAATCTCTGTTTCACGCACCGGCGTTCCAA
>LFCJ01000120.1_pt1 | contig 42634 bp, 59 predicted proteins | sample 643141 | NCBI WGS metagenome assembly LFCJ01 (sample SAMN03766243, study PRJNA286221) | soda lake metagenome | biome: soda lake; feature: Kulunda steppe; material: water; isolation source: sample B1-Br-g2 brine of Lake Bitter-1 | place: Russia: Kulunda steppe | collected 2010-07
CGATAATCGGGGCATGAGCGAAATGCAGGACTATGAATATACTCCAAATCCGAATGGTGCTAAGCGCACATTCAGAATCACAGAAAACGGCTACCAACACGTACACAAATCAGATTCTGGTCGATACGTAAAGAGCAGTGATCTCGGCCTGTCGGTTGGTCAGCGAGAAAGCTACCACGACTTTTCATTCTAGTCAAGGGGGCATTTGCCCCCTTTTCTTTACAAATCTTTTGTTGCATTTCCTTTTTATATCCTATAAAATCAGTTATAGAACGACGGGCGGATCTATATATGACCCCAAAAATAATTTAATTATTTTATCAAATAAGGGTTGCAATAGGCTTTCATTGTGTTATTATTATCTCACTGGCCGCAACCAAGCAGCCTTTTTCAACTAACAAACGGAGTTACACCATGTTTAATTTTGACGCGATTGCAACCCTTATCAAAAACAAAACCATCAAAGCTGACCAGATCCATGCGCTGGTAGCAAAAGCAGATAACGCTGATACTCAGCAGGTTGCACAAAACATTGAAAACCTGATCCAACGCCAAGGCACTAACTTTGTCGGTGCGATCACTGTTACTTTCCTTAAAGCTGCCGAGCTTAGCAAAGGCAACAAAGATCGCCGCATTGTTAAGGTAGGTTTTAAAAACCTGACCACTGGCGCAGACTACGAAAAATCTGTTAAGCGTAGCTCGACTAAACTGGGCGAAAGCGCAGAGCATTTTGAAAAGAAAGAAACTTACTTTGAGCCTGCGACTGGTTTTGTTGCTCCAATCATGCGCCACAAAAAGAACCATGAAACATTATACTTTTATGGGTTTACCAACAATGCAAAATCGGTAATGTTTGATCTGGACAATGGCGCATTCGTGACCTATGCGGATCTTGAGCCAATTATGACGCCAAGCGCATACAAAAAGGCTACCAGCTTTTCAGAGCCTACCAAAAACGTGTCACATGGTATCAGCCACCAAATTAAACCAACGCTGATCGGCCTTGCTGGAATGGTAGCAGTGAGCGCAGAGCGTCAAAAAGTAGCAGTGTAAACTTACACTAACAGACAAAGCCCCGCAAGGGGCTTTTTTTTCTTTTCATTTTTCGTTGCATTTCCTTTTTATATCCTGTAAAATCAGTTATAGAACGACGGGCAGGACTACTTAATATTCGAGTAAATGTTTTATTTTATTATTTTATCAAATAGGCATTGACCTTTATCCTCATATCTGTATAATCATTTGTATCGTAACTAAGGAGAGAAACCCATGGAACAACTAGCAATTGACCGAGTAAAGAATGCCGTTAATCTATGCGCGAACAAGGCAATGGGAATGTTTAATGTACCTTTACATGCTATCGAAGTGACATTCAGATCCAAGGGTTTAGCTGGCGCTACCGCTTGGGCTAAAGGTGGTCGCATTGGCATTGAGTTCAACTCTCAGACGATTCAGACCCCAGAGGGAATTGAGCAAGCGATAAACGTTATCGTTCCCCATGAGGTTGCTCATTTAGTCTGTTTTATTCGCCCGTCACTGGGTAAAGACCATAATGCTGGATGGAAGCGCGTCTGTCTGTCATTGGGTGGCACTGGTCGCCGCACAGAGAAAATGAACCTTAAACGCAAGCGAAAAACCAAAGCGTTTGTATATCAGGTAGGTGGTGAGCGTGTCCACCTTGGCGCAATCCGTCACAACAAATTACAGAGTGCTAAAAATGGCTACCGTCTAGCCAATGGATCTCAGATTCTACCAACACATTGGACAGGTGAGCAAGTAATACTTGAATAAAATAGGGGGATTTATTCCCCCTTTCCTATTGCATTTCCTTTTTATATCATATAGAATCAGTTATAGAACAACGGGGCGAAGTGCCAAGAATTCAATATTTGTTTTCTTTATCAAATAATCGTTGACTTTCATTTTTGTATCTGTATAATCATCTGTATTGTCACTAAGGAGAAGACCATGGATAAATTCGCAATAGCACTTAAGCAAGCAATCGAGAAGACTCAAAAGCAGCAGGGTCTGGCAACCCACAACGAGAATTCCACCGATTGCATGTATCGTGGCAATGATGGAAACAATTGCCCAGTCGGTCACATGATCGCCGATGAACACTACGATGAAAGTTTTGAGTTCAATGGTGTCGTGGATCACGAGGGAATTCTGCCAGCAATAGCAAGATCAATTGGTATGGAGTTAGCCGACGACCATAGAACAATCTTGATTGAAGTACAAGACATTCACGATCAGTCACTAATGGAAGCGAAGAACACTGATAGTGATGATGCAGTAGAAACGTTTGTCAATATCTTTAAAGATAAAATTGATCATAATGTTGACAAAGGCACAATACCAAAGTATTGCATTGTTGAATAGGGGATTTATTCCCCTTTTCTTTTCATTTTAATTGTTGACATATACTCACTATTGTATACAATAGTCATTCATTCAAACCGAGAGGGATCACCATGCAACACGATTTAGCCCAGCACCGCGCACGCAAAGAGAAAATTGCACAAGTAAAGGCACTAATGGATCAACTTATCGACCATACTAATACCATGGGTATGGAGGCTGAAATCGCAGAGGGTATGTTACAGGCGCTAGCAGGCAACCACCCGACCTTAGTCCAGAGCTTTATGCGGTCATTCAAAACAACGTGTACTAAGGCAAGCGAACATCCTCGATTTGTTCATGCGGATCTACGATTACAGGCTACCGCGCAATTTGTCAAAGACATTGCACAAAAAGATACTTGCTTCCCATTTGTTTAATGGTCGGGGGATTTATTCCCCCTTTTCAGTAAAAAAATACAATAAAGTTATTGTATTATCTTTATAGCTTGATATACTGTCTTTGTCGGTTGGCAAAGAGGCCAACCCCAACAAAGGATTTGAATTATGAAATTATTGCCAACCAAAGCAGAAATGAAAGCAGACATCAAAGCCAATGGCGTGGACGCAACTGGATCGCTAATGCTAGCAGATCAGCAAGACATCTTAGATTGGATCGATGCTGGCGAAATCAGCGAAGATGCTTTCTCATGGTGGGACAACGCCCAAGAAGAATTGCGATGCATGATGGCAGAATTCTAGTAAACTTACACTGACAAATAAAGCCCCAAGACGGGGCTTTTTTCTTTTCATTTCCTATTGCATTTCCTTTTCATTTCCTGTAAAATCAGTTATAGAACGACGGGCAGGACTAACACCAAAGCCAAATAATATGAAAATAATACTTGCAATCTAATCTCAATGATCATATGATTACCTTGTCAACTAAGGAGAGAGCCAAAATGAACAACGAACAATTCAAAGCCGAACTATCAGAAACTATGCAAGCACTATGGTCTAAGTATTTTAACGGTAGTGCAACCGTGTCGCGCCCTGCCCTGCTTGGCAACACAAATCTTTTTGTTACTTTTCGTTTAGGTAACGATACCAAAGAATTCACAAACGGAATTCCCCAGAATGATCCAGTTAACTTTACGATCATTCTAGAAAGTACTGGCAATGACGAGTATGAGTTAACATATCATAATTGCAGCTTAAGCAGTCTTAAGCCTGAAAGTAAATTCTACGCTATGCGCTCTGAGCGCATTCGCACACGCAAGGCTAAGGGTAACATGCCTAAGCTGTTAAAGTCCTTGGAGAAGACGATACAGAAGCTACACGGTGTATCAGTCGAGATGGTAGAACAGGATCAGTTTCTTGAACTACCGTACAACCCACAAGATAAAGTTAAGTCTATTTAAAATAGGGGGATTTATTCCCCCTTTCCTATTGCATTTCCTTTTCATATCTGTATAATTACCAACATACCCACTGGCGGTAACAACTTTTTTAACTCTATGGAGAGAAAATCATGGTAAACCAAGACTTCTTTAAAGGCGAAAATGGCACTGTATACGTTGGTTCTTCTACCAGTGCAGACTTCTACTTTTGCGAAAGTGAGGCATGTATTATCATACAGTTGTCGGATCAGGAAGGCGACAACAAAACCATGGGCTTGTCACAGGCTCGCATGATAGCCAAGAAAGATAAGCTATATCGCACTGCCATTGTTTTAACGGATCTTTATTACGATGAGTTAAAACAAAAATCAAACAAATGGGAATCTGGATTTTACGGATAAAATAGGGGGATTTATTCCCCCTTTCCTATTGCATTTCATTTTTATATCATGTAAAATCAGTTATAGAACGACAGGCAGGACTACTATCAAATCCTATCAGTCCACTATAAAACCAATTGACAATAAGATGATAATAGTTTAATTTGTGTCTAACCAAGGAGAGAACCCATGAAATACCCAGCAAAGAAAGTCCCTAAGATCATGCCCAGTTGGTTAGACTTCATCCTAGACGATGATAACACCCCAGCAGTAGTGGAAGCCGTTAACGGGTCGGGTGGCTTGTTCGTAGGATTCCGAGCCATTGCGTGGCACTTCGAAAATGATTACTATGCTATCCATAATAATATGGGCAGACAAGTCTGGTGTCATAAAGATAACTTCATTGTCATCAATCGTGGCAACGTCAAGGGCATGGAACACTTTGACGACATTGAGCATGGTGATCACTTAGCTATCAAGAGCGCACCGCCCCTGAATACATCCAAGGGACTAGCACCAAAATACATTGCGTAACTGACTATTGACACGATCATTTTGTTACTATATGATCAAGCTATCATTAACTGAAAGGAAATTCTCATGCAGTCATCAAATAATTATGCAATTGTCCCTATTGCCCTTTCCTGTCTGGTTCTAGTCACAGTTGCAGTGTGGTTAGTTATCCAACACCTTGATACGCCAGTCGTTCACTTCAGTCATAGCACTGGCGAATGCGTCGAGGTATTATCTGAATCTGGTGAGTATCATTGCGATAACCTACCAGAGAAATATACCCACGTCTGGGTAAGATAGAATTTGACAGCCCCATACTATTACTATATTATGGGGCTTCATTCGTTGAGGGGATCATCATGCTGTCATGCAAATGGATATTCACTATCGCTTACTGTCCGAATCCAAAAGGTCGCCACACCATGGCAAGCGATAAAAAAGTAAAAGTATCTGCCAGCACTCAAGTCGATGCAATGATGTTTGTAAAATCCAACTTTGATGGCTATGCTTTTCATATAGTAGATTCGCACCTCACTGACGAGATGCACTACAATGTTAAACCAGAATTGGTTGACTAAGGGAATTATTATGCTAGTAGAGAAAATGGTTTCAGAGTGTGACGTAACCCACAAGAAATTCGATCCACCTGTCAAAGGTGCAGCCTGTGTTATTCAGGGCAGCACTGGCCGCTGGTGCGAAACATTACACATTGGCCCGGACGAGCTGGCGCACAATGAAAACGATGTTATCAGCCGAGAAGAAGCCATCAAGCAAGCCACCGAGATTGGCGGCAATATCGAATTCTAATCAAGCAGGTACACTATGCAAACCTTACTCCTGAACGTAAACATTGATAGCAACAAACGTAAGAGCCAAGACTACACTTTAACCAAGACCCCTAACCTTGTGTTATGTCAACTGGCGTTAGTCGATGAGGATGAGCTACAGGAGTTCTCAGCCAGTGTATTGAAGCGTGATATGGAAAAGTATGGCTATGAGAACGGTGACGTGATCCATTTCTGGGCAAGAAACAACGAACCCGAAAGCATCATTGCTGAACTGAAAAAGAATATGGATCTATTCTTCCGCTTTGATCTCAATGGCAAATGCGAGTTTGACGACTACGAACAGATCCAGCAGTGGGTGGAATATGTATTGCCACTGTCTGCCATATCAATGTGGACTATCAACGATGCAAACAATCATATCATTCATTGTCTGTATGTTGCCAAGAAAATGTTACAGCTAGCTGATGAATATGAAGAACTATGTATCAAAGAAGTATTAGATAGCGGCGAGTATAACCTTATTTAATTGTTGACAGCCCCATATGATTACTATATTATGGGGTTTCACTTAACAGAGGGAACACACCATGGCTAATGTAACATTCACTATTCATATGAACTCAGGCGACGACGCAATGGCTAGCGATCCATCTCACGAGTCTGCACGCATCCTGAAAGAGATCGCGGACAAGTTAGAGAGTGGACAGGACAACGGCGTGTGTCGTGACTACAATGGTAACACCATTGGTGAATGGTTTCTATCAGTAGACGAGTAACCAGAGCCACCCAGAGCCCTATGGTGATACTATGGGGCTTCATTCTTTTAAGAGGGAACACACCATGCAAGATACTAACATACGATCCATTGGCTGGCTAAACTGTACTGATGGTAGCATTAACCTAACACCAGTATTCACTGGTGAGCAGCACGCAACTATCGTGAACATATCCAATGAGCTATTCAATACTATTCGCCACGATGATTCCCTAATGAAGCAAGCAGCATTAAAAGAACTGGGTCTTAGTGCCTAAGCTGTTGACAATGATATAGTAATAATATACTATGGTGGTCAGGTAATGGCCACCGTATCCCGTGGAAGACAAACACCGAACCTGCCCGATCCCCACTTGTTACCCCTCTGTTAATAACCTAATCGCATATATAACAAATGATAAAAAGAGACCCTCGAAAATGACCCCTGACCATGCTGGCACGGGAATTGCATCAAAAATGGGATCCCGCGCAACAAACCCGCCTAATTTTTGAACAGTGCCTATAAGGGGGTCCACGAAATCCTGTCCGTTATCCTGTCCGTTATCCTGTCCGTTATCCTGTCCGTTATCCTGTCCCTACTATTCCTCTTACTATGGGATTACTATGGATTCACTATGCCCCCTACTATGCCCCCTACTATGTCCCCTACTATGTCTCCTACTATGGGCTTACTATAGGGCTATCCTAGTGTCATCCTATGGGTATTCTATGGGTATCCTAAGGGAGCGTTTGGGGACGACTGCGCCCCTTAATCGTAGGGAAGCCTTTCCAAGAATGAAGTACCCCCACCCAATCTACCTGATATTGTTTAAAAATGGGCACCCCTAAATTTTTTTTCGAATATATTTTTTAGATGGCCTATAAGGGGGTCTGTCAGAATAGGTAGTTTTTTTAATTTTTGTAGTTAGCGGGAGCTTGGGGGCAAAAAATTTTCCTTGGGCGCTTGCCCTATACTAACTAGGTTGTCACCAGTCTGAAGTCACATGAGTAATCATTGATGTAACTGAGAGGAACATGTTCAATATTATGGATTGGGTGCCAGTATTGACAGTAGTCAGACATTACCATTACGTAGTGATCACCGAATCGAACAGTGAAGAAAATGCGGGGTCCAGTATTCTTATCGTACATGGCGAATATCCATTTTGATCCTTGCGTAATCTCTGTTACTGCGGGTCACAAAAGACTCTGGGTACAGTGAGTAGATAGTGGTGGAAAAATAAGTGGTTTCGGATGAATACCCATAGAATATAGAGGCGGGTATTCGGGAACTTGAAGTGGAGAAATCAACTCGTAATACGTGGCGCATCATAATACTCTCATATCTCCTATTAGTCTGAAGTCACAGTCACCATTGCCGTAGTAGCTGAGGGGAGCATGTTTATCACCATCAAGTGGCACAAGGTATTCATCACCATATGACATCAATATGGTTATCGTTGAATCATGCATGAATATGACGGGCCCGATTTTATACATGGCGAACATCAGCTCCCTTAATGATAGATTTATTTTTGTACTTGAACATTGGCGCTGGATATAGAACTCGAATGCGCCTAGTACTAGTGATTTCTGACCCATAGAATATCATGGCAGAACATCCACCATTGGGACTACTGGTTACAAAGTGAATTCTCAATGTGTGATTGGTCATAATACTCTCATATCAGCACTATATATGTGCAGCAAATTTTCGTTGAGATCAATTCTTGGCCTATGGTCGATTTCCATATAATATTTTCTTTTATTGTTCCAAGAAACATCAATAGCATAGAACTCAAACATACTTGATATTTCGTGACTGCTGATTGAAATGACAAGGGAAGTTTTCATCGCGTGTTTTTAACCCAACGAACATCACCAACCATGGTCACCTTTTTTCCGTGGTGGGGAACCATGATGGACTCAGGTTTTTCCATTTCTATATGGATGGTTCGGTTATGAGTGGTCAGCTGATAGAATATACTGGAATAGAAGATAGATCCCTTTTCTGGATGGGTATCTTCAAACACATATATTCTTATACTTTGATCGACTAACATAATTTCCTATATCTTTAACCTAATATCACAATAACCGTCATTGACCATAAATTCATCTCTGCATATAACAATTGGCACTACATATTCATATTTGAGAGTGACGCCAACGTGTATCTCTTCCAAGTAATACCAGTGAATCATTAATGATGGATGATCTGGTGGGATCATTATCATTACCTTTATTGATGTAAGATAGGGTAGCATACATGAAAAAGTCCCAAATTGAAAGGGACTTTTTCATTTTAGTAGGTTATATCAAACCTTCTTTTTGGAGAGTACTAATATATTTAGAACGATAATGGGAGTTAAGGACAACTTTATCAAACTCGGGGAGTCTCTTTTCATACATGCGTGCGATGAACTCTGCATATTGATATGCGCTTTCATCATCCTTAAGTATGGTTGGTTCCAGTGATTCCTCTCTGGTGTCTAGATGGTTGATCACTAGGATAGCGTGACCCAATGAGGCCCGTGGATTCTTAGCTATGACTGCATATAGATCAGGTAGTTGACTGACACGAATTCCCCACTCCACTAAGAGTTGATCTGCAATGTCTCTGGCCTGTATAGCAGACGAAGGTACTGGTATTAGACTGAGTAACTTGGCCTGTTTACTTGGGTCACTCAACTTCCTTGGATTGGGTAGTAGTTTCGTGAATTTAGCGTTGGGATTATCACCAATCAGAATCCCTAAGTTTTTAATAGCATGAGAAAAATCACTAGGAGACAGCCTATTCCAAGACTCAGATGTCATCTTGTGAGGATTGTGCTTTGAGTACATTGATAGCATCTCTTTGGTAATCTCGGATTGCTGTTCGTCAGTTAACTCATTCCCGAACTCGATGTACATTATTTTATCCTGAATGGACAGCCTACTAAATTTTGTGGCCGGGATTTTATTACCGAGTTTCTTGTAATTTTCAATTTCTTCTGGGGTCAATGGCTTTGGTTTTAAGAGGTTCTGCAGTCCTTCTAGTTTTGGTTGACGCTCTACTATCTCATCCCAAGACATCTCAGTGTCCCCAGCATTGGCTGCAGTGGTCACTTTGTATGACCCATCGACATTTGCGTGAATGACCATTATATGCCATACATCATGTTGTGGTTTATCTTGGTCAACCACAAAATAGAATACTGGAGTCAATTCATTGCCGTATCTATACCTATTGAACAGATTGGATGAGTCTGGTCTACTAATACAAAATGAATATCCTTCTCCATGCTCAATGCAACTTTCTTTGTTATCACCTCGATAGATAGCCATATTATTCTTGTTGTATATGAGATCACTACTTTTTTTAGAGTCGTCCTTTTTCTTGGTTTTCTTTCCCTTGAGAGCTTTTCTGGTGACTGCAGCATCTACCAGTTTTTCCATTTGCTCGAATGACAATCTGGTTATGTCTCGACTATCAGATGGAAATGATTTGTAGAACCTATCCCAGTTTTCCAAATAATAATCAATCTGATCATCAGTCAATGAAGGATCTTCTTTTTTAAATTTAGTCCTTACTTGATCCTGAATCCTTTTACTTACTTCCAAAATTATTTCACTGACTCTCATCGGTGTCCCTTATTATGTACAATATGGAATATTTATCGATGGTTTATTCTAATGTCCATTTTGACAGTGTTGGACGGTATGTGGCCAAAGGATTCTACTGTCACACTCTTGACCCTAAAAGAAGGATAATCTATCACTGGGAATTGCATTTTTGCACTATACTCAAGGGACTCAATATCCTGATATAAATGAATGTACATAAAATGTTTTGATATGCGTTTCATAATATCCTCATGTCTGCAGATATTGATAGCATGGGAGACAGGTTTTCAGTGGCTATCATGTAACGGTCAATCGTCATATGATATATGAATTTGTCTTTATATTTCACCGACGATACTTTTCTTATTGCCACTTCACCATTGAACATCCGCTTGATCACTCTCATTTTCAATTCTTTACTCATATAACCTACAATCTGGTGTCAATGTAGTGGGATCTGATGAATACTCGGTCCTATCACACGATATGCTGTTAGTCTCAATTGGTTTTCTCATTGATAACAGATAATGGGAATGAGGGTAGCACTCAACATTTATAAAAAATGCCACTCTACGAGTCTGCATATACATGAACGATTGGAATGCCTTGATCTTCATTTTACTGGCCATAATATTCTCAAATCCACAATATTACTACACGAGTCTATTGTCCCACCTTCTGTATAATGTGGTCTGTTTATATCGACTGAATGAACATACCCATTGACTCCTACATAGAGAGAAACTGAAAACTCAGAGGAAAGATCTGCTGCTGTTACATAGGAATAACTTTTAATCACTGGTTGTTTCCTTGTCAGTTAAATGCAAACGAACGTCAATTGGGTGCACGTAGTGAATTGGTTCATCAGCGTCATCTTCTCCAAATGCATTAAATGGTATTATATGATTCCTATCAACAACTACCTCATAGTAACAGAGACTACCATTGATTGCCATCGCAACGTCTATAAATTTGCGCCACGCACCCATGCTTTTTCTGGTATCTGTCCTTATATACATAGGGACCTAAAATCTGCTATAAAGTTATGCATGTTAGTTTCTGACCTCAATAATAGGACTGTTTTATGCCTTAATCTGACTGTATATGCTGGGGTTGTCTCATTACCACAGAATGTCATAAAGACAAACCTTTCCTTTGTGTGAAAATTATTACCATATGACATCTTAACGACCATGATTTACCCTATTAGAACTAATGTATATCATACATTAAATGAAATTCGTTCTGAAATCAATAGTGGTGCAGTAATTACTCCTAGGCATATTCCCAAGGCGTCCTCTATCTTTTGCCTTAATGGGAATATGCCCAATGACATATCTATTAATGCTAGCCAGAATCAACCTTTGGTAACTATGATCACTCTCTACCGATATGATCAATGTCATGCTAGCTTTACTCATGGCCGTTGGCCTTAGTAAATTCAATCGCTTTTTCCATCTGTATGATCTCACTATTGCTCAAGACACAAACATCTGAGTTATGGTTCACCTGAGATAGGATTCTACCCATGTTAAAAACGTGAGACTGTACATACACCATTACTGGGTTAGGTTTGTAGTAAGTAGTCATCCATATATGCCCGTTAGTATATTCAATTGGGAATGGTGGTCTTATATAAGGTTTTGTGAAGCCACTATCCATTTCAAATTGGTTTATTAGATAAAACGATATATCCCCAAATGATATTGGCCTTCTGTGCGACTCTAAAAATAAATCCCACGATGGTATCTCCACTTTTACATTTTTGGAGTACCGATTAAATGGTGGATACCACTTCTTGAACTCTTCCTTTTTTACTGCCCCGTCAAAGCACAATTCAATTGGATATTCTGGGTGATTGGATACATCTTGGTATATTTCATCCAGTGTTTCATTAATGCACTGCATATGCTTCAATGCACCAGTAGTTACTTTGGGTAGGCCACCATATTTTACTCGATCCTTGGTTGCCTTTAAGTCACCCATTATTTCATGAATTGAATTCACTAACTTATCAGTTTTAAATGTCTGTGTTATCATAGATTCTAATGTCCGCATTCCTGTTTATTTTTGTTCCCATCACGTCATTCTTAAGTGACGGGACACGAATTCTGATTGGTATAAAATAAGACCCGAAATGTACCTTGCCCACCCTTATTGCACCCACTGATCTCCTTGCGCTCACCAATACTTTAATTAACACAATGAACCCTACAGTCTGCTTTTGGCATTAAATGCCAATTCGGTTCTCCACTGAACCGCTTTTCATATGGCACTTTGACGAGGTATATGAATTCATTTTCGCAATGCGACATTATGATTTTTGTATTGATTCTTGCTGTACCAACTACATAAAAATGACACAATGCTATTTCGTAGTTAGTGGTGACACAGCGACTATTATTATTATTAGTCATACATTAATCCAAATTATTATAATATCCTAATATCAACGGGTAGATCACCTTTGAAGTGTTTCTTAAGTGCGATACTAACATACATTGTTTAACATGTCTTATACTTAGAATTTTTATGTCTAAACAGATAAAGAATCGCAGTCGAGTAGGAAGACCGTACAAAGAAAGTAATCATGGCAATACACCAAAAACCCTAACATCGGTTTTGGCCCTTCCGAATGTTGAGCCACCATCGCCGTTACGTTCATGCACACTGAATGGATACTCAGTACTTACAGTAGTTATGTTATATACAGGGCTTTGAATGTTCAGACGCCATAAGCCTCTTTCACTAAGATTGACACTAATTCTACCAACTATATTCATTATTCGGACAAAAGACATAGTATACTTAGTAGTCATATAGACCTCACGTCAATGGATCCAGTGCCCAAATATGGGTTTAAAAATGGTATGAAATAATGTAGTTCACCACCACAGTGTACCAATATGTCATCTCCCCATACCAAATAAAACCCGTTACCCATGGTTCAATGTCCTTAAGTCACATACGTGACAATCACTAATGTAGTTTACGTGCCCATGTACAACATAACGACTTACATTACCTATATAGATAACCAAGAACCACACATAAAAACAAAATTGTGCTGACAAATTCATTTACACAACCTTATATCACAGTAAATATCATTATTGACTACATTCCTAATATCACCAAACATTATGACATATGTACACGTCAGTCTCCCTTTTCCACGAATCATTATATCATAAATGATGAAAAAGTGATCACTACATATTGCTTCTATTCGGTAGTTCATTTTAAATCCTTACGTCCAAGGTGACCCTACCATAATTAAATGGTCTTTTATACTGCCACATGCCAATAGTTTTATAATGGACAAACATCCCACCAGTATAAAATTTTAGGTATACTACCACCCGATCCAAGTCATTTTCAGTAAGTAAATGTCTGATCTGCATATATGATTCGTTATTCATTCATTTAGCCCATGATTTGTGTTTATGTATTATCCTGCAGTCTATTAGTGAACTGTCTCTCACTGGTGTGTCACAGATACAGAAATACACATCCCCAATGATATATTTTGATTTTCCTACAAGTGGTTTAATCAGCCTGAAAAACCCACGATATAAAGAAAACCTATATTCATTCACGCTTCTCATTCCTTTGGTATTCTGAAATCACAGTCACTGAGATCTTTTATTGGTAATGTGTAACCATGAAAGAATGTATATTGAACTTTTAGTTTCATACCAATCACATGAGTAACACTATCCCATGCTTCGAAATCAAAATAATATTCTGTCATAGTATGATCCTAAAATCAACAGTAGTGAAATCATCAATCAGTTCGGTTAGGTCCATCTGATATGATTCAGTAAAGACACCATTGGAACGGTGCCCCATACTAGATTCCCATTTCATTATATCAAATTCGTCGTTCCATAATCCTAGGTAGTAGCAATATTCAAATTCTCGTTTATTATCCATTATTCTAAAATCGCAATCGTCAAGTTCGATATTTTGGTTTTTACGTGTATATGGGTCTACAACATAGTTGAAAGGATGACTTAATTTATCCAAGCTGTTTATGTAAATGTTATCATATAGATAATAAAATAGTACTGAGTTTTACTTTGACTCATAGTTCCCCGTCATATTTGGGTATCCTAAAATCGCACTCAGAGAAATCCTCGATGTGCCCAGCAATGCAAATTGGGTAATTAAACCCCATGTGTGACGGACTGGATAGATTGTCTAAGCTGTATGTAAAAAAGAATTCATCGCCCCATATGTCGAAGCAATAATGACTTTTTATCCTCTTATCGCTCATCTTGGTATCCTGAAGTCACATTGAGTCCCATTCTTAACATATTCATCTATATCCATAAAAAATGGAGATTTATAAACTGAGTAGTCCATACTAGACAGATCGAACACATTGCAACCCACACGAAACCTAAATTTAACCATGGAATACCCTAATGTCAACAGAAGAAAAGTCCGATATACTTGAACTATATCCGTTTGGAACGGTATATATGTCATCAAGCATGTGCATTAAGTCATTCGATACTTCTATTACGTGTACATTAGACCCGAGTATGTAGAAAATATACTTACTCATAACTTCCTAAAATCTATAATGATACCATGCTTGATACAGTTATCTATTACGGGCATAAAACCGTACAGGACCTTGGATCCACTCATGTAGGTACTATACGTTGGTTTTATGATGGCCACCTGCCCGATGATTGCATAAAAGATATAATTCAAAACGATGTAACTATCCTATATCATTCGCATGTATATTGATCTCACGTAAGACTCTTCCAAGATCACTATCTACAGGGATGCCAATTATTTCGTTATTTGCCACCGATAGCTTCTCAAGTGCATCAACCAATGTTTTCCAATCTTCCTTTTTCTTTTGGGTTTTTTTATTGATGGAACATAGATGATAAGTAACCCAACTAGATGGGTGTTCTACTGAGTCTATGACATCTAGGCCGTGAAAGCGGGTTTTTACTACGAACATCTCACTGCTTTTCATGGTTGCAGACTTATTATCTAATAGGTACTGTAGATCATGAAGGTATGTTCCTTCTATGCGCTTATTAGGTAATAGTCTTCGTTTTTTATAAACTGTAATTCCAAGACCATAATTCCATGATATAAAATATCCATCTAATATCATCTTATCTTTCTGGATCTTGATCTCTTTCATGAGAGTTTTTATATGAAGCCAGTCCTCCATGATCGATTTTGTTATTCTGGCCTTGGTTTGCTTTTCATGTGACTCTCTATTGTCATCTAAATAAGAATTTATCTTATTCATCAAAGACTGAACATTATAGACATACATACTTTTTGTTATGTCTATATCACCATTACTATTTTTCCTCCACATACCAATTACCATGACCCCACCCTATAATCCGCAAAAGATAAACCAATACTATCAAACGAAAATGAAGCATTTATTGTATAGAGGGGTTCTATCTCGCAATCAGTACTGACCCCATACTTAGTGGCACGAATATTACCATCCAAGTTCCCTTCCAAATAATATTCAGTGTCATATGATATCATGTACCATACCAGATATTCCACTAGAGATCAACTTGTCAGCTATAGCATCTCTCTTTGGATCTTTGCTTGTTATGTTAAATTTTGTACTACCATCACCCCGTCGATAGAAGAATGCCGCATTACTGAATTCGATGAAAACCGTACCAGTCTTAGTGGTATGCCATTGCTTTATATACTGCTTGACAAAATCCCACTCCATTAAAATGTACAGTGTCATTGGGCAAATATCGAAGTTCTGTGGTTGGGTACAAGTCTCCATTAGGTGAGTAAACACCGAATTGTACTTTTGCCTGTATATGAGTATATATTCACTGAGGCACATGTCACCCGAGGGGAGTTCCCCAGCTCGAATCATCTTATTTATTTCACGACTTATATTACTTATTTCTTTTTCTTCTGAAGGCTCAATCGTTGTATTTTGCATATAACCTTATTATATTGATGTATCGTCTACTGCCCTTTATCAGATACAAATTTAGTTCGGCAAGTTTCCCCATCTGCCTATATTGGTCACTATAAAACACGATTTTCTTTACATGCGTATATATTAATATGCTGCAATCCATAAATAATAATGCACATCACCCACGGAGTCAAGTATGTTTAGCATAATTCGCATGATACAAAATATGTTTACCATATTTTCTAAAAATGAAAACCGAAATGATTCTCCCGCAATTAGTCAGGAAGAACATAACGAAGATCATAGCCCAACAGTAGAAGATAGTCAAGACAAAGAAGCACCACCAACTGAGGAAAAGGAAACCAAAATGATCACATTGGAGTACTTAGAGCAAGTTTTCCCTAATATGAAAAATAAACAAGAGTGGTTATTGCTGTTGAATAACCTATTGCAGGAGCATGACATATATACTGAAAAAAGAATATCTGCTTTTATGGCACAATGTGCCCACGAGTCTGCAAATTTCAATCAATTAGTCGAAAATCTAAATTACAGTGAAGGGGCATTACTGTCTGTGTTTGGGAAGTATTTCGATCCATCAACTGCACCTGAATACGCTAGAAAGCCAGAGAAGATAGCGAATCGAGTTTACGCCAACAGAATGGGGAATGGCTCAGAGGAAACTGGTGATGGATGGTCGTATAGGGGACGAGGAGTCATACAATTGACGGGGAAGAACAACTACATATCCTTCTCTGCTTCTGCTAACATTGATGTAGTTAATGAGCCAGACTTATTGTGCAATAGTAAAGGTACTGCTCTGCGTAGTGCAATTTGGTTTTGGCATACCAACTCACTTAACAGACTAGCAGATTCTGGTGATTTTAGGGCGCTCACACGGCGCATTAATGGAGGGTTCAATGGCCTAGAGGATAGGCAAAAATACTATAGGAATTCACTTGATTTCTTCAATAAGATCAAATGATATCACTACCTCTACATTTCCATATATGGTCCCCATGCACTTACCATTTCCTAAATCGCGCATGTAAGTAAACCCAGTCCCACTTGGTATTTTTTTCTTAATCCAAGTGGGACTTATATTCAGATAACAATCTCTGATCACCACATGAGTGCAATCATCAATCCTATGCGGACATGCAAATAGACCTTTGAACGCACGCTTGAGTAACCTACTGAACATTATTTTCTCCGATAGTAATCTATTCTGTACTCGTATTGGTCTCTAACTTCCTGAATGGGTCCAACTGTATCAACCAATGACATTCTACTTAATACATCATCATGTTCAAAAAATGAGTCACCATCCACCGTTGCATTGACCTCAGTGATTATTGCCTGATCGACTAATTCATTTTCCATGAAGTAATTATATATCTCTGATCCACCGATAATAAAAACTTCTTTGCCATCGTATAGCTCAATGAAATCGCTGATGGTCATGAAATCCACTCCGTTATGATGACCTACCTTATTCCTACTGAAGACGATGTTCTTTCTTCTCGGTAATGGTTTACCTCCAAGTGAATCAAACGTCTTTGATCCCATCGCAACAATTGAGTCCAATGTAGTTCTCTTAAAGTGTTGGAAGTCACTTGGTATCTCCCATGGTAACCAATTGTCCTTACCAATAACTTTATTTTCTGATCTAGCTAATACTATACTAAACATTAAAAATCCCCAATTAAGGGGATTAATATACGATGTTTCATGGCTTTATGCAAGTTATTTTTTTAGTAGACTATCTTTTAGTGCGAGCACGAGATGAAGGGCTAGTTTTCCATAATCCACTGACTTATATCCATTTTCATGTGTGTATACGCACCCCTCAAGTCCCTCAATCTGCTCTATTTCTTGTGCTATAATACCAGATTCTCTACCAGTTATGTACTTCCCATCACTGGCAATGTTTTGGTTCCAATTCCATGATTTAAGTTTCAAATCCAAAAAGTCACTTGAAACGGTGTGGTCATTTATATTATCTTTTAAGTCTCTATCAGAAGATACGGTAAATCCACCTGCAGTCATCCTCCCATCACCAATCGTCATGTTTCCATTAGTAGTTATAGTGAGGTAATCAGTTGAGCCTGCTGTAACCTTAAATGGTGCTCCAGCGACAGCGCCAATTCTCCCCAATACGGTGTTATTATTACCCCTTGTGAAGCTTATACCAGGTGAAGAAAAGTCGTGAACTGATACCCCAGAACGAAGATCCACATCACCAGTGAACTCTTTCTCTCCGCTTATAGATTGTTTGGTGTTCAAGGTTACTAGATTAGAGATGTCGGTATCTACTATTTGTCCTTCTACTTCCTCAATTAGAGTATCCACCTCTGATTTTAAATAATATTCACTATCGTGGTCATGGTCATAAGAATTTACAGTAGTGGACAAGCTGACATTACCGAAGTTGGTAATGGTAGCACTGCCAATGACGTCGCCTGTTAACGTTACGTTGGTGCTCACGTTGCCAGATGTACTGATGCGTATATCCTCACTCCCGTCGAACATCACATTTCCTTTCACTACACCATCAATATCAATTCTTCTTGGTGTCAATAAGGTCTCTGCTGTTTTGGCGTTAATGTCACCACGTATGTTATCTACGTCCACCCCAGTTACTGCTACATTCATTTGAACTGCATTGGTCAATTCATCTGGGGCTTGAGGATCCAATGCAACAAAGTCATCCCCAGTAAATGTTACGGTCCCACTTACATCGTTCGATAATATTAATGTCAGTGGATTTGCAAACCTAAGGGCACTGGCAACTACAAATTCATCGTCGGTTATGGTTGCCATATCAGCAACTGCAGTCCACTCATTACCATTGTAGTATTTGACAGACCCAATTGACGAATCATACCAAAACTGACCCTCTAGCCTGCCGCCACTGATGACAGGGTTATCTTCTGGGGGCACTGGACTTGCAAAATTTTCTGTCATCCTCAGTAAATTCTGAAACAATGCTGTTCCATAATCGGGTACGTTCCTACCGACTAATTGTAGAGGCGTATCATATGATCCAATCCTCCCATCTGGGACAGTTACTAATGACACACCGTCCGATTTTCGTAGTATATTTGCCATTATGAGTCCATTTCAATTCTTAGTACGTATGTTATCTCAATTTCGCGATTCAGTGATTTTTGCACAGGGTGAAATATTACATGAGTAACCATGGTAGGACGACTGTCCGCATTGTCATCGGAATGCATTCCGTTAACAAATTCATTGATTTCCCCACTATTGTCTATCGTCCCTTTATTGGGTAATCCAGTATATAGGGCGATTTCGTTGAAAACAAAATCGGTATTTGAGATTGGGTTTTGACCTACCACATTAGCATCATCATAAACTCTTTGTGGTGATGGCTCATTTTCATTTAGTGTGACTACAATGGTGATATCTTCATAATTATTAACACCACCACCAGTCGTTGCATCTAGATCACTCTGGTTACCATTATAACTATTGTAATTTTTTATTTCTTTTATGTAAGTAGTATTGTATAGTTGTGCCGATGGGACTTTGGTCTGACTCACGTTTGGATTGTTGTAAGTTATTTGTCCTGATCCATCGATGGTTACCCCACCATTACCAAATGCCATATATGAAATAAACGACCATGGCTTTCCTATGAAAGCTTCTGCTAACTTAGTAGATATATTTCCAACGTGAATTGCATTATCTTTATCAACAAGTACTTCGTTATTGGTCTTATCTTCGATTTTTATATGTCCAAAGATGCTACATTTACTGGAATCTATCACTTTTTACCCTCGCCTATTTAAGATCGTCTTTCCAGACGTCTTATCTTTAATGATCAATTTGCACATAATGGTGCATTTCGTGTGTTCTCTTTTCATTATTTATTCACCTTATTTTCTAATTCAACTATGCGCTGATTTAGGTTATATATAGTGGAATATAAGTCAGGTATCAATTGATCATAGTTAATGGAATTTATCTCTCCATTTGAATACCCGATTGCTTCGGGAGACACTTCCGCTACCTCCTCTGCAATCAACCACCTAGTTAACGTCTTTTCTTCATCTGCTTTATAGTAACCAATTCTGGTTCCATATTTACCAATTGTCAAAACGTTATTTAGTGATGTTTCATGATCTACTACTTCAACAATGTCCTTAAGTTTTATTGATGATGGTGTATAGAATCTAGTAGCATACATGTACCCATCATAATTAAGTCGTGTGCTTGAAGTTGGATTGGTAGTCCCACCATATAGCCTACCCGCAGATCTTGATGTTCCGTTATAATATAGAGCGCCACTTGAGCCACTGCCCGAGGCAATATTAGTAATTGAGAAGTTGCCGCCACTTAGTGATATTCCAGTACCTGCACCATATGTGGTGTTAGTATCAGTAGATGAAATTGTTATTGTCCCATCGGACTGAGATATTGATGTTGCGCCGCTTGCAGCCAATGTTATATCACCACTTGTATATGTACCTGAAGTGGTCCCTCTAAGACGAGTAACCGTATCAGATTGCGAATACCTAGCATCTAGTTGTTGGTTATTCCTAACAGTTGTGTTAGTAGTTCCAAACTTTGCATAACCTTCTGCAGCGTGATCTCCCCAACCATGACTTTCAGTTATTAGTGAGTATGTATTACTATCTATACTTATTTCATTTCCAGACAGGGCTAATCCATCACCAGCGGTAATTGATAGTGAAGTACTGATACTGATATTTGAAGAACCATCAAATGATGCGCTTCCCGTCACATTCCCAGTCAATGATATGGTCCTAGCAGTTTTCAATTTTGTTGCTGATGCAGCATTGGATGAAATTTCACTATTGAGATTTGCTGCCAGAGAAACAGTTCCCTCGCTCCCATTAAATGATACCTGACCAGTTGCATCACCATTGCTCCCATCTAACTGGAGAGTTAAATTGTCATTCCATCTAGAAGCGGAGAAATTACCTGAATTAATAAGATCCACATCAGCCTGTTCAACCCAATTGCCATTCTTATGGTACATCATTCTGTGATTTCCAGAGTCATACCACAGTTGACCATCCAATGCATTTCCGTTATTTAACGCTGGATTATTTTCGGGAGATAATGGACTAGCAAAATTTTCTAATAACCTCAGTGTATTTTGAGCTACACTGAGGCCATAGTTTTTAGAAAACCTTCCTATATACTGGAGTGAGGTATCATAATTATCAATGCTGTTTTCATGGACGACAATGATGTCATCTCCATTCGATCTCACTAAGTTATAAGCCATTATAGATTTTCCTGTTTTACTTTATTTATCGTATTATCTTCTTATCCAGCGGAGTAGTTCTAAAGAAGCTTTACTAAATACTGCCTTCCTGTAACCACTCAATCCATACTCACTAAATGGCTCACTCTCCATATCCAATCTAACAAACCACGGATTAATGAGTGGGGTCCTAGACTCTACCTTTGACACCTCTTCATTATCCATGACTGGTATTCCATTGGTAAAGTCTCCCACATTTATAACTCTATATTGTGGTTGGACTGCATCAAAGTCGATATTATATTCGGCACCATATATACCATTGACTGACATCAAATAATCATCATCATTCATGAATTTGTCAGCCCTGTATACACTAGTTCCACTTAGGTGCTCTTGCATAGGGGTTCCGTTCATCGATCTTCTTATTGACTGTAGGAAAATCCTTCCGTTTTTATTAACTACTTCACGATATTGGAATTGCTCATTGCCTATCCATACGATATTATTTCCATTGCGCTCTAAGTTTGTATCAGAAGATACTTCAATGGCTGATATAATACCGTATGGTATGTCACCAACTATCTCTATTCCTTCATCTACCATTTCATGTGCTCTACCAAATTTATTCGTATACGCAGAATAAAATAGTCTGTACTCTGCAGTCATGGTATTATTTAGATCATTCTCTACGTCACCATCCCAAGATAAATTAACCTCTGGGTATTCAGCATCCCATCCCCATTGTCCATCCCATAATCCATTGTTTATTATTACGATATCATCTTCGACTACGTCAATGATGAGAGTCTCGTTTATATCTAAGCTTACTAACTCACTCCCAGATTTTGCATTGGCATCGAGTGTCGTTTCATCCGATGGTGCTATCACATTACTATGAATGTAATCTGGGTTTGATTCATCGAATGGACTGGTGTCAAGTGGTCTTTCAATTGGGTCGAATCTACCGTTTATGTCCTTGCTATACATAACTAAAGAATTGTTCTGATGTCTGCTGAACTCTATCTTTATTTTCATATTGTACCAATCGTCTAGGGTTCCATATGCAGTTTCATCATATCGATATGTAGTTATGATATCTCTTATTTTAGTATGATACGGCTTGGTGTCCTCCACATAAGATATAAAAGAATCTATGTTATTAGGACTAAAGCTAGATCTCTGCTCAAGCCTTAAGTCATCCTGAATGAAAGAAATGAATGAAGTTTTAAATGCCCAATCATTGTATCTACTCTCACTCAATGAATAATTTAACATAACAAAGAATACATTATTGAGTAGTACGGTGTCATCACCAACCAATAAGTTAAACCTAATCGCGTCAAATAGTTCAAATAACGCCAATCTAGATGATAGTGAATTTCCTTCTAATGCCATATTTTCAATAACAGTGAGCCTTCCATTCTGCCTTCCAACTATTCTGAATTGGCCATCATCATATTCATATAACTCAAATCTATCATTTGGTAATGGATTAAAGGGCAATACCCTAAATACAGTACCATTTGATATGCTAGTAGTCTCTGATAAATTTATTAAGTCATCATAATATTCTACTGTTCTATTTGGCCTTACATTTTCGAACCCACTTTCATACCAATCATCATATTGGTAAATTGACTTATCTGATATACCATCGTCCCAACCAGAGTATGCATCCTGCCATATTTTTACATTACTCAACGACTGGTTAATTGCCCCAATAAATTCTTTTCTAGCCATAGACTGGTCACTGAATATGGTCTTCTGTGGTCTTATATCCATACCGTATTTGTCGGCCTCAGATAATAGTGGATCTGGGACTGGCAATACTATTTTCCCTCCACCAATTGGCACTCCACGAGGATATAAAGATGCGTCTAATGGTTTAGACATGCCTATCACTGAAGACAATATTTTATCCCAATATATATCAGGTATGTCTATAAACCTATCGTTATCTCTTACTAACTTCCACTGTTCATGACTACCACCCATTCTATCTTCGGTGACAAATGATATATCAATTAAACCATTGTTATTCACTAGAGTATCAGTTTCATTTGATATAACTATACTAAATGAGTCATCATCTGAATAAACTGGGGCGTACCATGAGCTACCATTGGAACTATTGCTTCTAATGAAGCTCTGTATTGCATTTGTTGACAGCTTAGTTGAATCTTTCCTAGTGTCTTTCCCTGTAACCCAGAAATAATATTTAGTTTCGAAAACTCTAGATGTTTTGTTGTATGTGGTTCTCTCGATGTAGTTTTCTGTATCCATAGGGACACCATCACCATCGTAGTCAATTGGCATATCATATGACTCTACCCATTCATAGCAAGTAACTGGAGAATTAGGGAATACTCTACCCCAGTATTTTCTCCTATAGTCAATTGTCTTCTCAATGTTCGATGAGTTTGATACTGGCTGCTCATACATGATGTATTTGAAAGATGATAAATCCATCCATACCTTACCCACATCACTTGAATCCATCGTCAGTGTTCTATCATCTCTCGTATATGTGGCTGGGTCTGAGAATGACTTTATATCAACCGAATTTTCTATCTCACTTAAGAATATTCCCTTGATTGGATCATTTACTTGTAGGTCAGATAATGTCCTATCATCTTCATTTATTCGGAGACGATCAAATTTAAAGATATCAATATAATCACTTGGTTGACGATCAACTGTGAACGATGAGCTTTCCCTATTGCCGACTGCCCAGTCACCATCATATGAGTCAATCCATATGGTCCCATCACTAATACTAGATGGAACAGTAGCCAAGCTCGTGAACCGTCTACTTCTAAATATATGAAGTGACTTGATGTTATCCATAATATCCTCATCCACTTCTTCCATCTCGGAATCTAGTAGGATATAGTCACCAGATGAAACATCCAGTTGTATATAATGAAGTGACAGATCACCATCTAGATCCAATAGTACTGGTCCTTCACTAACTACATATCTACTTGACTGATTTACAAATCTATAAACACCAAATATGGATTTCATAATATTAAAGCTTCGATCACTAATGAAACTTAGACTTAGTTTTCCATCACTGACTAAGAACCCATGTGGTAATACCTCATATACTCCCCAGTCACTATAATTGTTATTAGCAACCCATATAGAGTCTCCAGACCTCAATATCTCAGATTTTTCCATGAGTAAATCGTCGATTAGGTCATACGCCATGTGGTCTACTTCATCCACTTTGACGTACCCAGCATAAGGCATAACTAACGATGAGCTATCTAATTTGGGTATAGATTGGGATATACCACTTCTCTTATTGGAATATATCCATTTCTGTTGATCATTTTTATTAACATAGATTGAATTATTAATATCTCGACTTTCGTATTCTCTGCCAATTAATGGGTATACTATGTCCATGTCACCAGCAATGATATTGTCATTACTTATAGCTATGCGAATATCCTCTCCATATCCAGCACCAGTATCGAGTACTCTTATATGATCTATAGTTCTATCCCTATTCATTACTGCTTCAAGTGATGCTGGTCTACTAGGTGGCCTTGCACTAGTTACGGTTACTTGAGGTGCATTCGAATATACTGCTCCTTTACTAAGGAAACTAACTGATGAAACATAATATCCAGTTGGATCCCTAAGATCCATAGTGTATGATTGGGGATTCAATGTTACTTCTAATGGGCACGTGGATATCGATATTTTAGTTTCATTGTCTACTGCACCGAAGCTAGACTTTTTCAATGCCCACTCTTCATTGAATGTAATTGATTCTGAGCTAAATACTGAACTAGACTTCAGTATGGCCCATACACTTGAGGTACTACCTTTTCCAGTGAGGAAACCTTTATAGAAATCATATTGCGCCTCGTCACTAACATTCAATTCGTCCATGTACTGCTTTCTTTCAAAGCCAATCATGTGGTTTGCAGCATCCCTGACTGATGGACTGTATACCGCATTGGTATGGATGTCTCTTCCTAGATCACTGAGCGTATCAAAGTTTGGTTTTAGCTCACCATTTGATATTACATACCCATTTGCTGAATACTCACCACTCCAATTCAATGTTCTGTCCATTGCCACTCGGAGTCTTCCCTGTCTAGTACCCAGCAGACCACTGTAGATAACGTCACCAAATGATGTGCTGTTATCAACTACTATCACATGCTCAGTTTCTGACAAATACATTCTCATAAAGAATATTCCATCACCATAGGTGTTTGGTTTTACTTCAATGTATCCATCTGGGATGTTCCTGTTTATAGTTAGATCCCTGTAGCTTACTGGATACCCGTATTTGTCAGTTATGTTGTACGCACCATTTCTGCTAGTTAGGATAGGGTCTGGGACGCCGTAATCAAAATTCAATTTGATGTTTTCTGCACTGGGGCACAGGGCTAAAGCATTCCCCGCATCCCAATTAGTTGACAACCAAAACAGGAGAGATCTAACTGATTTATACCAGTCGTCTACTTCGCCTGTCTCTGAGACTGAGTCAAATGACCATCCCATTTCGGATAAATATTCCCCATACCCAATAATAAAGTCAACTAATTGTTCTACATTGCTAAACTCATGGCCATATGGGATAGTAGAGACACTTTCTGAGCGTTTACTGTATATCTTGGCAGATACACCGCCATTTATTGGCAACTCATTTAGTTTAACCCATTCATTAGAGTCAAATAGTCCACTGGTGGTGTCTTTTATTGCACGGTAGAATGTTTCACTCTTTCTAACAATTGTCCCATTTGAATATGTGTCATCAAAGTCATATTCAACAAAACTATAAGGTTCACCACCCATTGTTATTCTACTGTAAGGTGATGCACTTGACTTAGGATAATAATTAAAAGTTGGATCTTTGACGTCATAGCCATATACCTTGTACCCATTTTCGGTTATGTTTACTATCACACCAGACATAGTTGCAACTCTGAATGGTGCACCAGTATGAACACTTACTCTGTAATCCTCACTTGGTATTAATAAAGATCCACTATCTCCACCCACTGTCAGCCTATCCAAATATAATTTCATACTAATTGGATCTGTATATCCACCAACCTTGTTTCCTAGGTTAACAGAGACACTTTTTAGTACGTCTTCCATATATAATTTGGTATCAATTGATGACTTAGACATGAAATCAAATATGAACTGAGACCATCCCCTGACGTACTGTTCTTTTCCATGATAAGAAAAGTCAGAATAGTCCACTGTAAATGAGGTTCTTTTGTCAATTACTTGTGAACCACGACTCATTACGTTATCGACGTCTGAGAATTTAGTAGCAAACTCATATGGTCTCACTATATAATTAGCCATTACTACTGCATATCTATGCGCAGAAGTGGTCATCCATGCATATACCGTCGGTGGTATATCACTAAGATCCCACCTACCATCATCATATGATACCGATGGGCCAAAAATATCCAGTATGGGTTTTAATTCATTACCAGAAGATACTGGTATTCTATTATCAGATGGTATTGTACCAGAATATACATCCATTATACCATTTTCAGTTGGATCTAGAGATGATATTGCACTGGATCCACAAATGCCATCATACTTAAACCCAGAAATTCCCTTGAATTTACCTCTCCTTATAATTCCATGTTCTATGTCAGCCCACATGGTTGAATTTGATTCACTATAATCGCTACCATATCCACTGAAACCATCTCCACTATCATGTGTATTTGACCACCAGCTTGGCTTTTGTGTAAACCCTAACATCTGCCAAGGTTTAGCATTAGGTTCAACGGTTCCATAATAAGAAAGGTATATACTCCTCCAAGATCCTTGGGCTTCACCATGAGTATAATTCCACGTCTTCCAATCAGCTGGATTATATGAATCATTTGATTCATATTCTAATTGACTCTCGGTTAACCACAGCAAACACTCTTCGGATAAGACGTTAAATAAATGATTGAAGTTATATCCATTGTCATTCAGTAATGACTGAGATATATCTCCCATTGGATTTACTTTACTATTGTAATTTTTAGCAATCTGGTTGTATACTAGGCGTTCATAGTGCAATAAAATGACATCTCTAATATCAAACTTTCGCAATAGATCATAAATTTTACCATTTCCTGAGTTTATGTCATTCACGTCTACGCTCGAATATTCACCATATACTGGTGTTTTTGATCCGTCGTGACCAACTATCACGTATCTAGGCGTAACATATGAACTGTCTAGCTCAATTAGTGGTTCATGACTTCCCACCATTCCTAATTTAGATGGGGTTGCAGGGATCAACGAGTTCATTGCAGTACTATCGAATATAGCTATTAATACTGTATCGCCTGATACCAAAGAACTGTCAAATACAACAGTTTTATCCCCGTCTATATCAGCAATAATATAATGCTTCCCATACGTCAATACACTTTGATTTTTGTAACCATCTATGTGGTAATCAGAAACTTTAGTTATTACGTGATTAACTTCATTGGATAATATATCAAATTGATCTGTTTCGTTTGGTTGAACACCAAGGAAATCAATGGTAACCTCAAAGTCATTTTGATCGCTATTCTGGAAATACACTGAATCACCATCAATGGTATGTGATACTTGATTTCCGTTGTGATCATATACAGAGACGCTAACTGACCTTAGATCGAATCCAAAGTCTACTTCATCTCCATTCGTAGTTATACTCCTGAATTCTTGGCCAATCATCAATTCAGATTCTACAGTTGGACTTCCAATTGGGCACATCATGGAGTTGGAATACGAATCCAAGAATTCACTAGAAGCATTTGCATCAGATATAATATTAGACAGTATATAGTTTAATGCAATTGACTCTCTTGGAGTTGTTTCTACATCAACTCTAGTTGCATATCTTATAAGCTTGCTTTTAAAATTCTCATAGTCAATCATTGATGACTTGATAGATTCTAAAATATTAATTGATTCATCTGATAACAATTGTGCTAATGGGCTCGCATCCTTTACCTTCAAGATTAATTCTCCAAGGCTTAAGTCCCGCTGACTTTCGTTATATCCATTATCCCTAAGTCTTGGATTATCACCATCTATATTATTTTTGATTATGCTTATAAGATGAGGTGTTATTTCACCATATGTAATTACATATACGTCATCCTGTAGTGGGTTCTTACTTAGCTGACTTGGGATCTCCATAAAAGAATCAGTTTCATGAACTTTGTTGTCTGTGTCTACAAATACAGTAACATCAGTATTCTCAGATAATCTAGTGCCATGTACATTGATCCAATCACGGCCATTGTGCTGGACGTAGTCAAACGCTACGTCGTTATTAGTACCAACGGTAACCGATATGGAATCACTCCCATTACGTGGCTCTACATCGAGCTCATAAGCAGTGTCGTTAGGCCCCATTGCAACAAACTTACTAACTGACCTTTGCTTGGTAAGTTGGTTGGATTCATGCCACGAGTTCATTTTTATATTGCCTAAATCACAGTAGAAGTAATGACCATTTATTTCTCTGGGTCTGCCATCCACTACATATGAATACCGCTCTGTCAATAGTCTATTATCAAAGTTTATCTCTGATATTTGCTCAAGTGATCCATAAACTAACCTAAAACCAGTATCTCGATCTACTCGATGCTGCGAATCTTCACCTATCGTGAACATAAAAACTTCGTTCCCATCAAATGTAGAAAGTGGGTATTTTTCCTGATCTGATAAGCTAACGCCATCCACGTCATATAGATGAAACTTAGGTGGGACATTTCGGCCACTTTTCTGATGGGGATTTACTTCTATATCGCCATTCCGAACATGAAAATATGTGTTAAGAGATCCATTCCATACTTCCTTGACCATGAATGAGTCATTATTACTAAGGGTAGACACAGAAGACAGAAGTAGATTAGTACCACTACCAGTGACCTCGTATATTGTCATATCATCAATGCTGACGATAGTGTCCCCTTGATTTACTGAGTAACCATATTCATCTTGTATCCCAGTATAGGTATTCTGAAAATCATTTATATTTCTAATGATGTAATCAAAGTCACCAGAGAATTCTTTACCATGACCATAAAGCTCCATTGAATTATTAAATTCAATAATAGGTTTGGTTGCACGAATTGAGCTCTCTTGAAATGGCGATCCATTAATCAAGTTATTCGATTCGATTGATGTAACATGAATCCAACGATTTGTCCTACTCCAGTGGTTACCATCGGTACTTCCACGAGCAATAGTTACATAATCTGGTAGATCCATGCCCTCGGATACACCAGTTGGTATAACATCCTCAACCTTCACCAGATTAATTGAGACACCAACACCCTCGACAAAATAATCATCGCTGTAATTAGTGGAGTTAGGAAATGAAACAATTATCCCATTTTTAAAGTCCACTTGGTGTGAAGTTCCACCAGTCGAGATAACTCTTGAGTAATTCTTATTCCCAATGACTGATTCTACTTGAGTGTCATTCATCCCAGTCAATTTAATTGATTCTGGAGTTTCAGGGACCCAATAATAGTTCTGATAATTGATGAACATATCAACATTTATTGGTGGGCAAAAAGATGCATACTCAGAACCAAATGATAAATTTTCATCTAAGTTAGAATTATTCATTCTGAGGTAATTTACGAAATCATAATAAAACGAATAACTATCTCCATATGGACCCTTTGCATTGACCACTGGCTCTAATTGATACCTAGTTCTATTTTTATTGACCTCTGGTTTGTAAAAATCATTAAGAGGATCAAATTCACCAGACTCTCTTCTCCCAATAAAGCCATTTATTTTTTCAATTTCTTTTTTAGAGAAGACTTTTTCTACTGTTGCATCAAAGAATTTTCTTTGTACTTCAGTCTTGAATACATCTGGTAACTTACTAAAAACTTTTCTATTCATTTTATCGTCTCAGGTTAGAGTCATTATAATTATTTACGATGTCTACATCTAATGGCGTTGCACTTGACATGAATATCTCATTTTGATCTGATTTTATTTGAAATAAATCACCAAATGCAGATTCACTGAATGATGGCACTAGAACTATTGAGCTTATATATCTTGACATCTTTTTGTGAACATATGCAGCCATTTCAGTGAAATAAAATACTTCACCGAACTGCCAGTTATTTATGCTAAAATATTCATCGATTGCATTGATGACACCAGTTTTTATTTCATTGTCACTGATGGACGCATCTGGCAACTTAACTACTTTTAGTTTTCCTCTCAACTCAGGTATTGCACTAGCCCCAAATAACATTTTTATTTTGGCTGGTGAGAAAACTATTTCATCAGATATACTCTTAAACTCATTTAATCCTTGGAATGAGTTTCTAAGTTCAGTGGCTGTAGGGGGTAATGGTTTGTTACCGCTGAAATCAGAATTTTTCCAATTAACGACCTCTTGATAATATCTATTTGTTAATATAGTCATGTCAATTATGTTTGTTTTGCTTGGGTCAATTAACTGAGACCTAGGAACAAAATGACTCCACTTGAAATTAAGTGCACTTTCGTTGCCCTCACTGAATGACCTACCCACCCTACTATAATGATTATTATCTATCACTATGGAAGTTCTAGTTAGCCTATCATCAAAATTATACATCTCCATATTCTGTGCATTTCGCTGGCTTGGAACTCCAACCGTCATGCTTTTAGATCTAAATTGGTCCTTAAATCTTCTAGCATCTCCACGTGATTGAGGGTTTATGAGCATTAAATCTAATTGTCTACCTATTTCATAAATTAACCCAATGTTATCGAATATGAATAGATCGTTATTTGCCAAATAATAGTGACGATCAACCGAAGTTGAGTCATCTGGATCTTTAGCTACAGTAATCCTTGCATTGTCACCTAATGTTATATATATAGTGTTATGAGGCTGAGGGAAAGTATTGTTTGGATCTACAATGGCATCCTCCACCTTAGCTACTCTAGGCATCCATATTCTATCAGTGGTGTAACCATCAAAGTCACTAACTGTCTCAAATAGAACTTCACTTCCACTATCGACTAACTCATAGAATGAAAATGGTCTGTCGGGTACTAAGTCCTCGTTACTATCAGTGGGCATTACTTTGACCCTTGATTGATTAACATGGCCATCACTCTGTATGAAGCGATCAGTGATATCAAATACTACCTGCTGGGATAGCTTATCGCCATCCTTATCCACATTAACACCAGATAAGATTGTTATCTTGTCTCTCATCGTCCTACCAGTTGACTCATCGACTGCTATTTCCTCTGGGTCCCAATAGAACCTTACCGAGCTATATGATTCAAATACTGTGTGAGTTCCACGTATTTTTATGTCGTAAAAAGGTAAATCTGATGCAGTAGGAGCATTATATTCTGCACATATAAACCAATTTGAATTACTATCATTTATGTCATATTGTGCAGATGGGTCTCCATCACTTGTAAAAACCCATTCATCCTCTTCTATGTCATAGCGCATGAATATAGTTTCATTATCTGAAATCATCCCATCAAATATCTCTACTTCTCTTCGACTTAGTGAATTTCTAAATCTAGGGACAACTGACTTAATTTTAGATAAATCAGGTATTGATGTTGATAGTGTAATGGCACCGTTCTCAGTAACCACTGGGTCGAATGCAATTCCATTATTTCTAGTGGATGTTACTGGCACCGATAAGTCTTCACCATTTACATCAAAGATTATAGATGACCCACTTGTTATATAACTAAATGGTAACTGACTATCAAGCGGGACCGTATTATCATAAGGCCAATTGGAAGTCACTGCGGTATTTTGATATACAAAGGAGCCTCTACTACCTCTGGACAAGTTAGGGAAAGTCTTCCAGTAAATGTCGTCACTGACATTAAATTGGTCCTGATTCGGCAATCTATACAAATATGACAAAACAAAGAAATTATATAGATCTGAATTTAGCATAACCCGAGTAGTAGCATTTATTACTCTAGTATTGTCATTCCCAGTCACCTCTGGATCTAGATTCACTATTTCATTTGTTATAGTGTTCTCATTGAACAGTGCACCATCTTCCGCAAATACGCGCAATCCATTATGAAACCCAGTTGGATCATTATTAGTATATCTGCTATGTCCAGAGAAAGTCCTATTGATGGAATTTATTTTCAGAATTTCATTTCCTCTGGTCAGAGGGAATACGTTGTAATCCTTGTTGTTTATCATTCTATCTTGAGTGTAATAAACTAACGGTGCTCTATTCTTTATTTGTTGGTCTGTTTCAGACGGAGATCCATTACTAATAGTTTGCTCAAGTGAAAAGCGGATGCTCAAGTTATATCTCTGGCCATCAACACCAAAATAAGGTATGGTGATTAATAAATCCTTGGCGTCATCTGGTCTTATGATTACGTTACTAGCTTTACTTGTCCTGAACCAAGATCTAATCAGACCAGTGGGGACATTGCCGAAGTTCCCGTCAGGGAATTTTAATGATATGCTGTCATCCAAACCAGAAATAACTTCAAATATATCTCTTTGTTGACGAGACAAAGAATTATATATGACGTTGTTACCACTAAGCGCAGGAACATTCGTCCATTTTCTGATGACATCACCAAAATCATTTATCTCTTGAACGTAAACATCCTCGTTATTGACATTTTTTGCAACGATGTCCTGTATTCTATTTGGCACTGGGTAATCATATTGATAATCCCTTCTTTCTATGTTTCCCTGCTTAAGGAACAAGAATAAACCAGTATCAGGAGATGAAATCCCACGAGAGTCGTTTCTGTAAATTAGGTTGAATGCCTGTCGGTGATCTGGGTGACGTTCTTTAATATTAATATCAATATCTGGGTTTACTATATCAAATCCAACTGACTCCCCGTTCACGTTAATGTTGATCGGATAAGCAACGTCAAGACCCAGTACATTATTCATTTGATATAGATCAGTTTTCACACCAGCAACAGTTCCACTTTTAGAAGGTCTTCCGAAACGGTTAGTCGGGTTCAGTGCAGAATTCAATACAGTAAAGAATTGATCATGCCAATTGCCATTGTTGCTATCAGCCCAAAATATTTCATTGCCACTAAGCCTAGTGCCATTCGAGTCGGTGACAGATTGATCAGTCCTGACCGATCTGATCTTGAATAGCCCAGACGCAGGTATGGCACGCTTTGGTTGATAGCTGAGCATTCTGGCTAATTTTATGATACTCTCTCTTCTTTCCGCAGTATCAATGATGTTCTCTCTGGCATTCAAATCTACCCTGAATGCTAAGCTGGTCCCTAGGTATGCCAGCAATTCTATGACTGCCACCATCTCCGAACTCTCAATGTAGTCATTGAAATCTTCTGGATAATTAACCCTTAGGTACTCAATGAGTGAATCCCGCATACCATCAAAGTCATATGACGTAAAATCAACTTCACTGAATGACTTATAGATATTCTTAAAGCTTTCACCTGCGAAGAGATTTGATTGTCTTTGTTCACTCATTATTATTGTTCCCTATTATTTCTATCAAATGTGGTTGCCAATTCCATTGGAGTCATGGTTAAGTTGTACATTAGGTTTACATTTACTTGAATGCCATGTATACTGTCTTCTACATCCATTGATATTAGCGATACTCTTGGTTCACCATCTAGTACCTCTTCAATTTCGTCGATGATGATCTGCCTAATGGTATCTTCAAATGGATCAAAGAGGTACAGATGTATGTTCGTCCCATAATTTGGTCTCATCGGTCTTTCTCCGCGCTTGGTATGCAGAGTATTCAGTAAGTCACGCTTGACTAACTCTTCGTCTACCTCTCTATACGGTGGTCCATATTTTCCGATTGTGCTGTATCCAACGAATTTATTTCTTGACATGTCCAGTTCCCTATTATAGTGTATTTATTGATTCAATTTTGAATTTTTCTTATTGCCATTTAGGTGCTTATGTACTATAATGGCGGTCCAAATTAATACATAACAGGAGTTAGACAATGTCTAAGGTGAACTTCACTAAGTTTCATGAGTTAACTGAACGCGCTGAGCAGTATAATCGTGAGCAAGGATTCAAGCGTTTTTACATCATTAATAGTAATCAGCGAAAGGGTAACTCTACCTTTGGACTTTACGATTACAAGTTGAAGAAGTACGTAATTTCTCATTCAGGATCGAACCTGAATCACATTTTTGACGAAATCGAAGAAATGTTAGAAAAGTAACATAGTGAAAAAGGGACCATCAGGTCCCTTTTTTTATGTGCTCTGGGCAAGGCTCATATGTCATAAGCCTAGTTATCGTAGTTTCCATCTCTAATGTATCTCTCTCCCACCAGTCTGGTATTTCTAAGTTCTCACCACCATCATTTACGTTCTTAGTTTTTGAAAAACTATGCAATACATCCATTTTAGATAGTTTCATAGGTGTTGCTGCAGATGTTCCCTTGATGGCCTCTGATGGTGACTGTGGACCACTTGGTGACTGCGGACTGGGGTCACTTGGGGTAGTCACACTATCACCAGACGATGTCAATGGGTCAGAAGTCACTACCGCTGCCCCAGAGCTAGAAGTCCACGTATACGATACTTGATGAGTATGGTTAGCTAAGTCATCCAAGTCAGCGGATGCTGATTTTACTGATCCACCTGTTATACTTCCACCACTCACTGTTCCACCACTCACTGTCGCTGCAATAACGGTAGTTGCTTTAACTATACCAGATGGATCAATACTCAGTGGCCCAGCAGTTAATGATAATGCACTAGCTGATATTGTTGCTTGTCCAGATGAGGTGATGTCAATGCTACTGGAACTTTGTCTATATGCCCCACTGGAATCTATATCATATGAACCAGTTTTATGTTTATGGTTACCAGAAATTATATCCAGCTCACCAGATACCTTTTCTCTGTGATCTCCATCTATGGTGGTCTCTACGTTTTCACTAATATACGATAGGTTGGATCCATTCAGTATCTCTAGATTTTTATTACCATTAATAACAGTTTCAAATTTAGATTCTGATATTACGGTGTGGTGATCATTCAATGCATTAATTAGTATGTCTCCACCAACCCCATTTCCTTCGCCAACATATGATATATCTTCATCGGTGTCTTTGGCAGCTTTCATCATGATGTTCTGACCAGCCTCAAATACGATATCCTTATCAGCCCTAAAGTTCATATTTTCTTTAGCTCTGACTGACATACTTTTTCCTGAGAATATGTCCACGTTGCCATCAGCATCCATCTGAACCCACGACGTACCATCACGGTTTATAATGTAAATTAATCCATTGGTATCATCGATTCTTATTTTAGACCCAGAATTGGTAGTGAGTGATATGTGTTCATTTCCTTCACTGTCATCCATTATAAATGAATGACCACCTTTCCTTGCTTTACCACTCCCATCTATTAGTTGACCAGGCGTGGATATTCCGAATACTTTACTTGGTGTCTCCCTCATCGAGGAAGAGGAACTCAGGCCACGTATTTTGTCTTTTATTAAGCCTTTTCTACCAAGTCCAAATGTTTTGTATTTGTTCCATGGTCTAACTGCATTAATTGGATTTGATGCGTCACCAGAACTATTATCATACTTATTGTATTCAACTGTTGGTACATCCGTCCCATCCACATTCTTGTTTCTTGAAACGTAAGGTGACTCGGGGACCATGTTGTTCATAAATTCATTGTATATACAACCTACCCAAATGGCTCGATTTATATCGTTATTGGGGAACATAACCAGAACTTCATTGTTCTTGTCTGGTGGTATTGCCCAAAACCCGTATGAGGTTTGTGTCATTTCATGTGAATCATGAACATTCTGTGATATTCCTTCCCAATTAGTTGCGCCAGCAAAGGGGGAACAGTAATTACATAGAATCCATCCGTCTGGGTCTTCCTCTGACGAGTTTAATTCGGGAATCCATACCAGTAGCCTACCAGCATATTTTAAGTCCACCACCTCCTTTACAAAGCCAATGTACGTACTATTCATGCCTGTGCTATTATGTGTTACTCTATCCATTATTCTATGTCCTTGATATCATCAATTTCAGATGCATCTATGAATGGCTCTCTGTTCATAATCAACTTTTGTGTGAACTTACCATTACTGAAGCTGCTTACCACTTCACGTACTAAAAAGACGCCACTGAAATTGCTGGTCGTAAATCTAGTAACACCAGTGTCATCCCATAATTGTGGCTGCTGAACCGAAAACAGTATACATGGCTGTGAAGTCCTTGAGTCCATTACGCCCGTTGGCTCCAGTCCAAATCCCTTAGAGTATAGCCAGTATGGGTCTCCCCTGACCTCTAGTTCACACGAAACAAAAGCATTTGAGTTGTGCGAAAATGCCTGCTCAAATAAAGAATTTACTAGTGGCCTACCAGCACCCTTAGATGATTCTATTCCGTGAGTCCAATGATTCTCACCATGAAGCCTTGATGTTTCTGCGTACCTTATCGGAAATTTCCTATACGCCATGTCATCTGATACATCTATCTGGTTGTAGTCTTCTAAATATGATACAGAAGGTGCAGATGATGTGAATTCCTCTTCGTCATCTTCAATTCTTCTATCTAATGCTACATTCAGTAAGTTCTCTAGTTGTTGCTTCTCTTCTTCAGATAGTTCATTTGCACTTTCTATATTTTCTCGGATTTCATCCTCGGTCATCGGCTCAATAATAACTGGTGGTGCATTCCTAAGCTCAGATATTTGTCTTCTTATATCTCGCATCTTCCTAAACTTATTGGTTATGAACTGAGCATTAGTAGAGTCAGTATACTGCGTAAAATTACCAGCCTGTGATGGGAGATATACTTGCCAAGCCATATCAAATGACATGTCGAAATCTATAACCTTATCATTCAATCCAGTAAAAATGTAGTCATATCTTTTTCTAATCATTCCTCTGGTTTTTAGGTTGTTGTACTTTATATTTCCATCTGCAGTCACATCAGATTGTGAACTAGTGATTGCTGGCATTTCATAAGGAACTATATCATACGTTATGTTTTTTCTATAATCACCGCGAGAATAATCAAAGCCATTGAGTGTTATATCTGGCCTTATTTTATGAATTCTTTTATTTTCGTTCGCGTTTTTACTATCTAATGAACTAGCATTTTGGGTGTTCCTAGATAATTCCTGATACTTGATACTGGCAGTAACGATTCGATTAATTGCAGCAGTGATACTAACGCCTGATTCTATTTCAATTGTCTTATCATCCATCATGAACGGTGGTGCATCTTCACGTGACACCTCGTCACCTTGGTCTAATAAAAATGGTGGTATGTACGTTCTACTGGCATCTACTGTTGGTTCGTCACTAACTAGGGTTAATTTTGCAACATCTGGGTGTACTGTGGCTTCAAATGTGTCATATAAAGTGACTGCAGATATTGCTTTTTCCCTTGCGTGATCATTTAACTTTTCAAATAATTTATCTACTGCCTCACCAACGGTCCTTGCTCTTATTTTGGTGGCCTTTTCTATTCTCCCCACATTAAGTCTTTCCGCAGCAAGGGAGAAATCATACCCAGTAAATGCATAGGTCGCACCAGAAGATGTAACATTCGACTCAACTTTTCTTATTGCAATTGGCCAGACCCACCTTAATTCACTTAAATCGGTAATTGGTGATGATGAATCGACATTTCTACCAGTAAATTGTACTTCCATTACATACGGGGTCACCGTGTAATTCTTTATCCCTAGCTCAACACTGGCAGCATATATTCGATCCATTAAATTAGCACCATAAAACTCATTTATACTAAACCTGAATTCTCTGGTTTCAGTATTTTTATTTTCTCTGTTCGGAGATGGGTTGCTTATTACTTCTAGGTCATCGATAGTCAATTGACTCGTCTCGCCACTACTGGCCACGATTATTTTCTTAGATGGGTTTGCAAAATTATTAGAGTATATATCACTCTCAGAGACCATGTAAAATGTTATCTTATACGAGGGATTATCTACATAATCCAATAGATTGTCCAAAAACTCCATTAAAGTGATCTCTCCACCGTTTTTCTAGAAGGAATAGTTATGGTTGTACCAGCAGTAAAGTCAAATATTGGATCCAAAAGTACATTCTTATTAGTCTGTGCGAATATCCACCATAGTCCAGGTGTGCCATATTCATCATTTGCTAGTAAGTCTGGTCTCTGATGATACTTGCTCTCAATAACATATTCCCTGTCATAAATTGATTTAGGTATTGTTATTGGTTCGTGAATGTCTAAGTAAAAGTCACGTATTTTAGTTCGTCCATACTGACTAGTTTTGTTGTTTAGTCCAGCCATTAGATGTACCCCTTATTAATTAATTTACCCTCTCTGAATTTATCTAGATCAAATTCAGTTCTAACCTTACGAGGGTTATAGTTAGGCTCAAGTGTGATCATCAAGTTCATATAAACTGGAACCATGGTGTCGAACTTTTCGACCTTTATGTAGTCAACGTCCTGCTGCAGAGTATAATTATGTGTTGTTATTACTACTGGGACATCTTTAAATTGGTGTTCTCCCATATAGTTTAAATACATAACCACTGGTGGGGATCCTGCAAACTTACTCTGCTCACCAAAATACATCTTATTTGCTGACTTCATGAAATGCATCACTGCTAACATGTACTCTGCTTCTTCCTGTGTTTGAGCAGTGAAGTCACCAGTCACTACTATTTCATTTGGCCGAGAGTTAGCATATGCGTTATATTTATAATTGCTGTGAATCATGGAAAAATCTTCATATGATGCGCTGTTACCCGTTTGTACAGTCGGAGTATAAGGAAAAACCAACTTATTATACTTCCTAAGTGGGTATAAAATATTACTCTGATCATTGGATCCAAAGAGTATATCTGCGCCCCTTTCCTTTGATCTTAGGTAACACCGATAATCGTTCATAAAACCTCCTAGTTTACGGTATTTATGATATCTAAACGCTTGTATTTTTATATACTATATGCTATAATGCATCTAAATAAAAGGACTTATTATCATGAGAAGAAAAAGCGTTAATTATCTAAACAATAAAGATATGATGCATGAAATTCACTGGAGCAAAATATCATATTGTGAATATGTGGATAGCAATGCAACATTCTATGATTTCATCGTCGAAGATCTATCAGACTTGACTGTAGAAGACATTGAGACTGCAAAAAAGAATCGTGCTGATCGAATAGCAGAAAAGAATTACCATGCGTATCTGGCCGAAGACGAAGATGATGGTAGGAAGCCAAAGGACTTTAGAATAGATCCAAGTGAAATAGATCCCATGGATCTAGTTATCAGGTGCATAACATGGGAGCATATCCCACTGCACTTAGAGAGAAAGCGAACCCACAAGACAGAAGCAGATCGAAGAACTAAATTAAACTTTGTTCCCTTCATGCATTACAGTTTCAAAAGCCCCGAGCATATGCAACATGCCATCAAGCACGAAGACTTTGAAAAAAGTATGGGAATTGTGTTGCGTTCCCATTACAAAGATGGTAAGTTTAGCAAAGATCACGGACAGATTACTGACAAGTTATCTCGGATGTACATGATGATGGTCAAGAAGTATGCCGAAAAAGGCAACTGGAGAGGGTACTCATACATTGAGGACATGAAAGGAAGAGCTTTGATTGAATTGGCGTCAAAGGGTCTATTCTTTAATGAGCTTAAATCAAGTAACCCATTTTCCTACCTCACTCAAGTCATAACCAACGGTTTCAGGATTGTGTTGAATGACGAGAAGAAAAATCAAAACATCAGGGATGATCTGTTAGAGCAGTCGGGTCAAGCACCTTCAATAGCCAGACAAATTAAGGCTGAAGAAAACATACGACACCTCAGGGATGATGCTAATGACGACAGACCTTTTTAGTAAAGCAATATACTTTACAGATATACACTTCGGAAAAAAGAATAATTCAAGGCAGCACAATCAGGACTGCCTTGATTTCATTCATTGGATGATTCAACAAGCGAAAGAAAAAGGTGCCACTGTGTGCATCTTTGGTGGTGACTATCACCACCATCGCTCAAGCATGAATGTTCATACACTATCTTATATAATGGAATCACTTGAGCTATTAGACCAGAACTTCGAAAAGGTCTATATGCTTGCAGGTAACCATGATCTATTCTATCGAGAAAAAAGAGATGTCCATTCTCTGATAATGGGTAGAAAATTTACCAACATTGAAATTATTGATGAGCATACCGTAGTTGGTAATGTTGCTCTTATTCCTTGGTTGGTGGAAGATGAATGGAAGAAAGTTAAGAAGATCAAAAGTAAGTACATGTTTGGTCACTTCGAGATTCCAGGTTTTAAAATGAACGCAATGATCGAAATGCCAGACCATGGCCAAATAAACAAAACTCACTTCAAAAACCAAGAGTACGTATTCAGTGGCCACTTCCATAAGCGCCAGCGTGGTGGGAATATTATATACCCTGGCAACCCATTTGGACATGATTACTCAGATGTATGGGACTTTGATAGGGGCTGTATGTTCTTGGAGTGGGATAAGGATCCAGAGTTCATTAACTGGGACGATGGCCCCAAATACATAACATGTAACTTATCTGAGCTGACTGATAGTCCAGAGAAGTATCTACTTGATAAAGCATATGTAAAAGTAACAGTCGATGTTGATGTTACATATGAAGAAGTCAACGAGATTAAAACTAATCTGTCCGAGCAGTTCAATGTAAGGGAGCTGAAGATACTACCCAAGAAAAGGGACGATGAAGAACATGAATTCGAGGGTGACATTCAGAGCGAAAATGTAGATCAAATAGTATCTAAGCAGTTGACCGCACTTGAAAGTGAAAAATTCAGTACGCAAACACTCATACAAATTTACAATGGATTAGAATAATGCTGAAAATTAAAAACATCACGATAAAGAACTTTATGTCAGTTGGTGCAATTACTCAAGGCATAGAGTTTAATGAAGAAGAGCTGATCCTAGTATTAGGTCAAAACTTAGATCAGGGTGGCAATGACAGCCGAAATGGTGTTGGTAAGTCTACCATTATCAATGCGGTATCATATGCCTTATTTGGTGAGGCAATTGTCAAAATAAAGAAAGACAATCTCATCAATAAAATAAACAAAAAGGGAATGATGATAACCATGGAATTCATGGTTGATTCCACCCTTTACCGAATTGAGCGCGGAAGAAAGCCTAACGTGTTCAGGTTCTACGAAGTTGGTAACGAACAGGAACAATCTGAAGACAATGATTCACAGGGTGAAAACAAAGACACACAGGCATACATAGAGTCAATACTTGGGTTGTCGAGTACTATGTTTAAGCAAATCATTGGGCTTAATACATTCAATGAGCCCTTCTTGTCAATGTCTGCAGCCAACCAACGAGATATTATTGAGCAGCTTCTTGGCATTACTAAGCTGTCAGAAAAGGCAGAGATCCTGAAGGCACAAATAAAGGATTCTAAAGATGCTATAAAAGAAGAAGAGTATCGACTAAAATCAGTAGAGCAATCTAACGCAACTATACAGTCTCATATTAATAGTATAAAGACTAAGTCATCTGCATGGGAACGCTCAAAAGAGGATAGATTGTCATCTTTAGCGGTGCAATACGATGAATTATCTGGGTTAGACATTCAATCAGAAATTGAATCTCACTTATATAATGCAGAAGTAAGTGAAAAAAATAGAGCTATTAGATCTATTCGAAATGAAATAAGACCACTAAAATCTATGCTGGGTAAATTAGATAACAATCAGAGTTCCATATTGTCTAAGATTGATAATCTAAACCACAGTGAAGCTTGCCCAACATGTGGTTCTGACATGAACGCTTCTACCAGAGAGCAATTAATGGAAGAGTACGCAAATGATCTAGAGTCAGTGATTAATGAGATCGATGAGACCTCTTCTACTATCAAAGAACTTGAGCTGGCAATAGAGGATATGGGTGAGATCGGTGAAGAAAGGGATACCACTTACAAAAACCTAGACGACGCCAGAGCACATGAATCAAAGCTAACTAAGATTGTGGACTCAATGGAATCGGAAATGGCCACTGAAAACCCGTACTCAGACCAAATAAGCGATTTATCTGAGTCTGGCATTCAGGAATTAGATTACACTACGATGAATGAACTTACTGAATTTAAGGAGCACCAAGATTACCTGTTGAAGTTATTGACGAATAAAGACAGCTTTATTAGAAAGAGAATTATAGAGCAAAACTTATCATTCCTTAATAATCGACTATCGGAATACTTGGATAAGATGGGACTACCACATACAGTTAAGTTCCTTTCTGATCTTTCAGTAGAAATAGATAAACATGGACAAAGCTTTGACTTCGATAACCTTAGTCGAGGTGAGAAAACTAGGCTGGTACTATCTTTGTCGTGGTCATTCAGGGATATCTATGAGAACCTAAATGGTGGCATCAATCTTCTCTTCATTGATGAGCTGATCGATAATGGTTTAGACTTAAGTGGTGTTGAGAGTGCACTATCAATATTGAAGAAGATGGCATATGAGAATAAAAGAAATGTGTACCTGATAAGCCACAGAGAAGAATTAATTGGTAGAGTATCTGGTATATTGACGGTAACTAAGCAAAATGAATTTACTGCATTTGAGCATAGCA
>LFCJ01000121.1_pt1 | contig 42545 bp, 44 predicted proteins | sample 643141 | NCBI WGS metagenome assembly LFCJ01 (sample SAMN03766243, study PRJNA286221) | soda lake metagenome | biome: soda lake; feature: Kulunda steppe; material: water; isolation source: sample B1-Br-g2 brine of Lake Bitter-1 | place: Russia: Kulunda steppe | collected 2010-07
GGAATAACCTAGCCAGGTCTCTGAGTATTCAAAGTTAGTCTGGCGTCCGAAGAGTTCAACAGTCATCTCTTGTTGACTCATTGACTAAAATTTGGTTTCTTGGTGTTTAAGTCTTTCTAGTATATTCCTCGAACACTAATTCTCCTTTATTCTCTTTTTTCTTCAATTCCCATTCTTTGCTATTCCAGTCAGGGAAAAAACTGTCGGCTCCATGATTTCCAGGAATACGAGTTAGAACCATTTTATCTGCGCTAGGTAGTGTTTGTCGATAAACAGTTTCCCCTCCCGCTATGAATATTTTGTCTTCACTTTTGGAAGCAGTTCGCCAGACTTCGTCAACACTGTTCGCTATCTTCACACTCTCATGGAATTCTGGATTAGAACGCGTTAGAACTATATTAGTCCTGTCAGGAAGAGGACGGTATTTTTTAGGTAAGGATTCGTAAGTCTTCCTCCCCATTAAAACAGCGTTTCCGATTGTCTTTTCTTTAAAATGCTTCAAATCTTCAGGATAATGCCAAGGCAATTTACCTTCTAAGCCTATGCCATTTTCTTCATCCATTGCGGTGATAATTATTTTTTTCATGCTCTCTTCTTGTACTCTGATATATGTCTGGAAATTTTTTCATCGTTTTTTATACCTAGCTGGTTCCTGAAGAATGAGTAAAGCCTTCCAATATTGGGGTTCTCAAGACTTTCTAATGCCATTCCAACGGAATCTTCTCTAGTTTTTTCTCCATTAGGTTCATAGAACTCTGGCTCTATCACGTACTTATCCCCTTCAAAATGGGTGTAAACACATTCCCAAGAAGCAGGATTATTGCCGGTCTTTAGAATAGTTTCTATATCAGCAAAACGCAGAATTTTCCCGATTTCACTGGCGGAAAGGTCATCACTGAGCTCGGCAATATCGGAACTAGTGAATGAACTAGATTTTTCATTTACGTATCTTTCAATTAAAGGTCTTAATTCTTCTTGATATCTCAGTTCCCAGCTCATTCTGCCACCGCAAACTTAAGACCGGGATAAGGAGTATAACCTTTCAAATTGAAGTCCTCAAATTCTAAATCTTCTAGAGGTTTGTCGCTGATTTCTATTTTAGGCCTTTCTTTCGGAGTTCGAGAGAGTTGTTCCAACAAGCCCGGAATATGGTCATATGCTTTCTTCTGCTCTGGAGCCTCTTTTTCAATCCAGGTCTTAATATCTAGATAGTCTTCGTTTTTTTCCGCATTCTGAATTTTAGCTTGTAGTTCTTCCAAATTTTCTTCGTACCATTCTCCTCTCTCATTTTTTCCGCAGTATAGGTGTGCGTCTACTAAAGTGTGGGAGAATTCTCCGATTTCGAGGCCTGTTCTTTGTGCTATGATTTTAGTAAGCATGGCATAGGCTGCGATATTGAAAGGTACTCCGAGAGCAATATCTGCGCTTCTTTGAGTTAAGTGTGTGTTTAACTTACCGTTCTGTACATTAAAGACGAATGTGAAGTGGCATGGAGGAAGTTTTGATACTGCTGCGTTTGCAGGGTGCCAGGCGTTAATTATTATTCTGCGTGAATTGCTACTTCGGTAAGGATGTTTGTTTTTTAGTGTGTCAATTGCGTACTGTAGTTGGTCGAATACTTTTCTTCCGTCTTCTTCCTTGTTAATCCATCTCTTTATTCCTTTTTGGATCTCTTCCTCGCTCTTCTGGTATTGTTCTGAGGCTTGTTCAATCCATTCCTCGGTGTTTGTCGGCCACCACTCTCCTGTCAGCGCAGCTTCATTGTTGGGTATAGGATAACGTCTCCAAAACCTACCGTATGCAGTGGGTAAGTTACCATCATCGTCTGCCCAAGCATTCCAAATCTTTGTATGCTCCTGTAGATTCCGTATATGTTCTTCTCCTGAAAAATACCATATCAGCTCATGAATCAGAGAGTTCCATCTAAAACCTGACATATCTTTAGTCGTCAAAAGAGGAAATCCTTTTGCTAAATCAATTTTATAGGTCTGAGAAAAAGTAGAAACTGTATCTACTCCTGTTCTGTTAGGTTTGTAATTTCCATTTTTAAGCACATCTTTAACGAGTTTTTGGTAATGTTCCAAGAATTAGTTACCCCTCCTAAAACCTTAATTTTCAGGCACGATTTTATATTTTGAGATATATACATTTCCGTGGAACAAGAACACTACTTTACCTCAGTTAATGAGGATTGGAGAGGTAACTATACTTTTGATCAAGCCATAGTGCTTGAAGATGAAGAAAAGAAAGCATCTTTCTTTATGTCAAGACCCTACTCATCGCTTTATGAGTTCGAAAGAGGTCTAGCAACTTTAGTTACTGATGCTCATATGAACCATCTTCTTGAAAGAGATGAGTTTGATGAAAGAGATCTGAACTTTGAACAGATATATCGTTAAAAACACGATTTTTCAATACTCGACTTCTGAACCTTCATAAAGGGGAAATTCATCCATTAGTATTTCCACTCTCTTCTTTGCATCCTGTATAACGTCTTTTTCAGGATTCTTAATTATGTCTGCAATCATTTTGCCTATTTCTCTCATTTCTTTGGCTTTCATTCCTCTAGTAGTGAGGGCGGGAGTTCCTATTCGTATTCCAGAAGTAGTCATAGGGCTTTCAGGGTCGTAAGGAACCATGTTTTTATTTACAATTATATTGGCGTCCTCAAGCGCAGATTCAGCGAGTTTACCTGTTATATCCTCTTCTCTTAAGTCTATAAGCACTAAATGATTATCAGTTCCATTTGATACGAGTTTTAAACTGTTTTCTTGAAGTGAATCTGCCAGAGCTCCTGTATTTTTAATTATTTGAGAAGTATAATCTTTAAACTCTGGTTTAGATGCCTCATTGAAGCATACTGCTTTCGCCGCCACCTGGTGCATTAGCGGCCCTCCTTGACTGTAAGGAAACACTGCTTTATCAACAGACTTTGAGTACTCGTCCTTACATAAAATCATTCCTCCGCGAGGCCCGCGAATAGACTTGTGAGTCGTTGTAGTAACTATATCACACTCAGGAAATGGATTTTCATGAGCTCCTGTTGCTACAAGACCTGAAATATGAGCAATATCCGCCATTAAAATTGCGTCTACTTCGTCAGCCGCCTCTCTGAACATTTCAAAATCGACTTCTCGTGGATAAGCAGAGTAACCGCATACTATTAGATCAGGATCATGTTTTTTCGCTGCCTTTAGAACATCATTGTACTCAAATCTCTCAGTCTCTTTATTGATGGCGTATGTTTCAAAGTCAAAAAGATCTCCTGAAAAATTTACGTGGTGACCGTGAGAGAGATGACCGCCATGACTCAGCACAGGACCCAGAATTTTGTCACCTGCTTCTAAAACTGCAAAGTACGCTGCAAAGTTGGCTGTTGTTCCTGAATGAGGCTGGACATTAGCGTGTTCGGCATTGAACAATTCACAGGCTCGTTCTCTCGCTAAATCTTCTGCACTATCATGATGTTCGCAGCCTGCATAATATCTCTTACCAGGATATCCCTCTGCATACTTATTCGTCATCACAGATCCTTGAGCTTGGAGTATTTGTAAGGGTACAAAATTTTCGGAAGCAATCATTTCAAGCCCTTCATTTTCCTGTCTTGAGGCCTCTTTCTTGAGTATTTTGTATAATTCTGGGTCTGCTTCAGAAAGACTGTGATGCTGCATATATCTTACTTTAGTTACGAAGAGTTATGATTTTTACCTTTTGACTCCTAGAAATTTAGGCCTGGTTAACTATTTCTTGCATTTCAGGTCTCAAGACACTTTTATCAACTTTTACAGGCTTGCCCTCCCAGGATGACGAGGACTCTTTAAATTCTTCATCAAGTTTAGCTTTGTAAAAGAAATTTATTCCTGTTATTCTATTGAACTTCGTTTTAATACATATTAGTTCTTCTATAACTGCATCTAGTCCTGTTTCCTCTTTAAACTCTCTTTTGGCCGCTTCCTTAGGATGTTCTTTAGCGTTTATTATTCCGCCAGGAAAGTTGTATTTCCCGCCGAGATCAAGAACCACAATTTGATCATCATGAAGACATACAATATTTGCTCCTGAGGGGGGATAGAATGCTTTTGCAAGTATGGGCGACATGAATCTTTCGGTTGCTGTAACTATTTTTCTAAGATGGTATGGCATAGAAAACAATTTCTGCAGCTAAAAGTTAACTATTACTGAATACACACAATTGCGTTAAATAAATTCAATTCTTTAGGCTATTTGTGAAGGATTACTCGGGAACATTTATTGTTGTGGAAGGAGGAGATGGTGCAGGAACTACTACTCAATCAAAGAAACTAGCTAAAGCGCTAGATGCTTACTGGACTGCTGAACATGGTGCTAGAAGAGATACCGGGGGTTTAGTTGGAAGAAAGGTTGAGGAGATGATTTCATCAGATAATTATTCTCCAGAAGCGGTGGCTCTGGGATTTGCAGCTGACAGAATGATTCATTTGGAAGAAGACGTTATTCCAAGACTTGAAAAAGGAGATATAGTTGTTTCTGACCGTTATATGTATTCTTCAATCGTTTATCAAACAGTGATGGGGGCTAAACAAGAATGGGTTGAAACAATTAATCGATATGCTTTGAAACCTGATTTGACAATAATTCTTGATGTTGAAGCAGACATAGCGATGGACCGAGTTGATTCTAGAGGCGCAGATGGGAATATATTCGAAGATCTAAGCTTTCAAGAAAAAGTAGTGCTGAAATACAGACAAGCAGCTGAAAAAAACGCAAATTGCATAAAAATAGATAGTTCAAGGCCTATAGAGAAGGTTTTCTCTGATATAATGTCTGAAATAGATTCAAGGCTATCCTTTTAAACTCGATCCATAATTAAGTATTAGTATAGAGTATGAACGATAAAGGCCTCAAGGAAACTAATTCAGGAGTCAAAAAGAAAGGCGACATAGAGGAAATAGCAGGATTTGCTAGAGAGGTGGAAGATGCTCTAGAAAAAGAAGATGTCAGCGAGGAATCTATCAAAAAATTTGATGATTGGAGGCCTAGAGAAGATGATTCTGTTAATGAGATAGAACGGAAAACTGTGAAGGCGGCTTCAATAACTGAGAAAAGTATTGAAAAAGAAACTAATGGTCTAAAAAAGGATATGGGTAAGGCAGGCTTTGAAGCAGTAGCTGCTAGCAAAAAAGTAGTAAAGAAGCAGAGTCCGGAACCAGAACTTAAAGAAGCTTCAAAAAGCTTTTTCAGACCTATATTTGCTGGATCAATTAAATCGGCTCGAGTATTAGAGGAAAAAATTTATTCAAAGGTTATGACTAAATTTAATCCATATTTCTTTGATACGGCCGAGTTTTCAGCTGATTTAAGATGTGAAAAAGACGGTAGCTATTCAATGGACGTTAATGTTCCTGATGAAAAGCAGAGAAACACTTTGAAGGGTCAGTTTTCAGGTAACAATTAATGGAAATTATATTTGCCTTGACTTTTATTGCGGCAGCATTTATGGGGATTTCTATAGGAGCTTCAAGCATTGCAGCGACTTTTGGACCGGTAAGCTCTTCAGGAGCTATGAATGTTCTTAGAGCTGCGCTTATAGCAGGAATATTTGCGTTCTTTGGATCTGTTCTTCAAGGCCATAATGTTGCGGATACTATTGGTTCAGGTCTGTTAAATACGGAGATACAGGTGGCTCAGGCGGCTGCTATATTATTTGTAGCAGGTATTTTAGTTCTTGTAAGTGTTTTGACCGATTATCCGATGCCTACAGCATTTACTACTGTTGGAGCTGTAGTAGGTAGTGCTTATGGGTTTGGAGGCTCGGTAAATTGGACTGGTTTGAGCGAAGTGGTTCTTTACTGGTTAGCGGTCCCTATATTTTCTCTAGGTTTGGCATATGTTATTGCAATTATATTGCAAAAATACATTTCTAAAGATGCTAAAAGACCTATAAGATATCTTTTACTTATTTCGGCATCATACATGGCTTATACTACAGGGGCGGGATCTGTAGGTTTGGTTTCAGGGCCTATGAGTGCTTTAGGCTACTCTCAAACGATTTTATTATGGTTTGGGGGTATTTTAATTTTGATAGGCACTTGGATGTACTCTCCAAGAATAATAAAAGCTGTATCATATGATTATTCTAATATAGGACCTAGACGTTCGATTGCAGCTTTAGGAGCTGGTGCGATAATGTCTCAAGTAGGAGTAGTTTTAGGTGCGCCAGTATCTGCTAATCTAGCAATAATTGCTGCTGTCGTAGGTAGTGGGCTAGTTGAAGGTAAAACAAATAGAGACATGCATAAAATAAGCTTCACTGTCTTTGCATGGGTTTCTGCATTCTTCGTGGCTATAATATTGACAGCGATATTTGGAATGCTTTATAACGTTCTTATTTGAAGAGTCTGAAAAAATTAATAGGAAAAATGCAAAAATGCTGGATAAATTATTCTAAAGTTTCATCAAATTTATCCACATGGGTTTTGAGTTTTCCAAGCAGTTCTTCCGTTTTGTAAAGAGAATTTTGCAGATTTTCTTTATCTCGCTCTAATTTACGAGTTTTTGTCTCTAATCGCTCTTTTTCCTCTGAAAGATGATCTTTACTTTCCTTCAGATTCTCAAGCTCCTTTTGCTGTTCTTCAATCTGATTTCTTTTCTCGTCTAGACTGCTTTCCAAACTATTTTTTGTATCTTGAAGGCTATTTACAGTTTCTTCAAGATCTTCATTTTCTTCCCTGAGTTGTTCGAGCATTGATTTTAGTTTTTCCTTTTGATCTTTGATATCTGCTGCTTTCTCAGTTTCATCTTCTATATGATCTATTAACTCTTCTAGCTCATACATTCTTTGTTCAGGATGTATTTGGCCTTCGTGGATGTGGAGGCCTGCTTCAGTATCAAATTCTTCGCCGCAAACTGTGCATTCATGTACGTCTGACATTTTATCACTCTATATAATGTTTCTTTGTTTAAGCTCGGTTTTAAACTCTTCTACTTCATTTGTAAGTTTGACTACGCTACTCAACTGATTTTCTATTTCATTTAGCGATCGGTCAGGGTTTTCTTCAGCATTCTCTGCAATATGAGCCACGAGATTGTTAATTTCTTCTTGATTAGAGGCTTCAAACTCATTTATAGAGAATACTATGCAGTTAAACTGCTTAACAATAATTGAAAGCATCCTGTTAACTTTCTCAAGTTGATCTTTTTGATCTACTAGTTCTTCAAGTTTATCAATATCTTCTTCGAGCTTCTCAAGTATGTCGCTCTTGTGGTTCATGTATGAAATGCAGAATTCTGAGAATATAAAATAAAGGAAAAATCATTCTAGGGTATATGGCAGGGCAGGGATTTGAACCCTGGTCCGTACCGCCCCGGGGTACGATGATAGTCCGCTACACTACCCCGCCGCTTTTGTGAATAAAGAAATCCTGCCTTATTTTTATTTTAACCGATAAAGACATCGAAATAGTTTTATTCAGGGAAATTCCCAATGGTTGTATGCATAACGTTACTGAAAAAGCCTATGGTGCGTCAGGCCTACTATTGATTATAATATCATTGTTGAATTCTTTCTTCGGTGTAGGAGAATTAAGACACAGTTACATATTCATGTGTATAGGTCTTTTCCTATTTTTCGATTCGTTAAACTCGTTTTTAATTGATCAAGAATCTCTGCTTACAAAAAAGATATCTCTACTTGAAATGGGTCTATTTGTAGTGTTCTTTGGAGCAGTTACAGGGTTTTTCTTAGAGTTTTATGCTGCATATTTAGCAGGGATATGGGAAGGGTTTTTCACTTCAGATATAGAAGGTAGTATACTACTAGGTCTTGCGAACAGGTTCATAGACATGACTTTAGTCTATGGCGTATTAGTTTTACCAGCTTACAGTATTTTTAGAATTTTGAACAGAGTTTTTGATGCAGAGGTCATGCTAAGTAAAGAATTTGAGGCATCTGATTATTTCAAATATTTTGTTCACGCGGGAATACTACTTCTTGCTGCTCCGTTCACGCTTCTATTTCTTGAGTTTGGAGCAACTATAAGGTTTATAATGTTCATATTATCTATACTAGGGCTATTATTAGTCATAGAGTATTTTGAATTCAGAAAAAAAGGCCAGGGTATAATAATTAATTTAGTATATGGTAATTTTGATCGTTTCGGAGCAGTAATGATTACTTCAGTTCTCATGGGGTCATTTATGGGAGTACTTAACACAAGATTTGGTCTCTGGAGTACTGAGGCGGTGCCTTTAAGCGATTATATGCTTTTTGAGACTCCATTGGCTATTTTCTTGGTGTGGACTCTAGTTATTGCTGTAATCTCGTCAGGATTTAATCTTGTATCTGGGGGAGCTTTAAAAAAGCTTAATCCTGAACAAGTCAGCGAAACTCCTTAATCTCGATCATGTATCCAAAAGGATCCTTCACGTATAATGCTGGCGCTCTGCCTTTTGAACCGAGTGGGTTACTTTCTCTTAAAATTTCCACGTTTTCGGATTCAAAAAGTGACTTTATTGAAGCAATATTTTCATCTACTATTAGGCAGAAGTGATCATAATTATGGCCTTGGGGTTTGTTAAACTTTTTTACAGGCCTTATATGGATCATAGATGTAGATCCAGCTCTGAAAGCGAAACTAGTACGGTCGCCATTTCTGTATTTTTCTAGTTTTTCTGGTGAAAATCCTAAGATGCTGTGATAAAATTCTAATGCTTTCTCAACTTCATTTTCGGGTATCTGGATATTTATGTGGTCTATTCTCTCAACTTTCATAGGGGATAAACTAAGACTGAACTCTATATCGTTTTTCAATCAAGTTTCTACTGTTTCTATAGATGTCGCATAAAATGTGTAACCCTAGCATTGAAAATGCTAGTAGGCTAAGATCTTGGTTAAAAGCCGATAAAAAAGCTGGAATTATGGCTAGAATTATGAAGTGGCTTACATATCGGCTCCAATTAGGGATTAAATTGTCTAAAGCCTGATTATTATTTTTTAATACAGTTTTTGGATTTTTCAGTGCAAGTTTTAGCTCTTTGAAGTTTTTATCGCGTATAAAGGCAATAACGAAATGATCCAAATCAATCAAAGTTCCGAATCCAATGGCAGCTATCCAGAGAGGTACAAAGAATACGGGACTAATAAACCCATAAATCAGATAAATAGCAGGTATGGCTGCTATAGCCGAAATGGTAAAGTGTTCGTAAAACTCCATGATAGGGATTTGAACTTTTAGCTTTTATTCTATCTCGCTTTTTCCAGGAGGAAGACATCTAATAATATAATCAAGATCTAGATTGTAGTCTTTGAACTTTCTATTGATTTCCTTCGCTATTTCCGATTTCTTGCTGTTTCCAGGTCTTAAAACTATTCTCTCCGGGCAATTCTCCTCTACAGCATCTTTTGGGCCGCATAAAGGTACGTAAATTCCATCTTCTATTTCATAAGGTCCTATAGCTGCATCAATTTTAATATTGTGCATGTATTCTCTGTCTCCTCTTATTACGAAAGCTCCCTGTGAAAGATATTCGCCTGGCTCCGCTTCTTTAGTGACTTGTTCAGGGTTAACATAGTATACATCTGCTGCGCCTATTCCGGCTTTCCAAGCTTTAGTAAACGTCACTGCAGCGCGTCCTGCCTCCTTTAAAGTTGTTTCTGAAGCATCTTTGCCTTCTTTAATTACAGCGCTTGGCGCACCATCAAAATCAGAGTGAAGATATAGGTCTTTATCCTCCATATGTTTTTTCACCAACATTTCATTAGTCTGAGAATCTCGTCCTAAAATCACTAGATAGTCTTCAGAAGAGTAAAACCAGCGATACTTTTCAAACCACTTCTTACTTCTACGCTGTGATTTATCTTCCATTACTTCATTTTCAATCTCTAACTCTTCCTGGCTCAAATCATTGATTTTTTCCTGTGTCTTCTTCAAAGCTTTTCTAGCTCGATCCATTTTGGATTCGGAGTCTTTGGCTTTATCATAGTATCCTGATGCAGTAGCCTCTAAATCTTGGTAAAGATAGATTTTGAGCCTTGTCTCTCCTACATTATATGAGAAAAACTTGTTTCTCTTATTCAAAGCTGTTACTTTTTCTGCTTCTGAGGATTCGGTTATTTTTTCTTTAACTGTAGTCCATCCATGTTCATCTATACCTCTCTTTAATGCAGACTTTGCTTTTTCTAATTCGTTGTAGTTTTCATAGATTAGTTCTGCATTTCGCCTGTTCTGCTCAGAAGATTTTTGTAAGCCTTCTATTTTTCTTTTTTGTTGTTCTTGCTGTCTTTCAAGACCTTCAAGTTTTTCATTGTACTTTGATTTTCTTTTCTCTTCCTGTTCTCGTTTTTCTCGACGGTAATAATATTCATCCATTGCTTCTGAAAGCGTTTCAAATTTTTCGGACTCCATGTTCTCATATTTTTGTAAGCTGAACGGCGCTGCTCTTTTTGGTAAGTCGTCAATGTAGAGAACTGGATCTTTTCCTGCTTCCAGAATGTCATTAAGTACTTCTTCTATACGATTTCGTTGTTCCTTGGTTAAATCGGATATCTCAGTGTTTTTATCTATATTTGCTCTTTTACAAGCTTCTTCTGAGTATGTTCCTCCTAAGGATAAATCTGAAGCCAGTCTTCTCACTAGCTCGCCGTCTTGAAGCAAATTAAAATATTTTTCTCCGCGAGGATCAGTTACAGGCTCTGGAAACTTGTATTCTAAACCTACTCGTATCTCTCTTTCAGCCCATTCTTCTTCTCTGAGAGCTCCTATAATTTTATCGTTTTTTGTTAGTATATAATTGGATTTTCCGAACAGTTCCAGTATGAGTTTTATGTCCCCGCTTTTCAGGATTAGAATTCGGTCGAATCCTCGCTGTTCTATTGAGTCTACTCGGCTTAAATGCTTTCTAAGTTCCATGCAAAAACCTGGAGGTCTTGTAGGATTATCTCGCTTATATTTTGTCAAAAATACGCGATCAGGACCAATGAGTAGCCTTTTCTTGTCCTCTCCAGGAACATATATTTCTATTGTTAGTTCGCTACCTCTCTGATACACTTTTTGGACATGTCCATCTTTAAGTTGGTTGAATTCTTCTTCAAGAACTGAGAGATCTAGACTGGTTACTTCCATTACTAGGATTGGTAACCTGTCTATCATTTATTAGTCTGTTTTTTCTCAGAAAGTCTCTTGCATCTCTTTTTCTTGCTGGTTCTTGAACTCGTTGATTGAGTCAATTTCGAAGTAGTCTAGGAAAAAATCTGTTGTATCAAGAATGGCTGTTCTCCCATCTTTCTCTTTTCTTATAAACCCCCTTTTTACTAGCTCCTTTACGTGCTGATAGGCTCTGTTACCTCTCACGTCAATAATATGTTTTTGTTCTACCGGAGAGTTGTAAGCAATTATTGAAAGAGTGCGTAATTGGCCATCGTTTAAGTCCTGATGAGGGGCCAGATGAGAAACATCTTCTAAATGATTTTTTTTCACTTTTAGCTCGTATCCTGCATTAGTTTTAACAAGTTCAAGACCGCGATGAGTGTCTTCAAGCATCTCTTCATATTCTTGTATTAGCATGTCGACGTATCCTATACTTCCAAGATTTAGCACGTCTGCGATGTCTTTTCTTTTTAATGGATTTTCTGAGAGAAACAGTGCTGCTTCTAGTTTTGCCTTTTTCTCATCCATTTATTCTGGCCTCTGTTACAGTATTTACATTCATGATTTTTTAGTTCACCTTTTCAGGCCTAACATGTAATTCACCTAGGAACTCTTCCTGTATTAGTCTTACTTTTTCATCATTTTCAAGATGGAGCACATGTTTGAACTTCTCCAGTTTTTCTTCACGTTCTCTTTGATCGAGTAAGTTCTCGAATTCTATTGACTCATTGCTTGATTTCACGCTAGAAATGATAGAGTTCATTAATGAGTCTAATTTATCTGTTATATCATCTTCTTCTATCTTAAAAGCCTGATCCATTTCTATTCTCATTTCTTGCCTTTGTTCTCTCCGTTCATGAACTTGTAAAGCATCATCTAGCGCGGCTTTTAATTCTTCAAAACGCATGCGTCGTTTAGGCCTGTTTTTTACAGGTATATTGAGTTTAGGCCCTACTTTTACAGGATTTTCCTCTTCTTCTTTTTCTTCGTCCTCGAAGTCAAGAGGATTATCAGCGATTTCCTCTTCATTTTCTTCTGGGGCATAAATAGCCATAGTTTTCATGTTCAAAAGCGCTGCGCATATACGGATGGCTTTAGCAGATATGGATAGGTCGTGTTCATGCATTTCAGAGACATATTCCCTATATCTATCTGCAAGTACTTTGATATCTATTTCTTGAGGAGGCATATCAGCTGTTAGGAACTCTAGAGTTTCTTCCCAGGGCTGATCTGCAATCATTTCTAGTTGTTGCTTCTCCATTTGTACGACTCCATTGCTATTACCCCTCTCAATAAATTTTTGGGCTTTCTAACATTTAAATTAATCTTCTCTGCGGCACATTAGATGGCGGATAGGCCTCTCGTTCTCTAGATTATGTTGCAGTTATAGATATTTTTCTTGTATTCAATGTGGAATTCTTTTCCATTAAATCGGTCTTGGAAGTATTGTTCGCTGCTGCTGAAATCAAATTCTACTAATTTGTTGACTTCTTGTTCATCTAGTATAGGGAAGTTTCCTAGTGAGTGCAGGTTTATTACAAATTTACGCAGTTCCGGGTATTTTAGATATAATTCGATATCATAGTGTGCGGCTCCATAAGTGTAGAATAATGTTGGTTTTCTTCCTGTTCTTTGAGTCATGGTGTCTGCGATTGTATTTTCCATTTTTTCAGCTATCAGGGCGCTTCTTGCAGATGCAGGGTCTAAGATGTGGATGACGCTAAGTTCTCGTATCTTTATTCCTTTATTTGCTAATGCTGTTGAAACAATGCCTATTAAAACTGCGGTTCCTGATAGGTAACCGGCTGCAAGAGCACTAGTTGATACAAGGCCTGCTGGAGCTGCTGCTAACGCAACTAATGGTGCTACTCTTTGTGAGGGGGCGTGAAGAAGTTCTTCAACCATGTAGTCTAGTTTTGAATCAATATTTTCTGCCCGACTTCCGCGCACGTCGCCTAGAAATAAAGGCTTTCTACTCTTTAACGAGTTTTCATAAATGAGTTGAGAATACGTGTTGTGCCCGAATTTGTCGCTTCTTTGCGCGTCTACCGGATTTTGATAGAGATTTTTTAGCGTTATCTGATCTAAAGGTACGCCTGCACCTTCTAGGATAAAACAGTCGGATTTTTCGTAGTATTTTTCAAATATTTTAAGGAGCTTGTTGTGATCTGATTGATAGGTACATATGTAATTGGCTTTTTTCGTAGAGAAAGTACTATCCATCCTAATATTGGAAATATCATTTTCTACGGAAGATTCCTTAATTTTTTCATAATTTATCAGGAACCCTGTGAATTCTTCGATAGCCTTTATGTATGTAAGGCCTTTATTTCCGGCCATTTCTAGGTTATTTTGCTGGTGTTTTCGCTCTAATTCTTTCTCTAGATTCTCTATTTTTCGCTCTGTAAGGACTAATTTCTCCAGCTCTTTTTTGTCCAATGATTTTCCATGATTTAGAATTTGGTCAACTTCATTGAACAAGCGGAGCGTCTGTTTTTGTTCATATTTAACCTCTTGAAGTAGTTCTTTATCCCAATCTGAGTTGGTATCGTACTTTAGAAGATTATCATACCATTCAGCTAAGTTTTTAGATAGTTTTGAGAGCTGCCAAAGTAGGTATTCTTCATCTTTGTTCATTCTGAATCGTTCTTATAGTTCAATGCTTCTGATTTTTGAAACACCATCTCTCATTGAGACTCCATAAGCTCTTTCTGCGTGCCTTACAGTAGTATCATCGTGGCTGATAACAATGAACTGATTGTCGTCTGCGTAGTCTTTTAACAGTTCTGACAGCTTTTTAGCATTGGTTGTATCAAGTGCGGCGTCTATCTCATCCATTATGTAAAATGGTGAGCTTTCGTACTCTAAAATAGCAAATACAAATGCTATGGCTGTAAGAGTGCGTTCTCCTCCGGACAAGGCCTCTATAATGTGAGGGTCTTTGTTCGGTGGAGCTGCTCGGATTTTAAGACCTTTTTCTATGTTGTCATCTTCTATAACAAGTTCTCCTTTTCCTCCGCCAAATAATCGTTCAAATATTCTAGAGAAGCTTGATTCTATCTCATTATAGACGGCCATAAATCTATCTCGCTTCTCTGACTCAATCTCATCTATAAGGTCTTCTATCTCTAGTTTTTCGCGCCTGACTTCAGATACTTTTTCATTAAATTTATCGAACTCTTCTTTCTTTATCTTATATTCTTCGATTGCTCTCATGTTTACAGGACCCATAGAGTTCTGTTTTTTCACTACCTTTCTTTTCTTCGAGTTTAATTCTTCTGGACTCGAATCTAAGCCTGTAAGCTCTTCATCACTGTATCCGTATTCTTCTAGGTCTGATTTAACGTTTTCTAGTTCAGCTTTGAGCTTAGCTTTCTTTCCTCCAACCTCATTGACCTTAGTTTTCAGTTTTTCTCGTTCGCTGTAGAATTTTTGCCTCTTAGAGCGTAGATCTTTCAATTCTTCGCGTATATTTTTTCTCTCCTCGATTAATTCTTCCGATGTTTCTTGTTCTTCTTCTTTCCGATTCTTCATCTCCTTTAATTCTGCTATATCCCTTTGTAAGTCCTTAACCTCTTGCTTCACTTTTTTCTTCTCTTTTTTCTTTTTACTAGGGTCAAGATTGCTAGATAGACCGCTACTTTTTTTCCGTCTTTTCTTCTTTTTACCGCCACTCATGGCTCCTCCGCGCGACATGACGTCGCCGTCTAGAGTCACTGCTCTTATACCATCTACGTTCTTCACCGAGTTTAGATCTTCTGATATTACTGTATCGCTAAAAACGTAGTTAACGGCTTTTTCATAACTTGAGTCATATTCTACAAGGTCGCCTGCGTAATCAATTACACCTTTCTTTTTCAACGCAATTCTTGATTTGGCAGAGCGCGATCGGTCTTTTATTTTATCTAGGGGCAGCATTCTTGCACGGCCTATATTTTCTCTTTTCAAGTAATCAATAGCTCTAGTAGCCACGTCCCTGTCTTTAACGACAATGTCGTTCATATGGCCTCCGGCAGCCGTCTCTATGGCTACAGCATATCTATTATTAGCAGAGATAAGGTCCTGAAAACTTCCGTAGACGCCATCCCAGTCCAGACTTAGTACTGCATCGACGGCCCTGTTACCTGATCTGCTACGATTCTGCATGCTTTCAAGCTCTTTTATTTGTTTCTCTAGGCTGTCTACACGATCCTTCTTATTCTCGATCTCTCCTTTCTTTTTCTCTATACGATTTTGAAGGTGCTGTACATCGTTCCCACTTTGTTGTTGATCTTCAATCTCCTCTATACGATCCTGTTTAGACTCTATAGTAGAATCTATTTCTTCTAGCTCAGAATTTAGTTTTTCTATACGTTCTCGGTTGTCTGAGACATCAGTATTAATGTTAGCAAGTCTATTGGCGATAGCTCGTTTCCTTACCTCAAGTACGGAGGCTTCAAGCTTCTCTTTGCGCTTTTCAAGTTCACGATACTTGATAGCCATCTCTTTTTCTTCCTTTAACTTGTTAAGGTAGTCTCTTTTCTCTTCAAGAAGAAGTTCTTGTTCTCTAAGCTGCTCTTCAACTTCTTCAAGTTCTTCTAAGGCTTCATCACGTTTTTCATCGAATTCAGATATCCCTGATAGATCATCTATTACTTTTCGTCTTGCTACAGGGCTTTGCTCAACTATCTCTGTTACTTTTCCTTGTCGCACAAAGTGATAGCCATCAGGATCAATATTCGCTCTTCTTGCAATATCATCTATCTTCTGTTTTTTACAGTTAGATCCCTGGAAACGATACATAGAGCTGCCTGCTCGAGTAATTTTACGACCTACTTCTATCTCATCAGATTCCTCGTCATCTTCTAAAAACTCATCAAAAAGACCTGAGGAGTTATCAAGATATACAGTTACTTCTGCATAGTCTGCGGCAGACCTTGATTCGCCTCCGTTAAATATTAACTGCTCCATTTTTTCTGCTCTAAGCTTTGAGCTTCGTCTTCCAAATACAAAGCTTAATGCGTCCAAAACATTTGATTTTCCTGATCCATTTTCTCCTACAATTGCAGTCAAGCCTTTGAAAAATGGTACGCTTGTCTTTCTTTGAAAGGACTTGAATCCTCTACACGTTACTTTATTAATCTGTGTCTCTTCTGCAGATACCTGTTGCTCTGTCTCTGTCTCAGCCATTAGATAATCAGTTAGGTTTAGAGAATAAAAAACACTTGGAATTAATTTATTGAACAAAATTATTGATTAATTTTGGACAATGTATAGGCCTTCATTTTTGTCTTCGTTACAGCTTTCTATTTGGGAAATGGAGAGTTCATTCGCTTCAAAATCTTCAGTTTCTAGTTGTATGTCTCCTCCACGTCCTGAGTGATCATCCCAAGAAACATGTTCCGAAATGTGATCTGTTTCTCCTGGTGATAGATATAGTGATGTATAATGGCCGGGACCTAATTCTCCTTCTTCGAGCAGACCTGACTCGTTAAATACACAGTAACTATGAGTGCTGTGCCCTATTCTTTCAGATACAAAGTTGTTGTTAGTATAACTAATATTTGTGAAGCTGATTCTCTCACCTTCTGCTAACTCAATTCTATCGACATTCTCAACTTGGGAGTCTATAACAAGGAATCCGCTGTAATACAAAAGACCTATGCATAAAACAAGCAGTCCTAAAAGACTGTAAAGGTTATATGCTGTGTTTTCTAAATAGACGTGAATTTTAAAGTCTAGGATAAGCAAAGAGGCAGTTATAATAAGTGAAAAGACAAGGAATCCTGTTATAAAGTAGAGAAAAGAAGTTCCTGGAGTATTAAAGAATAGAAAAACGGGTATGGAGAAATAGGCTGACAAAAGTATTACCGAAATCTTCCTCAGTTTGGAATAATTTGCTTTTGCTAAAAGATTGTAAATAAACAATAATGATACTAAGCTAAAAATAGCTAATTTTACTGGGTTAAAACGGCTAAGCATTGGTGAAAACAGAACTAGGGCTAAAAATCCTGAAATAGCTATTACAGGAACTAAAATGAGGCCTATAATTATTTCTTTCTTGTAAAAAAGATCTTTAAAATCTCCTACAGCTAAGCCCATAAAAAAGATTTTCTTCAGTTACAGCTATTAAAATTGTTGATAATAAAAAGAGAAGATATGAGGAGGGTGAACATATTATGGTGTTAGTCTGCTTGGATCCCTCGGGAATAAGATAGACTCTTTAACGTTTTCGAGCCCAGCTACCTGCTTAACCAGTCTATCAATACCCAGTCCGTATCCTCCATGAGGAGGCATACCGAACTTGAATGATTCTAGGTAGAAGGAAACGTCTTCTGGGTCTACCCCATCCTTCTCCATTCCTGCTTCAAGCCTGTCGAGGTCGTGTTCTCGCTGCCCTCCTGAAGCAAGTTCTAGCCCTTTGTAAATAAGGTCAAATCTTCTACTTTGATATTCGTCTCCTTCACGAGCTTCCATATAATAGAACTTTTCATCAGGATAACCAATGACAAAGAATGCGGGATGCCCTTTTTCCTCGAAGTACTTGCCTAGAAGTTTTTCGCCTTTGGTATCCAAGTCGCTTTCATCTTCGGGTACATGACCAAACTCTTCTTCTAGGATTTCGCGTGCTTTTTCAAACTTGATTCTAGGGAAGTCTTCTTCTGGAATATTGAGGTCTATTCCTAATGTTTCAAGCTCATCCGCACATCGCTCTCCGACTTTTTCTAATGTATGTTTTAGAGAGCCTTCAAGTACATCCATCACATCATGCTGATCCTCAATAAACGCAATTTCCACATCAAACATTGATATTTCCGAGATGTGTCGCGAAGTCGCAAACTCTTCAGCTCGGAAAGCAGTACCGGTCTCATAGACCTTATCAAAACCAGCAGCCATCAACATCTGCTTGTAGAGCTGAGGGCTTTGAGATAGGAATGCCTCTTCTCCATAATAAACTACTGGGAAGAGTTCAGCTCCCCCTTCAGCACCCATCTTGGCGATAGTAGGAGTATTAATCTTGATGAAGTCGTTTTCGGCAAAGTATTCTTCCATTGATTCGATTATTTTCCCTCTCAATGAGAAAATTGCATGTTTTTCTGGCTGTCTCAAATCGATGAAACGATTGTCAAGTCTGGTGGAGAGATCTGAATCAATATCTTTGGATATTTCAAGAGGTAGAGGAGAATCGGCTTCTGAAACTAGTTCAAATTCTTCTGGATGCATTTCTCTATCTCCGGGCGCCTGCTGATTTGCTTGGACGGTCCCTGAGGCCTGCACTACATCTTCACGGCCTACTCTCTGAGCTTTTTCAAACAACTCATTATTATCATCTTCTTTGAATGTTAACTGGATTTTTCCTTTACGATCTCTGAGTATTACAAATGTTATACCTCCAAGATCTCTGATATCATGTATCCAGCCTGCAACTGTGAATTTTTCGCCATCGTCATCTTCTGTGATTTCGTTAGTATAGGTTCTCTCCATTTTTAATGCCACATTCATCTCTTCGACGCAAATTTTTTTATCAGCTCAGGACTCTCACTGGTTATATGGTACTTAACAGGGAACAGCTCAGAAAGATGATAGAGGAAAAAGATCTTATACAGAATTACATAGACTTGGAGACACAGTTAACTCCACAAGGTTTTGATTTAACCGCGGGGGAAATACACAGGTATAATGGAAGTGGTAAGCTAGATTTCTCGAATTCAGAACGGGAAATACCTGGATCAGAGAAAATTAGCCCTGAAAAAAAGAAAGGAGATGACTACGGCTGGTGGCATCTAGAGAAAGGAATATACAAGGTTGTGATGAATGAACGCGTAGATATACCAAATAATTTGACAGGTTTTGCTTATCCAAGGAGTTCTCTCTTGAGAATGGGATGCAGTATTGAAAACGCAGTCTGGGACTCAGGTTATATAGGTACAGGAGCGTTTATGCTGGTTGTAGAGAATCCGGAAGGGGTCAGTATAAAAGAAAATGCACGTGTAAATCAGTTATTGTTTCAAGAAACGGAGGAAACAGGTCAGGGTTACTCTGGCAGGTACCACGAAGGATAAGTATTTTTTCGGTGATGATGAGAAAAACACCCGCTGAGCTTGAAAGAGCAGTGATGAAAGTTTGAACACCTCTGAACCGCTATATTTTTCCGTTAACTTTTATACTGGGTTAACCAATTAAGTGATATGACGGATGACGAGCAGCTTTACGTAAAAGTCAATGCACAGGGAGACATAGAACAAAGCCTAAATGAGCTAGAACTCAAAGTGGAAGACGTAAACAATGCGCTAGAAGTTCTTCAAGAAGTCCGAGCCCTGAAAGAAAACGCCGTTCAGAAAATATACAATGATCTCGCCGAGCTTAATAATGCGCTGCAGAGCATCGAGCAGCAATTACCGGGGGTAACAGAATCAGAAAGACCTGTTGAAACGCCTGAAATAGATGGATCGGTCCAAGAACTTCACTCTGAGCTTGAAACTCTGCAGAGCGAACTAGAGCGGCTAAATTAGAATATTTAGCTATTTTTGCTGTTTAAGTAAGCTAAGGTAGTGTTTAGTAAAGGTCTTAGAGATTTTCCAACTTAGTATTGCCGCTATTAATCCGCCTGTTATAATGAATAGCATAGTAAACATGTTTTTTGCAGATTCAATACTATTATTAAAATCATTTAACCTGTTTTCCGTGGCGCAAATTGGATTTGTAAAGGTATAGTCATTAGCGAATAAGTTATTCAGGAAGCTAGGAAGTATGGAAATTTCGCAGTCTTGAGGTGCTTCAATTTCCCGAAGACTTTCAACTTTTTGACACTCATATCCTTCACCGTAAGGTTTAGCTCTTTCGTCCAATTCGCAAGCATCAACCTCAAATATGGAAATTCCGTCTTCAGCACATTCGTAAATTGCTTCTTGTCCGTTCTCTATTCTGACTGACTGTCTTCCTGGTGTACATTCTTTTTCAGGAGTGTAAGATGCAGTAAATGAGCTAGAAACGATTGAAGTAGTTTCAAGGTCCTTAATATTGAGATTACAAGTTTCATAGAACTCTTCAGAACCGTCAGTATCCAAATTTAGAAATACTGTGTCAGATTCTCCAGATTTTAATGATGTGCGACTACTTACTCCAACTGTATCAAATTTATCACAGGAAGCTGAAACTTCAAAAGCGCCGGTTCCATTGCCATTATTTGCAACTTTTACTTCCACAGAACCGCTTGAAAGACCATTAACTTTGGTATCTTCTATATTTATAATCTCTAAATCTGCAAATTTTCGCTGTAGTCCTACAAAATCACCATTTAATCTAACGTTAAACTCTGAGATAAACCATTCGAACTCTGATTCAGGCCTATATTGAAAAATCCCATTTTGAAATTTGTTTTTGCCATCAGATACGTTTGACCCTTGAATAGGAGATTCTTCGTATTCTCTTGATGCGCTCAAAAAGTTATCTCTGGCTTCTTTGTTTTTCTTATCAGTCCAGTCTTCTATATTGAAATTATCTTGTTCTCGCATCTCTTCAACTTTTTTAGGAGATTCATTTTCAATATAAGTTATGTAGCTATCAAATTCTTCTTTTTCAATTAATCTCCAGCCATCTGTGCTTGAAAAAGCAGCTAGAGTATTTTGAGGGTTAGGAGCATTACTCCCGGTATCTTTCAATGAAACAAACTCGAGTTGAACATTATCATTCACTCTTTCCAAACTTCCATGTTCTGCGCCACTATTAGATAATCGAACTGTTTCGGCAGATTCACCTTCAACAGCTATAATCCATTCAGACTCAAATAACGTATCTGGAGGACTCTGTAAGAAACCAACGTTAAAAGTAGATTGGCTCATATTAGGTATCGCACAATTCACAATCCAGTCTCCCCAGGGGTTAACCAATCCTCTTCTATAAGTATTATAGTTGGGTGCTCCGCTATTATCAAGATCAAGGCAGTTATTATCGGCCCAAATCTGAGCTTTTTCTTTTGTGGAATGAGTAGTTCTCGTGTATTCTATAGGTTTTAAAGGCCTGAGACCTCTATCTTCTACTTCATACTCGGCATAGACATCGGATACTTTCGCGCTAATCTCAACACTTTGATTCGTATTTTGATCAGATAAATCTGATAACTGGCTAGGTTCTAGATCTGCATGTATTTTCTCATCAGCGCCATCAATAACAAATTCGATAACTACGTGGCCCTGGTCAAAAAACTCTGAAGTTGTTTCAATATAGTCTACTTCCGATACATAAGATACAGAAGCTGGAACTATCAAAAACGTAGACATTAATAATACTATAGTTAATACTGATTGCTTCACTAGTCACTCATCTCTTTACTTACTTCATCCGAGTTTTTCTAACTCAAACTTGCCGGGTGCAGGACTTGAACCTGCGAACCCCTGCGGGAACGGATCTTGAGTCCGCCGCTTTTGACCACTTAGCTAACCCGGCATATAATCAGTGAGGGATGTTCAACAGTTTTAAGCTATTAGATTTGAAGAGATCTAGCATGTTCAGGAAAGAGCCTATACTTTGCCTTGATACTTGTAAATGCTAGATTTACCGGTTTGCAATAGGCGTAGATAAGGCATTACACATTAGTTTAAAGTCTTGAAGTATGCTGATAGCGGGTTTAGAAAAGTTTATCTTTAGAGGCATCTATCCAAGTTTCTGAAGCTGTATGAGGAGTCATAACATTAGGAGAACCTAATGTTGGTTCTTAGCCCTGCTTTACTAGGGTCAGGTGATACTAGTTCATATGGTCTGTCAACTACTTCAGCAAACTTCCCGCATCGAGGACATCGAGTATATCCTGCGTGTTCATCTCTTTCAAATGTCTGATTGTATCCACAAGAGCAGTTTACATAGGTTTCTAGTTCTTCTACATCTAATTCTATCCGTTCCAGTATAGTTCCTCTTGTAAAGTGGTTGAAAAGTGCTTTGAACTGTTCAGGTTTGCACATGGATCTATTTATTTTGATATGGGCAGAGCCATTTGTAGAATACCTTGAGAGATCTTGCATCAAGTTTATCAGTACGTTTCCTACTTTTTCCATCAACTCTTAGGCCTCATCTCTATCATTTTTACCCCATGTCTCCCTCTCAATACAATGCATATGACGTACTACATTTAATTACTTTTGGAACTTTGTGGAGGCAGACATAATTTATTGGCGCTGATTGAGCGATTAAGATTACAGATGTGATCAAAAGTTGGGAATAAGCTAGGAATTTCACACCCTAGAAAACATTCTTAATAAATCAGTAATAGTGAAAAAATTGGAGTCAGTGAGCAAAGAACTGTGTATTTTTCCATCTAAGTCTGAAAAGCTGGTAATAATCTAGAAAAAGACTTAGTAATCTGAATGTATGAAGTGTTTAGCGGGGCGTGGATTTGAACCACGGACCTCCGGGTTATGAGCCCGACGAGCACTCCTGGCTGCTCCACCCCGCTCTAAAACTAGAGGGGTAATAAATTCTTTTAAACAAGAAGGATTATGTCATCCAGCAAAGTTATATTATTAGGCGGATACGTCTTTAGTGATGGATAATACAGATAGTTTGGAGGAGATATCGCTGGTCTTAGAAGATTTAGATCATTCGGAACAGCTAGATCTGGATTCAGATATTGATTTCTATAGGGCAGAACATCCTAATGGTGAAGTAGTTCGTGCTGCACTAGGTCAGTCAACTCATTTCAGGCCTGTAGCAAGAAGTTTTGGAAGATTGAGAGAATCCCAGATTGATATGCTTCTATATGATATGAAGGAGACTGCAAGAAATGTTGATTTAGCGGTTTTTCTTCCTGATGATGTTGCCAAAGAGTTTGAAGATGAATCCAGGGGTTATGGTCCAGCAATGTTCTATACAGATGGGCAGTTAAACGATTTAACTGCTAAAACTAGGACGCAAAGCGAGTTTAAAAATATTTTAGGCTCTTGGCGTTTCGAAGAGTTATATGATTATGTAGAAAGAGAAGTCTTTGATAGAGACAGGATGCTTGCTGTCAATTCTCAAGACTCTGATTATCCTAGTTGGAAGCTCGCAGAATCATGTCTCATCAGCGATACCCATTCTATAATGGCGTCGCCCGATGACGAAGCCTTGAAACAAAATACTTCTAATACTGGGATTTCGGATGTCCGAGTCAGAGAGAAATATATTGAAGAAGGATTGAAACAGGTTGAGATCTATAACAAAGGAACTGAAGAAATTGAAGTGGTACCAGGTGAAAACGGCGCATCACTAGTTGTAAATGATGAAGTAGTTGAAACCTATGAAGAATTTACTCTTGAAGATGTCGACGTGCTAGGAAGAGACCAGCACTTATTTTACTTAGTTAAAGATCAGCAATAATAATCTGTCGACTAAAACCTCTATATGGTACGTGTTCTTGGAGTCGATGAAGCAGGTAGAGGTCCGGTAATAGGAAGCATGTTTATAGCATCTTTTGAAACCGATGAAGAAATGCTGGGCCGGCTCACAGAAATAGGTGCAAAAGATTCCAAAAAACTCTCTGAAAAAAAGAGAGAACAAATTAGGGACCAGCTAGATGATATTGGAGATTTTAAGCTCAAAGAAGTAAAGGCCTCACAGATAGATGAGATGAGGGAAGTAATGACTTTGAATGAGATAGAGTTAATGGGTTTTGTTGATGTCATAAAAGAGTCTGATGCGGATCAGTTTACCGTGGATTTACCTGAGCCTAATGGAAACAGGTTTATAAGAAAGATGAAGAAAGAGCTTCCCTCAAGGTTTGCTGAGAAGAAGTTTGTTGCAGAACATGGAGCGGATGATAACTATCCTGAGGTCTCAGCAGCATCAATAGTTGCAAAGTCTGCGCGTGAAAAGCACGTACAGGTACTGAAGAATAAGTATGGCTACGATTTTGGATCAGGATATCCTCATGATAAACCCACAATTAAGTTCTTGGAAACGTATATGGAGGAAAAAGGAGAGCTGCCTGAAGAGACACGTATGTCTTGGAGTACTGCGGAAAAAATTGTTGCAAAGAAAAATCAGAAAAAATTTGACGAGTTCTAAAAAATCATCATGGAATTAACACTTACGGAATCAGGAGCATACCTCGCTGGAGGAAAAATAGAGGAGAAACACTCAGAAGACTACTATGGCAAACTAAAGAATGGAAAATTAATGCTTTCGCCATCGGAAACGGCACATATGGCTGATAGAGGCTTATTGGGTTCGGAGAAAGAGTTCGAGGAAATTTACAACTATTTTGCCGAGAAAGATAATGAATTCCAAGAAAAATATGCTGCCTACGCTGATTTAAGGAGTAGAGGCCTGATTGTAAAAACAGGCTTCAAATTCGGCGCGCATTTTAGAGTTTATGCTCGGGGAGTTAATCCTTATGCTGAAAATAAAGGGCGTAAAGAACACACAAAATATATTGTCCATGCGGTACGTGAAAACAAGGATATGAGCTTTCAAGAGATGAGTAGGGCCGTAAGGCTTGCAGGAAACATTAGAGCTACAATGATGTGGGCTGTGGTAGATTCAGAAAAGGATGTAACCTATTATAAAGTAAATCATACGTCTCCTTAGACTTCTAAGGGGTTAAATGAACCCGGACTTTTTTTATAACGTTTTTGAAGCTTTTCGCCGAAATACAGGCCTATTAAAAGTCCAGCAAGATGGGCTTCTGACGCGAGCACGCCAAGAACAGGTAGCTGTATCCCCATAAGCTTGATAGTCAGGTTAATAGCTTCAAAAGCTCCGAAAGCATACACCAGAGTTTTTATTTTCATAGGAATAATGAAGAAAAGCAATACATCAGCATTAGGGTATAGTTTAGCTACCACCCCCACTAGGGCTATTACTCCTCCAGATGCTCCAACAGCAAGTCCTGCAAGCGCCGCATCGCCGTAAATAACTCTCAATAAATTGTGAAAGACTACCATTGCAAGACTAGCTCCAAGCGCAGCTATTAGATAGATTTTAAGCATTCCTTTACTTCCTAAAAGGCGTTCTAATGGCGTTGCAAAAAAGTAAAACGTCAACATGTTACCTATAATGTGTATTGGAGGTCCGTGAAGTAATATCACTGTTAATAATGACCATGGTCGTAAAAGAATTTGGTCAAGCTGTGTATCAAGTATCAAGAGTTCTTGATAACCGGGAACGTTAATCTGTAGAATATAACTTAGAGTTGTGACCGCTATTACTAGAAGTGTTGCACTTCCTGTCAAAGTTTTCAATATATCTTTTGAAAGACTTTTTCTATGAGTTCTATAGGAGGCTACTGGCGCACGTTGGACTGATTTACTGCCGGACGGTTTCTCTTTTTTATCTTTAAACTTTTCTTCAAACCACTCCTGTTCTTCTGGTTCACCTTGGAGACCTTCACAGTCATGGTTTTCGGGAAGCCGATGCTCTGAGCAAAATTTTTCGCTGCAGTAACGACATTTGAAGCTCATAGATTTTTTTCCGCACTGACTGCACTCGGCCATAGACAAGGATTTTGGGATCGGTCTTTTTATCAATCCGCACCATCCAAAAACAACATAAGTAGCTTGTTCAAATAAGAAGTCATGAACCTAGAACATGCTGCATTTCTAATAGGTAAACTTCTTTTGGGAGGTTATTTCCTATATTCTGCGCTAAACCATTTCTTAAACGCTGCTTCACTGACAGAGTGGGTAAAGAGTAAAGGATTTCCAATACCTAAGCTATCGGTGTATTTTTCAGGCATAGTGCTTGCTATGGGTGGTGGAGGACTAGTTCTAGGTGTATATCCAGTATTAAGTATAATGATGCTCTCCCTTTTCTTGTTAGTAGTTACCCCTACAATGCATGACTTCTGGAATCATGAGGGTGATGCGAGACAGGCAGAAGTAGTTAACTTTACTAAAAATATTGCACTTTTAGGCGCGCTTCTCGCACTTTTGTCTGCTGATTGGACTATTTACGGACTTGGATTGACGTTGGGTCTGTTATAACAAAAAAGAAAGGAGGATCAAAAAGGCTTAAAGCCTTGAGCGTATAACCTCTTCTAAATCTGTGATGTGGACTCTTTCTTGTTCCGTTGAATCTCTGTCTCTTAAAGTTACAGTTGCAGGGTCATCCTCAAATGTTTCATAATCAACAGTGACACAGATAGGCGTGCCTACCTCGTCTTGGCGTCTGTATCTTTTACCAATGTTTCCTGTATCGTCATATTTCACAGAGAAACCATGATTTCTTAGATTGTTTGCTATCTCTCTTGCTTTTTCACCAAGACCTTCTTTATTCATCAAAGGGAATACAGCGACTTCTGTGGGGGCAACTTCGCTACTAAGACTCAATATTTTCCGTTCTTCACCGTCTATACTGTCCTGAGTGAAGCTGTGAGCCAGTACTGTGTAAACTGTTCTGTCAACACCGAAAGAAGGTTCAACTACATGCGGCACAATTTCTTCTCCTGTTTTAGTAACCTTTTCCGTAGTTACTTCTATCGTTTTGGAGTCTATGGCGTATTCCTCTTCGTCCATGTGTACAAATATTGGTCCTTCATTAACTATATCTGGTCCTAGCTCTACTTTTCTTCTAAGTTTTTCCGCTATTTCTGAGGCTTTATCTCCGAATTCAGGGCCTAAAATGCTCATATCGATATTAATCTTGGTTTCTTCAACAGTCTCAGGGTCATCATATTCTTTGAACACTGAAAACTCGCGTTCCTCTCCAGAATGTTTACCGTGCTTTGTTAAGTCATAGCAACCTCGGTAAGAGAATCCTGCAATTTCAATCCAGTCGCCATCGATTAATGCCTCTGCATCCCAGCAATCGCTGGCATAGTGCGCACGCTCATCGGGCTGATGCTGTCTAAACCGGAAACGATCCATGTCGACGCCGATTTCAATATACCATTGTTTCGCAATACCGAGATAGTAGGATATCCATTTGTTTACCAATCCTTCTTCTGCAGCCTCTCTGACAGAAGCCTCAATGTAATTGATACCATCACTATTCTGGTTTTCAACAGGATAAAGCTTCAATTTAATATCTTCAACCTCTTCTAGAGAAGGTTCATCTTCCTTAGGATCAATAAATAAATCTAGTTCTGCCTGAGTAAACTCTCTAACACGTACAAGACCCTTCCGCGGCGAAATCTCATTTCTGTAGGCTTTACCAATCTGAGTTATGCCGAAAGGAAGCTGATTTCGTGCATACTGTTTCAGCCTCGGAAACTCCACAAAAATACCTTGCACTGTTTCAGGTCTTAGATAGCCAGGAGTACTGTTTCCCGGACCTATACTAGTCTCAAACATGAGATTAAAATCTTCTACATCTACGCCGTTTAAAGAACTGCCACAACTAGGACATACAAGTTCGTGTTCAGTTATCAGGCCTTCTATTTGCTCAGCACTGTATCCTTCAGCTTCACTAATTGGTGTATTATCCTCTACTAAGTGGTCAGCTCGGTTTGAATTGCCACATTCAGGACATTCAATAATCATATCATCGAAACCATCTAAATGGCCTGAGGCCTCAAAAACAGGTTCATGCATGATTGTAGGGGCCTCTATTTCCCTATGACCTAAACCTCTAGAGAATGTATTTCTCCAGCTGTCTTCAATATTTCTTTTAAGTTCTGCGCCTTCAGGTCCAAAAGTTTGGAATCCTGAAATTCCTCCGTAGGCCTCACTACTCTGGAAGAAAAATCCGCGTCTCTTCCCGAGCTCTGCCACTTTTTTTGTTAAGTCTTCCATAGAGAAACACGCTCGCGGAAAGTTTTAAAGTTAGAACTAAGGTTTTGAGAATTTTTCGAGACTTTATTGGTTGACCGCATTAAGCGGTCCAAAATATCCACCTTTCATTGTAATCAAAAATTTCGGCTTAAGAAATTAAAAAGCCTTATGTCACAACCCTTAAAACCAATCAAGTATTACTTTGTATTACGATGCTAGATGGTGTAGATCTCGAAGGCAAGAAAGTTCTTCTCCGTACTGACCTGAATCTTCCTATGAGAGACGGAGAACCTCAGAAGTCTCTAAGATTTAAACGCTATGTAGAAACTATTGAAGAACTTTCTGAGAAAGGCGCTAGAACTATGATATTGAGCCATCAAGGAAGGCCGGGTAGAAAAGATTTCGTGTCTCTACGAGCTCATCGAGAACTAATTGAAGAAGAAACGGGTCTAGAAATTAATTTCTTACAGGCGTTTATGGGAGAAAAACTTGGCGAAAGACTTGATGCTCTAGATAATGGAGGAGTGGTGCTGATGGAAAATGTGAGGCTTTTGTCAGAGGAGCTGAAAAACTTCTCTCCTGAAAAACATGGTAAAGATCTCTATGTTCGAGAAATGGCTAAAAAATTCGACTTATATATTAATGATGCTTTTTCAGTAGCTCATAGGAGCCAGGCATCAGTAGTAGGCTTCCCACAACATCTTGAATCCTTTAAGGGTCCTGTAATGAAGGAAGAAATAGAAAATTGCTCAAAAATAAGAGAAGAGTTCGACAATGGTGTGCTGGTATTAGGAGGAGAAAAACCTTCGGATCTGGTAGGGATAATTCAGGCAAACATAGGTTCAGTTGAAAAAATATTGCTTGGAGGTATTCCTGGGGAGCTAGGCCTAATAATCAAAGGCTATGGTCTTGGCAAAAAGGAAAAATGGATAAGAGAACGCGATCTTGATAGTGCAGAAGAAGAGTTTAGAGATTTACTTGAACAATGGCCTGGGAAGATTGAGACTCCTGTCGACTTAGCCACAGAAGAGGGAAATCAGAAGGTAAATGAAGTACAGGGTATGACGTGGGATATAGGGGAGGAAACAGCTGATAAGTACGCAGAAATAATCTCGGGTTCTGACGCAGTCTTAATGAAAGGTCCAATGGGTGCTTTCGAGAAGCATGCAGAAGGTACAGAAAAAATACTCGATGCTATATCGAAAAACAATGGGTTAACTGTGCTTGGCGGAGGACATACGTCATCGCTTGTTAAAGAGTTCGGATATTCTCTAGATGACTTCAGCCATGTGTCTATAGCTGGTGGGGCCTTTGTCAAATATGTATCCGGACAAAATCTGCCAGGCCTTGAAGCTATTGATAATTGATTTTTAGAATTTAAATCTGGATTAGCTGCTGAGCTAAGGGAGAAACTGGGTCTTAGAACTTGTTTATAGCGGCTTTAGTTTGCTATTGCTAAGAGAACAAAAGAAAACTGGAGAGATATTAAACGTGGATCAGGAATAGGGTTTCAGAAAATTACTTAATTATGCGAGGTTATAGAGATAGTATGTTTGCTGGTGGCTGTTTTTGGGAACAGTATTTTCGAGTCTGTGATTAGCGTCAGCAATAATAGGTTAGTTCTAAGTCGCAAAATTCTGTTTGTTCAGAGGCATCTGCAAATTTCTTCAGTTGCAAAATCTTCTTGGTAGGAAATATTGCAGAGTTTTTCAAAGTGTTTTCTAGAGTAGTTGGAGAATTAGGTAGAAACAGCAGTTATAATGTTGTAATAAAGACTCTAAACTTCTAAAACTTATTTAAATCTTTTTTAACAATCTAAAAATGCGTGATATGATGACAGAAGAATCAAAAGATGATTATTTAGCAGAAGCTCTAAATGGTGGATGCTTTTGGAGATCAAAATCTTGAAGAAATTATACGAGAGGAGTTGGATGAAAGGGATGAATGCAGATGCATAGATTTCTCAGCATCTGGAGAAGGTATTATGCTTGAAGTAAATTCCTTAGATGACAATTTCTATGCAGAATTATTTGAATCACTTTTCAATCCTGTTAGTGGAAGCATAACAGATATCCCTGACCATTTCGATTTTATTCTCAAGAAGAGAATACGGTTCTCGGCAGGATGGGGTACAGAGTATTCAGAAACCTATTCATCAGAGTTGACTGGCAAAGAAATACAGGAAATAAAGAGAAAATCGGTTGAAGACTCTTACGCAGAAGGATACTCATCTGAGAGATTCCGAGAACTCTATGAGGGGATGCGGTAAACGTGAGCCGATTCGACTACGGAAGAGGATTAAAACTTCCGGGTTCTTTTTTATTTTATACAGGTGACTAAATATGCCGGAAATAGACCCATGGGGGGATGTAGAAGTAGGAGACTATAGTCAGAAAATGCAAGATTTTGGAATAGATCCTATAGAAGACGTAGAAAACAAAATGCCTGACAACTATTTAATCAGGAGAGGCATAATATTTGGTCACAGAGGGCTAGATAAATTCCTTGAAGCAAAGGAAAAAGGGAAAGACGTGGCGATGATGACAGGAATAATGCCTTCAGGAGTGTTCCATTTTGGTCACAAAAGTGTCGTAGACCAAATTTTGATGTACCAAGAGATGGATGCACAGATAACGATTACTGCAGCGGATATAGAAGCCTATAACACAAGGGATATCTCGCTGGAAAAAAGTAGGGAGCTTGTAATCGAAGAATATCTAAAAAACTATGTTGCACTAGGCCTAGACCTAGATAAAACAGATTTCTATTTCCAGAGTGAAGGCGGTAATAACTACCATCTCAGGAGCAAGCAGTTCGCCAAACACCTTACACAGAATGAGGTGGAGGCAACTTATGGAAGCGCTGCACCCGGTAAAATTACGTCAGCACTTACACAGTACTCAGATATTTTGAGGCCTCAATTTAAGGAAAATGGGGGTCCAAAACCTGTAGTGGTGCCTGTAGGAGTTGATCAGGATCCGCATATCCGTTTGACTCGTGAAGTTGCTAGGAAGTACAGGGATGCAGATTACTACAAGCCTGCGAGCACGTACCACAAATTTATGAGAGGTCTTCAAGGTGGAAAAATGTCGAGCAGTGATGAAAAAAGCTATATTGCGCTAACAGACAGTCCTGAAGATGCATTAATGAAAATTGATCAGGCTAAAACTGGTGGACGCGATACTTTGAAAGAGCACAGAGAAAAAGGTGCGAAGATTGAAGAAGACATGGTTTTCGAACTGTTGACATTTCATCTTATTAGAGACGATAATGAACTAAAACAAATTAGAGAAGAATACGCTTCAGGAGAAATGCTATCGGGAGAGTTAAAGCAGATAGCTAAGGAAAAACTGAGCGAATTCCTTGTGGAGCATCAAGAGAAAAGGAAAGAAGCTGGACCGATAGTAAAACAGTATCTAAAAGAACGATAGATTTAACACCGCGTCCTAGAAACTCATTTACATGCTCCCAGAACTGATTCTGTATGAGGAAGAACAGACAAATATGCTCCTATTATTTGTGGCAGGCATGGTAGCAGGTATAGCAGGGTTCTTATTCGCTAACCAGTTCTTTCCATCTCAGAGGGCAATTTTAGCTCCGGTTTTCGCATCAATACCTTTGATATATCCCTTAATGGCGTACTACCTAGAAAACGAAGAAAAACCAGATTTCATAGATGAAACAATGGTTTATGGTTCTATGTTTGCGGGACAGGCGTCAGCATTTTTGCTTATCGCATTAGTGATTCCTGACACGTTTTCATTGCAAATGGAAATAATAGGGCTATCAGGGCACGCAGTGGCATCAGAAGTAACTTTTATGTCAGTTTTTATGAATAATATAATGGTTTTTGGGGCTATACTGTTGGCAGCTTTCTTTTTAGGTTCTGCGGGAGCATTTATATTAACGTGGAATGCATCTGTTCTAGGAGTATTCTTTGCACATTTGCTTAGAGATTTATCAGGTTTTGAAATTCTGTACTCGACAGGATCGCCTCTTGCATATGTGCCTCACGCGTCTCTTGAAATGACAGGGTTCATGATTGCGGGTATACTAGGAACGACTGCTTCAGCCTCGATCTGTAGAAAACACTGGGAGTTTGAACACTGGAAACAACTCATCTTACTAGGAATAATAGGAGTTATAGCTATAATTTTAGGCGCTGTTATCGAAACTTTCTGAAACATCAACGTAATCATCTGTAATATCTACTTTGTATTTATGGGTTGAGTAACTCAAGCCTTTCATTTTGAGTACATCAAAAACTTGTTCATTCTCTACTTTTTGAAGTCTGAAAACTCCATCTACTACAAATTCTGCGATCTCATAACGAGAAGGTTGTCCATTTAGAGAAAAAGGTACTTCTCCCAGCATTAATGTGGAACATTGTTTGGACTTCAATATATCTGTTATTCCTCCTAATTTCTCTCTCTGAACTGGCTCTGCATCAAAAATCATTAAAAACTTGGTTATTGTGTCTATAACGACTCTATCAGGCTCAAACTCGTTGAGATTTCTTCTTAAAGCTTCAGTAACTTTTTCAGGTTCGAATATGGTTCCTCCGCTGCCGGGCCTCATCAAGTCATTTGATATCTGAAACTTTACGTTCTCTGATTCAGGGTTATGACCTCTTCTTTCTGCCTCTTGTTTTAATTGCTTTTCAGAACTTCTCAGCGAAATATATAGGCAGTTATCTCCATTTTCTACTCCTTTAAACAAATAGTCCATGGCAAAAGCGTTCTTACCTGTGCCCGGTGTGCCTCCGAGAAGAAGAACAAAGCCTTCAGGAATATCTACTATATTTTCAAGGCCTTTAATTCCTGATTTGAGAGTCATGTTTGAAGGTTAGAATTAGTGGATTATAAAGTCGGCGACTCGGATCGATATAAAAAAATCCGCTGCCAATTGCGGAATGTGAAACTGTCACAGCAGGCCAAAAAAGTGTTTGAAGTACTAAAAGAGGAGAAGAGAGCAAGATTTGAAGAAATAGAAAGCCATGGATTTGACCAAAGCATGGTGGCGCGTGCTGCAAAAGAACTTGAAGAAAAAGGATTGGCTCAACTGGAAGAAGAGGAGGAAGTGGCTTACAAACTTTCAAAGAAAGGACGTCAAGTTGTGAGAGAGGGGAGTCCTGAATATCGTTTAGTAGAAATACTTGGAGAGGGGCCGAAAAAGTTTTCTGAGATAAAAATTCCTGCGGATGTTGCAGTAGGGAAAGCTAAACAAAATGGATGGATAGAAATAGATGATGGTGAAATAAGTCTTACTGGGGAGGGCGAGCTTGTTGAACAAGATAAAGTAGCGAAACAGCTTAAAGAAAAAGATTTCGGAGAAGATCACGTAGCAAGAGGGCTTGTAGAGAGATTAACCGAAGTTACACGTAGTTTAGAACTAACTAAAAAAGGAGAACAGGTCAAAATCAGTAATGTCGAGGAAGAGTTTAATGTAGAGGCAGAAGCCTCGCTTCCACAGACAGGTAGAAAGCATTTTTACAAAGAGGTAGTTGATTACGCTAGACAACAATGGCTCGAAATGGGATTCAAAGAAATGAAAGGCCCATTCATCGTATCAAGTTTCCTGAACTTTGATGCACTTTATACTCCTCAAGATCATCCCGCAAGAGAACTTCACGACACTTTTTTCATCAGAAATCCTGAGAGAGATGATTTAGAGAGATTTGGGGGAAAGGTAGACTATGTCAAGAAAACTCATGAAGATGGATGGAAAACAGGGAGTAAAGGATATGGGTATGAATGGGATAGAAAAGAGGCGGAGAAAAATGTGCTTAGAACACACACTACATCTGTATCTGCTCAGAAGCTCCATGAAATAGATATTGAAAATGAAGATCTTCCTGTAAAATACTTTACGGTCTCCAGAAACTTCAGAAATGAGACTGTTGACAAGTCACACCTTGCGGAATTCCTACAGACGGACGGAATTGTGGTAGGTGAAAATTTGAATTTCAAAAATTTGAAGGCCTATATTTCCATGTTCTTCGATAAAATGGGGTTAAGATACCGTATCATTCCTTCATACTATCCATACACTGAGATGTCTGTAGAAGTTCAGGTCTATGATGATGAGCTAGATGAGTGGCTAGGTCTCGGAGGCGCGGGAATGTTCCGTCCTGAAGTGGTAAAACCATTACTTGGGAAAGAGGTAACAGTTCTTGCATGGGGGCTTGGAATAGGTAGAATAGCTGCAAAAGCTGCGGGAATTGAAGATATTAGAGAACTCTATCAAAATGATATTGAAATACTTGAGAAAACACCTATATGGAGGCCAGAGTAAGAAATGCCAAACATTGAGATAAATAGAAAAGAATTTGAACAACTACTAGGAAAAAAAGTTGATGATTCGGCTTTAAACGAAAGGGCATCTTACTTAGGAGCTCATTGGAACCATGTTGAGGAAGAAAAGTGGGATGTGGAATTATATCCAAATAGGCCTGACTTACTTAGCGTAGAAGGGTTAGCGCGAGCATATAGATCATTTTTTGATGTAGAAACTGGCTTAAAAGAGTATAAAACAGAAGAAGGCTCTTTGAAATTAAATGTAGATGAATCTGTAGCAGATGTAAGACCTTATGTGGGCGGGGCAGTTGTAAAAAATCTTGAGATTAGTGAGAGGACTATTAATGGTTTAATTCAACTACAGGAAAAAATGCATCAGACAATGGGCCGTAGAAGAGATAAGTTGGCAATAGGTCTTCATGATTTATCTCAAGTTAAGCCTCCATTTACTTATAGAGCTGTAGAACCTGAAAAAGTTTCCTTTACGCCTTTAGAGCATGATAAAGACATGCATCTTGGAGAAATTGTGGAGGAGCATGATAAAGGTCAGGAATATGCGTGGATACTAGATGGCGAAGAATTATACCCTATAATAGAGGATTCGAAAGGAAAGGTCCTGAGTTTTCCGCCAATAATCAACAATCAATTGACTGAAGTTACAGATAAAACTACAGATATATTTATAGACGTAACAGGCAAAGATCCTAAAACTGTGAGGAAAGCCTTAAACATACTTACCATGGCGCTAGCGGAAAGAGACGGAGATATTGAAACGGTTGACGTAGCAGGCAAAACTATGCCTGATTTATCTCATTCTGAGAGAGTAGTTGATCTCGAATACTTGAACTCTGTTTCAGGTCTAGATCTTGATTCAGAAGGCGCGATTGAATTATTAGAAAGAATGGGGTATGGGGCTAAAGCAATAGATCAAAGTATTGAGGTACAAGTCCCATGTTACCGTACCGATATTATGCATAGTTATGATTTGATTGAAGATGTAGTAATTGCGTATGGATATGATGAAATAGAGTCTGAAATACCGGAATTAGATCAGATCGCTGGTGAAAAAGAAATAGAAAAATTTTCGAAAATAGTTAGAGAAACCTTAGTTGGGACAGGAGCACTAGAAACACATACGTTTATACTATCAAGCAAGAAAAAGCTGTTTGGTATGATGGAGACTCAGAAAAAGCCTCACGCAGCCATGAGTAATGCATTAACAGAAGACTATGAAGTTGTTAGAAATTGGATGCTGCCAAGCTTGATGGAGGCTCTAAGAGAGAACCGTCAAAGACCTTATCCGCAAGCATTCTTTGAAGCAGGAGATGTTGTCAGTATGCCTTCTGCAGAAAATAAAAAGAAGCTCTGCTATGTGAAGGCTGGAGAAGTAGACTATACTGATGCTCGTGAAGTACTACAGGCCTTAGAAAACACGTTAGGCATTAAACTAGATCTAGTTGAGGAAGAAAAAAGCTTTGCAAAGCCTAAGAGATCTGCTCAAATTCAGAAAGAAGGGGAGGACTTAGGATTTATAGCCGAATTAAGCAGCAATGTAACAGATAATTGGGGTATAGAACCTAGAGTTTCTGGATTCGAGATTGATCTTGAGAAACTCTCTCAATATTATTAGATAGTTTAAGAGAAGAAAACGAGGGGAGATGATGAACCCTGCGGGACACGGTAAACGTCAATTTGACGTTTTGTAGAAGATTTTTTATCTTCGCCGGGATTTTTGAGTGCTGATACCCTCTTATTCTTCTCCAATTTCTACTTCTTCCTGTGCTAATTCGGATTCATGAGGGATTATTAGCCATGCAAGAATGTATACGACTAGAAAAGTACCGCTTGTGAATAAAGTCAATAATATTACTGCGATTCGAACAAGAGAGGGATCTAAGTCATATACTTCAGAGATTCCTCCACATACGCCGGCAATCATTTTGTCACTTTCAGAGCGGTAAAGTCTATTGTTAGTCATAAGAAAAAAATGAAGGATGAAATTTAAGCATTTAACCCCTTAGTCAGTTACCTGACTTGGGACTCATGTGCTTGTTCAAATGTATGAACTTCATCTTCATCAAACCAGATACTTATCTCTCTTTCAGCTTCATCTACTTCAGCGGAAGCATGGATAACATTTTTGTGTAGAGTATCTGAAGAGTCCGCATGATCAAATGACATGTGTGCGAAACGACCTCTAATAGTTGATGGACTTGCTTCTTTAGGATCGGTGCTTCCAACAAGCTTCCTCCCGTTCTCAACAGCGTTTACTCCTTCTAGTACCATTGCAACGACAGGGCCTGAACTCATGAACTCTTCAAGACCTTCATAAAAGTCTTTATCAACGTGTTCGGCATAATGTTCTTCAAGAATTTCGCTGTCTGCCCATACCATTTTCATGCCGCAGATTTTGAATCCTGCTTCCTCAAAAATATCAATGATTTTACCTGTTATACCTCTTTTAACTGTGTCTGGCTTTAAAGCCACGAAAGTTCGTTCAATGTGTTCAGACATTTTCAATTATTCACCTTATAATTAGACTACGAAGGCTCAAACTTTTAACCTACTCGTCTACTTCAAATCTGAAAGTATCTTCACAGCCGAGTAGATTGATTTCCTCCATTTCGTACCATTCTTCTCCTGTTCTGTTATCGTGTTCAGCGTCTTCTAACCAGTCCATGTCTTCCAGTTCTTTGTCCTCGCAGATACGGTATGCTTGCAACATTAACTCTGCTTCAGCGACACGATAGTAGTCTTCAGAACCTTCTTCTGGAGATTCCCAGTCATCAAAGTTGTGGACTTCGTGGAAAGCTCTTTCAATACCTAGACAGACTCCTAAATCAAGCCCTACACAGTCATAATAAACTTCTACAGGTCCAACATTTACATCCTCTCCAGAAGTCATAACGTTATTTGCTGCAGCCATTCCCATGATTAAAATAATACATACTCCTAGGTAGAACAAGTTTTCTTGTAGACCTGACTCGAATTCGGGTCTTTGAAGTTTAAAGTCCATATAATGGATTGGAGACATAACGTTGAAATACATTAGGTCTGTCCACAGCCGAGATATTATATTTTAGAAATCCTGAGAATTAATTAATGTCTATTATTGAAGACTTCAAAGCACAGTCTGCGATTGAGTATTTGATGACTTATGGTTGGATGTTATTAGTTGTTGCTGTGGTCGGCGGCGCAATCTTTTCTGCAGTTGGTGAGGAAACTTTAGTAGAGGTAAGTGGTTTTGATGGAGAGGATGTTCAGGTTGAGGATTTTGCTTTCAGCGAGACGGGTAATCTGCGTTTCTCGATAGAGAGTTTTGATTCTGAACAAGTCACAATACAGGAAATATCTTTGGAAGATGAAGAGAATACTATTAGTTGGACTGGAGATCTGGACTTAGGTTCAATTGGAAGCAACGAAATAATCCATATATCAGGCGTTGAAGAGGCTGAAAACGCCCAAATTTTGGATTTAGATATTACTTATGATTCTGGGAGCCTAGAAGACCTTAGTGTTTCCGGAGAGATTCAAGGAACACTAGAAATTGAGGATGATGTAAATATACTAGCGTCGAAACCCGAGGATCTACAATCTATCTATGAAGATTTGGAGGGGCAGGGTGAAGAAGGAGAACCATACCAAATCAATGACGTAGGCGAATTGCAAGCAATTGAAGAAAACACTGGTGAAGGAACCTACTATGAACTAGAAAAAGATATACACGCAATAGGCACACACTACTGGAACAATGGTAAAGGTTTTGATCCTATTGAAGATTTTGAAGGCAGCTTTAGTGGTTTAGAGAATGAAATAAAAGACTTAGAAATAAATCTGCCCAACACAAATACAGTAGGTTTATTTTCTGATACAGGAAGTGATGCTGTAGTTACAGATATTGGCGTTGTAAATGCAGATGTTGTGGGAAAAGACAATACTGGTGTGCTTATAGGAAGAAATAGGGGAGAAGTCAGTAGTTCATATGCTTCTGGGGGTAGTGTAGTAAAAGAAAATAGCGGAGGTTTAGTAGGTCGAAACACAGGGTCTATTCATTATTCTTTTGCAAATGTTGATCTGAATATACAGAATAGCGGCAGGACTAGAGCAGGAGGAGTAGTAGGGCTTAATTCAGGCGAGGTAAATAATTCATATTCATTTGGAGATGTTGATCCAAATGATGATGCTGAGAGGGTTGGAGGTTTTGTAGGTCAAAACTGGAATGGAGGACTAATAGAAAACTCATATTCTACTGGTTTTGTTGATCAAGGCGGCCAAAACATAGGAGGTTTTCTAGGTGAAGACCGTCCTGAAGGAACAGACAACAATAATTACTGGGATGTGGAAGAAAGCGGACAGTCTTCCAGTGATGGAGCCGCCATAGCTTTGAATACAGAAGATATGCAAGGAAGTGGTGGCCCTAGCAACATGGAGAATATGGACTTTATAAACACGTGGGATACTGTTGAAGACGATTATCCTATTCTTCAGAGTATTGGTGAGGAAGTCCAGCTTGACGCCAGATAGCGTTTTAGAAACTATCCGAGCCCTATGAAAGGGGGAGGCCCCCCGAACTAGAAATATTTCTAAAACAGTCCTTGAAACAAGTCTAGACACAAAATACAAATTCTAACCTAAAAATATTCAACACAAAATAACTATGCGGAATGATAAAAATGCAAACTATATCCATTTTTTATCTGAAACCTAATCATGGCTTCATTCCGCTTCAATTTTTAAATTGCTCTAATTAAAGTTATGGTGTGGAACTAGGCGGATTTCTAGGACAGTCGGCTATTGAATACCTGATGACTTATGGGTGGATGCTGCTTATCATCGCTATAGCGGGAGGAGCTGTGTTTTCAATGGTAGATGATCAGAGTGTTGAGAGTGTTTCGGGTTTTGATTCTAGTCATGTTAGTGTTCAGGATTTCGGTGTATCTACTCAGAGTGGTTTGATGTTTGAGATGCAGGATTCTATAGGTCAAGTAAAAATCAATGAAATAACTGTTAGTAACTCGGGCAACACTAACACAACCTACAAGTTAAATCAGGATGTTTCTAGTGAAAATATGATTAATTTGCCCGGCATTAATCCTTCAGAAGATTCTAATATGCTGGATGTGGAGGTAAAGTATGATTCTAATAATTTAGATAATCTGACAACTACAGGAACGGTAACAGGTACCTTGGATCTGGATGAAAACTTCAATAACAGAACGTTGATTATGAATGGTCTCAAAGGATACTGGCCGCTAGACCAAGTATACACTTCAGGAGAAACAGTATATGACATATCAGAAAACCAAAACCATGGGGAAAAAGAAGATCATGAATGGGGTGATGGAGTTTATGGAATGGCTTTAGAGTTAGATGGAGAAGATAATTATCTAAAATTATCAAGTGATACGAGCCAAGTTGTTAGTGATGCGGGAGAATATACTATAACATTTTGGTCCTTTGCGAATTTTGATGATACGGGTACTTATCACCAGATAGATTTATTAGACAATGCTAATATTATGGTGCGAGTAAGAGATCAGAGACAAAGCATAAGACAAGGAGGAACATCATATGACAGCCAGTGGGATTTTCCAGTAAACGAGTGGGTTATGACTACTATGACTTGGAATGGTAGTACTATTCGCACATATAAGAATGGACAGTTTCAAACCGCTATTGATGACGTTAGTCTCGGACAGCAGGGAGCTCATGATGCTATAGGTCATAGAGCTTCTTCTTCTGATAGGCATTGGGATGGTAAAATAGATGAGGTTCGTGTTTATGATCGTGCTTTATCTCAGGATGAGGTTGAGACTATTTATGAGGAAGGAAGTGTAGAGTGATAGAAATAGTAGGGCAGTCCGCGTTGAGTGTTTAATGAATTTGGTTCTGAAGAAAGAATATCTGTGACTAGTTCTGGAAACAATATTGTTATTGAAGATCATTCAATAGAAGCTAATTTTGGTTTTGATCTAATGAAAACTTCGAATATTTTGTCTACTAAATGGCGAGAAAAGTAAAGCTATATCGAGTTGAACTAGATGGGCGAATGGCTTTATCAAATATCGTAACGTCTTTGTAATATATGCAAGTAGGAACTATTGAAGGCGATGTCAATACTTCTTCATTTACTTTTAGAGCGGTGGAAGAGGTAGGGAAATTCGATTTTGTATCGGTGAAAAGTAACGAAAATTGGATTCTGGCTCAGGTAGATCAAGTCACTAAACATGCTTCAGGTGAGACTACGGCTACAGCAAACATCATAGGTTATAGAGATAAAGGGTTGACAAGAGCACCTAGACACGTAATTGAACCGGACTCAATAGTTTATAAGGCTGACCAAGAACTTATATCGGATACGCTAGGGCTTAATGAGGCGGGCCTTAAAATTGGATCTCTAGAAACTAATCCTGATATAGATATAATGGTGGATGCGGAAGATTTCTACAAGCATTTTGCAGTTCTTGCACAGACTGGAGCAGGTAAATCATATTTATCTTCAATATTGGTTGAGGAAATGCTTGAAGACGAGTTCCCAGTACTTATAATGGATCCTCACGGAGAATATCCCTCATTAGCACAGCCTAATCCTGAGGTGGAGGATGGCAAAAGTTATCCGGTTAAGGAATACTCTCCTAATACAGATATTAATCATGGTGCGTTGCCTTTGAAGTTTTCATCTGTAAACTTAGATAAAAAACAGTTGACGACTTTGATTACGGATTCTTTGACGAATTCTCAGATGGGGGTACTCTATACGGCGCTTAAAAGATTAAATGATAAGGGAGAAGATTATAACTTGCTTGATGTACAGGATGCAGTATCTATAGAAGAGTCTACAGCAAAATGGAATCTTTTGAATTATCTTGAGCAACTAGATGATTCTGGATTGTTTGCAGAAGAGGCAATAGATTTGAAAGATTTAGTAGTGCCTGGCCAAGCGTCAGTGATTAATTTAAAGGCGGTTGAACCTGAAGCAACTGAAATGACAGCATATTTATTGGCTGAGAGGCTTTTCGAGCTGCGTAAGCGTAACAGAATCCCGCCATTCATTATGGTTATAGAGGAAGCACATAATTTTGTGCCTGAAAAAGGGTTTGGCCAGGCAGTCTCTAACCCAATTTTAAGGAAGATTGCGTCTGAAGGTAGAAAGTTTGGTATGGGCTTGGGGGTTATAAGTCAGAGACCTGCTCGAATTGATAAGAATGTATTGAGCCAGTGTAATACTCAGTTTATTTTGCGAGTCACTAATCCTAATGACTTGAAGGCAATTTCTAAGTCTTTTGAAGGGGTTAATTCTGCAGTTGAGGAGATGATCACGTCTCTCCCTCCAGGAGTGGCGTTCTTGCTTGGAAATGATTATCCTGTTATGACTGATGTTAGAACTAGGAGAACAGTTCACGGGGGCGAAACCCAAACTGCTGAGTCATACGTAGAGCAGGTAGATATCTCAGTTTTCCATACTGCGAAAACTCTTCCTGAGATAGAGGCGCGTTATGGTGAAAAGTTCTCTACGGCTTACTATCCATTATATGTGGCGAAAAAAGATGGTAGAGAACTTCTTGTGGACGGAGTAAATGGCGAGGTGAAGGCTTCGAGAGCTATAGTGTCAGAATCAGATGGAGAGCTATTTGAGATGCTGAAACAAGGTAAAGAAAGATCTGAGATTGTTGAGAGGCTTGATATTTCGCCTACGAAACTTGCTGAAAGAATTAATGAGTTAGAGAAAAAAGATCTTTTAGAGGATGGAGAGCCTAAAGAATCTGTACTTGAGATTGAGGTATTTGAAGAAAGTGTTGCGGCTGATGATTTGATAGATTTTGAAGTGTCTCTTGAGGAGCTTGAAGACGAGTTTAAAGACGTTGAGGAGATCTACTATCCTTACTATAGGTCTGGTGAAACCGTGTTTGATCCTGTGCTGGGAGAGGAAATTTAAAGCAGGTGTTTTTAAATCTCCTGTACGTACAGGAATATTACGCCGCGGGTCCGTGGTCTAGTTGGTTATGACGTCGCCCTTACAAGGCGAAGATCCCCAGTTCGAATCTGGGCGGACCCATTCAACATTTTATGTTAAAACCCTTGCAGCACAAATTCGTTACTACCGAAAAGTAAATAAGATTTAGCAGTAATAATAGATTTGTAGGAATGAACAATTCACGGGATAAAAAAATTAAACAGGCAATAATAATTGATCAATCACTAGACATGAGTAAAGGAAAATTAGCGGCACAGGCCTGCCACGCATCCGTAAATGCGTATATTAAGGCCTCAAAAGATGTTCAAGATGATTGGCATCTTAATGGAGCAAGAAAAATAGTATTGGAGAAGGGAAACGAAAATTTTGATGAGATAATGTCTCAGGCTGAAAGACTTAATATACCTCAGTACGAAGTATGTGATGCCGGTCTGACTGAGCTGGAACCAGGAACAGTTACGGCGCTAGGACTCGGACCAGACAAAACCAA